>Ga0315274_10000306_pt1 | contig 76424 bp, 80 predicted proteins | sample YL17G02_20_MG_FD_203700 | JGI IMG/M metagenome (GOLD analysis project Ga0315274, IMG submission 203700) | Sediment microbial communities from Yellowstone Lake, YNP, Wyoming, USA - YL17G02_20 | ecosystem: Environmental > Aquatic > Freshwater > Lake > Sediment | place: USA: Wyoming | collected... | reverse complement strand
TTTAAAAACCATTTTTAGCTTTTTTCTATCAAATAATTTTGTAAAATACGCTACGCTTACCATTATTCCTGTATATACAATTCCATACGTAAAATAGTCTAATAGGCTATTTGGTGTAAGCTTGAAAATATAAACGACTGCGTATAATAACGCACCGATTATAAGCAGTTTTAAGTAAAAAGTATATGGAAAGATCAACTTGATAGATTTTTGAATAATTTTGGCGTTTAGGATGATAGATAAAATAAACACAATCGAACTGGCAACGCATAACCCAAGTACCGAATAACGGCTTATTAGCACATACATAAAAACAATATTAATAACTGCAATGATCAGTGAAGCCTTAAGGCGTTTTTTAACTTTTCCCAGCCCGTAAACGATTGTTCCTAGAAAATTTGATAATTGAGCCCCAACATACCCAATAGACAGAATGGTTAAAGGTATCTTTGTCGAAATAACCCATTTTTGACCGAATAATATGGATATGGTTTGTGACGGAAATAAGATGACAAAAAGAGCAAAATAGAATCCTATAAATGGAATTATTTTAAGCAAGAGCTGTACCAATTGCTGCACCTTATCTTTCCCCTCTTCCATCAAATGAGAAATTAGAGGTAAAAGATAAGTATTCAGGGGAGTTAAGACAATGCTAGAGATTGTTGCCAGTGGAACAACTATGGAATATGTGGCTACCTCGTGTACATCTTTTAGTAATGTCAAAAAAAACATATCGGTGGAGGTAATAAAGATAAAAACTGTGGTTGTTAATAGACTCGGTAGGGCAAATTGGGACATTACTTTAATTAGTTTTTTATCCAAGGTTAATCGGGATATTAAATCTCTGTTTTTCCTTTCGAGCAAGATGCTGTATATAATGACGGCAAGAATCGAGGCAACAGACCAACCGGTGGCATAATATATGATGTGCTGATTGCCTGCTAACCATAAGAATAGGGAAATAGTTAGAGTAAACAGCATCCGGGTTGATTGGGTAGTCGAGTAGTATTTTTCCTGCTGCAGTCCCATAAATAATTTCTCCACTGCTGCCAAGAGTCCGCCCGAGATTAAAAATACCGCAAAAATATATATAAGAGGTTTTGCTTCAGGGACTTTGAAGTAGTATGTTGAAAGCCAATCGGCGGAGATGATTGTAATAATTGAAATAGCGGCTGACACCGCAACACTTATTATTTGGTTATATTTATACAATTTCCAGCACGTTTTGTAATCCTTGTTTTTGTAATACTTGGGGATAAGATAGATCAAACTGTAGCCAAAACCGAGATCGGTAAAAGAAGATAATAGAATAAAGAATGCATAAATGGCATAAAACAGGCCAAACATTTCGATTGAAAGAGATCTTGAATAAATCATTTTTATCAGGTATCCGATTGGGGAGATTATTGATGTAAAAATAACCACCGTAAGGCTTCCCCTGATAATTTTTTCTGTTAAAGTTTTTGTTACATTCATGGCGGAAATATTAGTTGGTGCGTTTTAAGGATACTATTGCGAAACTGCCGAATTGGAATAAGTTGCCTACCCGAGAAATTATATCGATAAAACATAGTAAAATTTGTTGTAGAATAGACTTCTTTTTACAGATGATTCTGAAATAATCTTCCGGAATTTCCCAAATGGTATTAATACTTACGCTGTACTTGTGTTTAGAGGCAAGATTTTTGACTTTACTTAAGTCAACGAAGTCGGGAATAACTCCCGAGTACTCCGCTCGTTGGGCCAAACCAAGTTTCACCATAATTTTTACGAGAAAATTTGTGCATGGCTCCACGAAGAATATGTTCTGATAGCCTTTTTGCATCATTTTACCTAATGTTTTAATTGAGTTTTTCGTGTGATGCAGGGCTTCGTAAATTAGTATCGGATAGAATTCATTAGGAATTACAGGGGTAAAGTTAAGATCGGATGTAAAAAGACATACGGTCAGATCGAAACCTTTCAGTGTATGTGGAACTATTCTTGTTGCGGAGTATGCCAGGTCAGAGGAAATAACTAAAGGGAAACGTTTCTTCTTTAATATTTCCTTGATTTCAAATCCCGATCCGGACCCGAGGGATATTATTCCTTTGAAATTTGTTCTCTTCATCATTTTTAGCAGGTAGTTAATTTTTTGGTTTACAAAATGGTTGTAGTATCTGCTCCACCTGTCTTTTTTTGAATAGTGTTCAATATTCTTCTTTGTAGGAGTAATATCGTTTCCCAAAAGCTCACGCTTCACTTGTTCGCTAAGTACATCGGGATTTATTAACTCTATAATTTTCCCCCTGACGGGGTACTTCTGTTTGCAACCTTTACAGTAAAAGTCGCCATTCTTATAATAGAGGGAGCTTTTTGGGGTAATAAAACACTTCGGGCAAGTAAGAAACTCTATCACACGGGATAGTTTTAGGTAACTCAGTTTATTTGAAGATTTTCTTGGCATTGGATAAGTATGCAAATAGGTACATTACCAGGGCGAAAAAGTAAAGGGATCTAAAACCGAAATACATCGAGTTGTATTCTAGAAACCCACCCAGCATTGCTCCCAACAAGTTAGAATACAGTGCTACCGAGCTACCCGCCCTTTTAAATTCCAGCGAAAATGCCATACCCGAAAAGAACATGGGGAGTGTTAGACCGATCGGCATTACAATTTTTCCAACCCAGATGTTTTCTCCAAAGAATTTGAAGAATGTAAAACCAAGGCTTACAATAACAGATATTAAAAGTCCAATATAAACTAGTTTACGATTTAAGATCTTTTTTCTCATAACATATATGTTGGCAAAAAACCCTAGAAGAAGAATAAAAACGATGACTATGCTATTGACGTACCAGGTACTGCCATAGGTGAGGGCTAGTTCGGTTACACCCTTAGTTTCAACTAACATAAAACCCGCTCCCAAAAAGAAAGCTGGTAAAGAGAAGGCTATTTTTGATTTTTTCCCGATAAAATATCTGATAAAGAGAAGAGACGCGACCAAAAGAATGAATATTAGAGTTACGGTAGATATTGGATAGACTCTTTTTGGCATATAGAAGAAGGGCCAATCGTCGGTGGACACGTCGGACTTGGTTACTCCGAACTGGTCAGAAACATCTTTGAAATTTGTATGAACCTTACTTGCGTTGACTGCGTTACCGTCAAGGAAGGTAAAGCCCTGGTCATATTGGGAAAAGTAGACTATTGGTGGTTTACCGTCAAAAGCCTCCTTTAGCATATCGTAAATTTTGTTTCCCAAATCCGGATTTAAAATTGCGAAGGTAAGACTTATTACTCCATCGTTTGTAAGTTTTGAGCGGGCCTCTTTTAGACCCTCAACAGTATAAACATAACTATCAAGGCGTATTCCGCCTCTTCCGGAAAGAAGTGTGTGTGAATCAAGTAGCCCATAGACTATGAGGTCATATTTCTTGTTTGTATATCTGATAAAGGATCTTGCATCATCTTGTACAGCGTTTACTTTAGGATTTGAATAGGGGACCTCCGGATGAAGGGCTTTTCCCGTTGCCAAAATTGCTGGGTCAATTTCAACAGCGTCAACATGTCCTGCCCCGTTTCTGAGTGCTGCGGCTGCATCGTTTCCCGTTCCACTTCCTACAATTAGAACATTGCTCGGTTTGGGCTTAAATACATAAGGCATGGAGTAGTACTCATCCGATAATTTAAGTGCCGGGTCTTGCGCAGTTTTATCAGGACGAAGGTCAAGTATTTTTTGATAATAGGCATTGCTGGATAAAACCTGGGGTGGGGCGTTGGCACTGAAAGTTAGAGTCAATATTTGGTATGGAGAATAAATATCAAATTGGTTCGTTTGGTGTGAAAGTGATAGAACTATGGCTACCAAAATTATTGAGATTGCAGAAACCAGTATGTTAATTTTCTCCCTAAGAAGGAAGAATATTAGGAATATTGCTCCGATAATGAACCAGACCAGGGGAGGTGTCCAAAAGAAAGATATCACAGAAAAAACCAGGATTCCGACCAAACTTCCTACAAGATTCCATGAATAAGATGAAAGCGATTCTTTTTTGGCCATAAGCTTTCCGGCAAGATGGCCAAGAGGGATAAAGCATAAGGCGTTAAAGATGTAAACGCCGATTACAAACGCATAGATAAAGATTAGTTTAAGACCGGCCGGTGTTTGCAAAAGCCCCAACGTAAGCGTATCGGAGATTGGGTTTTGTAAATATTTGGCAATTACGCTAAACCTCAAAAGTGACATTACTATTACTTGCAAGGCAAACATTGGGATTACGAAGGGTGTAAACACTGGTTTCTTTTTTGCTAATGCATAGCCAATTCCTAGCCCCAGAAAGCAAGAAAGAAGACTGACATTTTTTAGATATGCAAAAAGTTGAAAATATGAGGAGTGTACCCGGATAATCATCAATTCGAAAAAAAGACCTATTCCTGCGGCAAGTGCTATCCAGAGACCCAGGTATTTTCCATCGAGTTTTTCAATCTCGGCGTCATGTTTTTTCAACTTCTTTTTGATTAAAGAAATTATTTTTTTAAAAGGCATATTTGACTGATGAGATTATAAATGAAGCTTATAAAATGTACAACTAGCTTTTAATTCATCCGTGTGGTTTACTTTTCAGAAACGATTTTATAATAGATTTATCGAATTTATCAGATAGCCAAAAGGCGAGACGGAGCCGGTTAGGATAATGGTAATTAAACTGCCTTTAAAATTCTCGCAGTAAGAGATTGTTTCGGGTCCATCATTTGACTTTTCGATTATATAGGAGATTGAGCTCTTTTGAATAACAATCAGGGTTCAGGTATAATTGGTTTAATCTAAAAATGGCAAAAATAATTCGTCCCAAAATTTGTTTTGCGCTGGTAACCAACAGGGAAAAGAGCCGCTATGAATATATTCGGCCAATGCTCAATCGACTCAAAAGGAAATTATCTGACAGTTTTGATATAGAAATTTTTGAGTGTTGGGGGCAGCCAAAGGTAGTGCCTCATTCTCTATCGATTGTGCTTAGGAAGAGATTCGGTAATTGGGTCAGAAGCAGAGAGTGGGCAAGATATCGTGAAATGAAACCAAGAATCATTTTTCTGGATTTATTAGTTTTGATATGGAGACTCGCTTTGGCGATCGTAAATCGAAAATTCGAGGGCCGGAGGAATACAATCTATTCTTACATCACCGATAAGCATATTAGGGCCTGGATGCATTTTTTGGAAACCGAGGCACATTTTCTTATCTGTTTTGAGGACGATGTTATATTAAAACAAGATAGTGTTTCCAGACTTGAAAAATTGCTCAATAAAATAGAAAGCTTTAGTAAAAAGCCGATTTATATAGACCTTGCCGGAGGTTGTGATCTTGGGGAACTAATGGTAGAGAATTTGGAATCAAAAAGGGATGGGGACTATATATACTTCAAAAAACCGGTCACAAACACGGCTTGTTGTTATATTATTAACCGGACTACTGCAGAAATATTCTTGTTTAATTTACTAAAGGACCCAGGATTGCGAAGGGTAAGTTGTGACTTATTGTTCAATAAGCTTTTTGTTATTACCAGCGCAAGAAAATATTTCTGCTGTCATGCAAACCCTACAATTTTCTCGCACGGATCTACTACCGGTAAGTATCCCACCTTGACATAAGTGCCTTGATATATTTTATGAATATTAGAGCTAAATTATTTTTAAGACCGCTACTGGCACGTCTAATAAATATTTATAGAGTTCGCAAGGGGGATTTTCGTAATTACGAATATTCTGATTATTGGCAAGATAGGGGATTTCATATTATTTCCAACCATTATTATAATCCGATTCCGGATACTTCAATATTGACCGCCAGGGATTTTGGTAAGAAAAGTATGGTTGGAATTCGAATAAATGATACGGATCAATTAAGAACCCTTAAAAAATTATCAAAGTACAGAAAAGAGTTTAGCAATTTTAAAATTTTACCTAAAGGTATCAATACGCAGAAGGACCCATCTTTCTATTTTGGTAATATGGCTTTTGACGGAATTGACGCTTTAACTTATTACGGCATGATTAGGATGCTTAAACCCCGCAGGGTTTTGGAAGTTGGATCGGGTTGGTCAACAAAGATAGCGGCCAACGCCTGTTTCAAGAACGGCGGCACCGAATTAATTTCGGTAGAACCCTACCCCCAACCAATTTTACGAGCAGGTTTTCCGGGTTTTTCAAAATTAATCGACCGAAAAGTAGAGGATGTTTCATTGGAATTATTCGAGGGACTTGGGGCTGGAGATATATTATTTATCGACTCATCGCACACAGTTAGAATAGGGGGAGATGTGAACTATTTATTCTTCGAAGTGCTACCAAGGCTTAAAAAGGGAGTTTATGTCCATATTCATGATATCTTTTTGCCTTATGATTACCCTAAGGACTGGGTGTTGAAAGAAAGAAGATTTTGGTCTGAACAATATCTTCTTCACGCCTTTTTGCTTTTCAATGATTCATTCGAAATTGTTTTGGCAAGTGGGTACGTGAATGATAAATACCCAAATAAAGTTAATAAGGCCTTTGCTGGAATTACTCCGTTTGGAGGGGGCTCATTCTGGATTCGAAAGATTAGATAGTTTTTTTGAGTCTATAGCCAAAGTACAAAATACCCGATAAGTCTAGAACAAGAAGTGCAATTAAAGGCTTATGGGGAACGTCCCAGTAAAACATGTTTCTGAACCACCAAAAATCCGGTAGGCGCTCATATGTTTGTGTATGTAGGTCCCACAACGCCCACCTGCTTGTATTTGTTCCTCCCCAATTTTGATATGAGACACCAGATATTTTTGGACCAAGCTGACTAACGTAGGGGACCCAGATATATTCCTTATTTATTACATTATCGTTAATATACATATTGATAAGTCCGGGGATTTGTTTCTCGTCGGTTAATATTTCGTTCTTTGGATAATCGGCGTGGACAATAAGCGTATTGTTTTTGTCATTTATTGTTATTTTCGAAAGATCAAGGCTTATATTTTTCCTCTTGCCGATTTTTAATGTTATCGCTTTGGGCAATGCGCTTGCACCGTTAATTTCAAAGTTGACGGTGAGGGGTACTTTAGTTTCGGCAATTGGATGGTTAATGATATCGAATGAGATAGATTTAATTCCGTCTTTTGGACTATTGTCAAAGGAGATATAGCCGGTATTCTCTATTCTTCTCCACCTTTCCGGACCGACGTCAAAGGCAAAATTTATCCCGTCATACATTCTTACGTTGTATTCTCCGGGAGAGGCAATATTTTTTAGACTGGAAACTAATCTAACCAGGTTTTTGCTTTGCATAAAAATGGCGGAATATCTAGGCAGTAAATTTGCGTAGCTATAAACGTTGTATTGTGTACCATTGAGGAAAAAGTCGCCTTCCAGATAGTGGTATTTTATTTGGTATGGCATTAAAACACCTAAAATTTCTACATACAGTCCGATTAGTGCAAGGGGCACGATAATAATAATTTTTTGGAACTTCTTTATTCGCTGGTAAATATATCCAACAATTAACATCCCCGGTGCAATTAGTGGTGAGATGTACCTGGGCCCCCAGCTTGATTCTCCTGACCAAAGTGGTACATACCCCTGGTCTGGTCTCCCGACTGAAAACTGCATAGCGTAAAAAGCGATATATATAACCGAAAGCAAAGCAAATGAAATAAGTTCGGGGTAAATATCCTTTTTAATCTTGAACCAAAAGATAAAAATTACAATTAGTAGTGGTGAGTATATAAATAAACTTCTTCCCGGACTAAACAACTGCCCCCATAAACCCTCAATAGTCACTCCGATTGGAGCAGACAGAATTCTATTTTTTAAAAAGCCGACCAAAAAAGTGGGAGATGAAAAAACCTCATATTGCGGTGCACGGAGATTTTCGAACCAATAATGGGTAACTATAAAAGGAAGTGCCGCTATTAGAAATGCTAATAAGTCAAGCCCGAAAATCTTTAAACTTTTAACATTGAATTTAGGCTTGGTTAGTAAAATGTAATATAGGCAGATTGCGGGTACTGAAAGAATGAAAGTAGCGTTATATGTAATCATCATAATCCCGAAAGAAGTTCCGGCAAAAATCAAATATTTTTTTACATGTTTTAGGGAAAACTTCTTCAGAAAGAAAAATACTGCAAACATAAAAGTTAGGAACATCATATGTGCCGTAATATGCTTAGAGAAAGTGAAAAGATTTGTTGTGAATATTGAAAGGAATGTAACTACAAATGAGTTTCTTGAATTTAAGCCGATTTCTTGAAGATAAAGATACATTATTACTCCCAGGCATGCAGCGAAAAATATGTTTATATAACTTGTTGTCAAAAAAATTAGCCAGTCGTTTTCCAGCGGAAAATGAACCGGTGGAGTGGCATTATAAATTTTGTAAACAATATCTGTAATCGCCACAGCCGGCACCATTGCGAGAGAAAATCCCAGCCCCGTACCACTATATCTCATTCCATCTTTGCCTGGCCATGAAACCATAAATATATTCCTCCACCCATTGTCGTCTCCATACTCGTAAGGTGGAGCAGTCGGCTTGTGCTGGTAATAAATATTTCTGGCAACCGCCAGATACTCAAGTCCATCTAACGAATCTACTAGGCCGGATGAAAACAGGGATAATACAAATATTAAAAAAAGGAAGAGTATTAACAACTTTTTTTTCATGAGCCTAGGTGTATAGTTAGATACTTAATTATCATTGTAGCTCTTTTTCTCCATGAACCAGAATGAATTAACATAATTACGTAGTCTTTGAGTGTATAGGTATTGTAAAGCATTTGCGAGTATTTTTCCCTGATATTTTCCCGTCGTTGCAAGTTTTTTACTTTACCTAAATTTTTTAATATATTTTTGTTCGGCTTTGCCAGAATGAAAGAAAAGAAGTTGGGAATTATTACCAGTTTAGTTAAAAAATAATCAACACTTAAAACTTTATCTATCGATGAGTTAACGTGGAGCGATTTATTAACACCCTTAGAAAAATTTAAATTGTGGGTAAATAATTCATACGCTATTCCACCACCAATATCACGTTTTTCAAAGACATCAAAATATTGATAAATCGTTTTAGTTATTAGATTTGAATGAATGGCTTCTGTAGGATCTGTTGCAAGCATGGTGGGGAGATGTGGGTATCCGATTGGGGATTTCCTAATTTTTTTAGGAAGAGTCAAGTTTACCAGTTTCATCAGAAGATAATTGATCAGAGGATATTGATTGCGGGCGGGACCAACGAAATCGTAACTAATGAAAATGCCCCCCTTTTTTAAAGACCTGGCAATTATGAGGCAAAGGCGGTTTAAATATTGCACATGGTGCAAGGCAGCCATATTTACGACTAAATTGAAAGAGTCTTTCTTAAACTTGACTTTATTTGCATCGGCGACAATATACTTAATGTTTCTATTTCCTTTCAAATCCCTTGCCTTTTCTATCAAATCAGGCGAAATATCAAAGGCAGTTACTTTTTTTACTATTTTTCTATCGACGAATTCTCTTTCCCATCTTCCATCTCCGCAATTTAAAAAAAGTGCATGGTTGAAGGGCCTTTCGGCGTATTTTTCCTTAAAATTCTCAATCCAGCCCTTGTTTTTATCTCCAGTTAAAGTCTCGGAAATATACTCTGCGATACGGGGAATATCGTTCCAGTATTGTCCCTGATAATAAACCGAGCTGTCTAAATTGGTAATTGACTTCATTGATTGAGGTATTTATTTTATAGCAATTATTCTGTATCCGGTTGCTAAACTTTCTACGTAAGTGTCAGAATGCATGCATTTATACCTGAGAATAGGAAACAATATTCGCCGTAATATCCGGTAAGTAAGCGTGTTTTTTGAGAGCAGCCAATCGGTTGCGACCCAGCCAACCGTTTGGTATACGTTATTTATACCTTTGCACACCTTGATCTTAAAGCCCGTATCTGTCGTTAGCTTTTTTAAACCGTCTTTTGTATATCTTTGGAAATCAGTGGGGCAAAGGTGCTCTGGTTGCATGAATGGTACGCAAAGGTAAAGGTACCCTCCTTTTTTTGTTACACGATATATCTCCCTCATTATTTCGATAGGGTTTTCAACGTGTTCGAGGACTGCATTGCAGATCACGCAATCAAAAAAGTTATTTTTAACAGGTATTTTGTCCAATGGTGAAACTATATCTATTCCTTTTGCTTCGTAAATGTCCTGATTGTAAAGCTTCCCCTTAACAAGCATGGAAATGTTTCGTTCCGTTCCAGACCCAGCGTTAAGTACTCGACCCTTAAAATATTTTTTATAAGGTCTCATATCTTCTTCCAAACTGGGGAATCAATAGCCGTATTGGTAAATCATATTGGTTAAGTTAAAGTTAGTTTATAATTATAGTGCATTTCAATGATTTCTGTGAATAAAATTAGAGACACCATTTCACGACTGATTGGTCCAAGCAACATTGTTAGGAATGATATTTTGAATATTACTCAAAATAGGGTGATTTCAGGTCCTTTTAGGGGTATGCAATTTTACTCAGAATATTTTCCCAGCAAATACCTTTTAGGAACTTATGAGTTGGAGTTATCATCTTTAATTAACCGGCTAAGCAAAAATAAATTTAGGACGATAATAGATGTGGGGGCGGAACTGGGCTACTATGCGGTGGGTCTGGCTATTAAAAATCCAAAAGCTAGGATAATCGCTTTTGAGAGGTACAAGGACTGGCGTTTAGTTATTTCTCAGCAAGCAAAAAAAAACGGTGTCGAACATAGAGTAATTATTAAAGGTGTGTGCACATTAGATACTTTAGCAGCAAGTCTTGAAAATTGTGGAAAATGCCTGATTTTTTCTGATTGTGAAGGTGGAGAGAAAACACTTTTGGACCCTGAGAAGATACCTGCTCTAAAAAAATGCAGTTTGTTAATTGAGTTACACGAGTTTAAATATCCCGACCTTGCATCAATTATTGAAAAAAGATTTGAGAAAAGTCATAAAATTATAAAAATTTCTTCCAGAGAAAGAACTATTTCAGATTTGCCGAAAAAATTTCAGGGTTCCTTAAAAAGCCTTTTGTTGGAGAAGTACTACTTAGGTAGTATGGATGAGAAACGTAACGCCAGTTCGCGCTGGTATTACCTTGAAGTTAAATAAGTGTTTTCCTAAGAGTGTGCAATCCTTGTAGGTACTTCTACCTTTTTGATTACATAATCACCTACAAGTTTGGATATATACTTCTCCCTACTTATCTTTATATATTCATCCTCTAATTTTCCAGATAAATATATTTTGTACCAATTTTTCCAATGCCAGCCGAGATATGGGTTCTCAATGGGGTTATTTTGGTAAGCGGATCCCCCGTTAATCACTTTCCTTAAAAAGTGGTCATAATTTCTGATTGGAAAATGGTGTATTTTAATTGTTTTTGAAATAGAAGATTCGATTTTGGAATCTGATAAAACGGTATCGTTTCCATAACCTATTTTTGTAAACCTACTATTTGTGATTATTTTCTTTGGATAGGAATACAAAAGCAGGTCACTACTTACTAATTCATCAAACTTTGATGGATACGGCCAAGGGTTGGCTACCATATAGGTAAAGTTTTCGAATAAATTCTTCTTTAGTTGTTTATGAATGTCTGGAGGAAGGTAATTAATTACGGGAACATATAATACGTCTTGGAGTTCGCGAAAAACGCTTCCCTTTAAATTGCTGCCACTTGCGTACCAAAATTCGTCAGCGTCGCAATGTATTATTGCATCTGCCTTGTCCTCGGAGGCCTTCTTGGCCATACTTGATACCCATTCGTCCTGTTTGTAGCTGTGTTCCTGAATTGATCGGTATTTTAGAACTCCTAGGGAACTATACTTTTTTAATATGTCGGTGGTTGCGTCAGCGGAGCCGTTATCTATTGCGTAAATGTAGTCAACGCCGGAATTCAGGTGAAATCGGATGTTGTGCTCCAAAATGTCTTCCTCATCCCGAACCAGCAGGGTCATTACTAATTTCATGTTACTTCCACCGCTTCTTCCAGAAGTGAATAGCCAGTGTGTTTTCTTTTATGCAACTTTTTTTAAAGCGCTCCTCATACCAGAAGGGGTAAAAAGTCTCGACGGGGTATATAAAAATATCTTTTACACGGACCCCCTTATTAGAATAGGATTTTAATCCCTCCTTCTTAAGGAGTGTAGTTACGGTGACAGGGCCAGCTAGAGTAGCCATCTGGGAACCGTCATATGTTTTGATAATATAATCAATCATTTTTTTAATAAACCAATGGTTTTTCGTTGCTCCTATAACTGCATTGTTAACCCAATGGGTTGGATGCTTTCTGAGCTGAAATCCAAAAAAACATTGATTATCTAGTAGTTTGTCAAAAGATTTAATCACAAGCATATCTGTGTCAAGATAGATTCCGCCGTATTGGTAAATTACCTGAAGCCTTACAAGATTTGCTAAATGGGCCCAGTTCTTAAGCCCATATACTTCTTTAAGATGCGGAGTAGAAAAATCAATATTATTTTCATCCCAGAGCATAAAGTTATAATCGGGGTTATATTTTTTCCAGCTTTTCCAATATTTACCAAAGCCGCTTTTATTGAGTGGGGTGTCGCCCACCCATACGTAATGGATAATTTTTGGAATTGTTCCAACTTTATGGCTTGGGGTTATTTTTTCAATTATGTTTGTTATTAAATTCATCTTAATCAACCCGATAGACACCATTTTGAATGTGTTTTAGTTTGCCTTGTTTTTCTAGCTTGGCTAACGTTTTTTCCAAGAGAGGCAGGGTGCTTGGAGGGACGGCTTCTGGGTTTATGGAAAGAAGCTGGGCATTGCTTTCCTTCACGGTTGAAATAAACTCATCTGCATTTCCCGTTTGGGCAGAGCTTATGAGTCTATCCTTTATTTGCTGAATGCTGGGAAGGTCGTAGCCACTATAGCCGTTTACTAAATAACAGCCGTTGTACAAAGAGGCGAGTTGTCTTTTGGTTATGTAGCTGAGGCCTACCGCGATATTATCCCCAGCGTCAAAATGTGTCACAGGAACTTCAAGAATAACTGTTTTTTTTACCGAGCATATGCTTTTAAGCGTTTCGTCGTTGCTGCTTAAATATGAATCCTTGTAGGTGGTAAGTTTTGCGGGGAGAATATCTATTATTAGTAATATTATCGCTGCTGCTAGAAACCATTTTGATTTTATTTTTGAGATGTAAAAGATAGAAAAATAGATAAGCCCAATATAAAAAAGGAACGACCAGCGCGATGTACCCCTTGTGGTATCAAAAAAGGGGATATATTTGGCTAAGGGAAGATAGGGATAGCCCAATGAAAAAGCTAAACCGATTAGCATTAAACATAGAAAAAAAAGATTAGATGTGTCGACGGAGAAGTGAAACGAGAAATACTTTTTAGTTCTTTCAATCTTGATTAGGCCCAAAATGGCCAGAGCTCCCAATATGAATCCCGGGAAAGATGCGGGTTCCCCAAACTGGTGATTGTTAAAGGTGTTCCATTTTCTAACAATAAAATTTTGATAGAAGAACCCATTCTGACGGGGAAAAATATAATCGGATATCTTGGCTGAATATACAAGGTATTCATTTGTTCCCCTCGTTATTACAAAATTCTTTCTTGCATCCATATAGCCTTTTATGAAAATTCCGTCAAGAATGAGGAAAGTAAAAATAATTACCCCAAATTTGGTTGAGGCAATCTTAATATTAAGACCCTTGTATATTTGGACCAGGAAGAAAATAAATATGGCTGCGATGCCGAAAAATGCCAAATAAACACTTGCCAAAAACTGAATTGCGATAAGGAATCCGATTAAGACTTCATCGAAAGAAAACCTTTTTGAACTAGTTTTGAATAAAAGCAGTAGTATAAGCAGAAATGGCCAATAGTTTTGCATCTGAAAATGCCCTATCTGGGTGTAGAAAAAGGGGGAGAATACAATAGCCAGGCTTCCTATAAAAGAAAGAAGATTATTTTTAAGGAGTTTATTGAAAAGCAAATATGAACTTAGATAGTTCAATAGGAATGTAGTAAAAAAAACTAGATTAAAAATCAGAACAGGATTCTTTGTAAGAAAAGAAAATGGAAGTCCAATTATAGATTGGGTGATAAGAGTATCGGACAAAAATACTGTGTTTGTATATGGAAAGAACGCATTGGTATTAAATAAATTCTGAAAGTTTAGTGCCCTTAAGTGGTTTATATTTTGGTTTATTATCCATGTAACGTATGCATAATCTCTCCAGTCAATCAGATTGGTTGAGATATTTATTACTAGGGACATAAAGACAAACGCAAAAATTAGGGCAAAGATTAAAAAATAGCCCAGATGCTTTTTCATTTTAGGAGATTATATTTTATGATAAGATAAAGGGCCTGAACCCCGTCTTTCCAGCTGATCTTCTTACCTTCCTCATAAGTTCTGCCTGAATATGAGATTCCAACCTCATATATTTTGATTCCTTTGACTTTGGATATCCTTGCAGTTATTTCCGGTTCAAAACCAAAGCGGTTGCTTTCCAACCTGTTTGCTAGCTTTCTAATCAACTCACCTCTAAAAACCTTGTACCCCGTTTCCATATCGGTCAAGTTTAAACCAGTAAAAATATTTGAAAGAGTTGTTAGTGACTTATTAACTACGTAGTGCCAAAAATATAAAACTCTGTGCGGTGCGCTTGACGATAATCTTGAACCATATACGACATCTGCTTCCCCACGTAGGAACGGCTTAAGTAAGAGGGGATAGTCGTCGGGGTTATATTCTAAATCGGCATCTTGAACTAAAACTATATCTCCGGAAGTTTTTTTGAATCCATCTCTGATGGCTGATCCCTTTCCCTCGTTTTTTTTCTTGAGAATAATTTTTAAATTATTCCTCTTATTTTTTTTCTCGATCTTTTTTAGAATTGAAGAGGTTGAATCGGTGCTGCCGTCGTCGACTATTATTATTTCTTTCTTAAGACCTAGAGAATCTGCGCTTAGGACTTTCTCGATAGTCTTTTCTATAAAGCCCTCTTCATTGTAAGCAGGAATAACAATAGAGAGGGTCTTGGGAATTATCATTTAAATAGGAAGTATACACCCAGGATAATAAACAGTATTCCCGTTATCTTGAGGGAAGTAATCGGTTCCTTTAGAAAGATAATGCTTAAGGCTACGATAACTACGTATGTTAATGAAAGGGCAGGGTAGGCAACAGACAATGGAAATTTTTGGAGCACAAAAAGCCAGAAGATTGAAGATGCCCCGTACACCAGAAAACCCAGAAATACACAGGGTGAAAAAACTGTTTTAAGAAAGGATCCAATGCTGGGAGTAAGAGTCGACGCGACAATTCCCTTTTTAAGTAAAAACTGCCCCAGAATGGCAAGAAGCATCGAACTCGCGAGAAGTAGAAATTTCATATCTAGGTAATTATATAACTAAATGCTAAAATCTTTAAAGATGAAAAGTCTAGTTAACCTATTTTTTATAGGTTCAATCCTGGTTTTTCTTATACTTTTAGCTAGAAATCCTTACTCCCAAAGGACATTAATCCCGAATCTTGAACCATACCCCGATACAATTAACTACATAGTGCCTGTTAGAAGCCTGATTAGCGGGGGGCTATTCAAAATAACAAGAGAAGGAAGAGTAAATAATCCCAGCGTACCACCGCTTTATTCGCTTTTCCTCGCCCCATTCTATCTGGTTAACAATGATCCGAGGACCTTTTATTTTGCAAACACGGCTCTTGCTATGCTTTCAGCCTGGCTTCTTTTTTTGATTCTGAAAATAACCATAAAGGACAAGTGGATAGTCGGTATAAGCCTTTTTTTGTATGTGACCAACTACTATATGTATTGGTATCCGCAGTGGGCGATGGCAGAAAACCTTATTTTGCCCATATTCCTCTTTGGGGTTTATCTTCTGATAAAACCTATCGGAAAAACTAACATTCTTTTTGCTTCATTAATTCCGCTTTTGGCATATTCGACGAAATATGCATATTTACCGTTTGCCGTTATTTTTTTTGTTCTTTATTTTACAAAGATTATTTCTGAAATGAAGAAAGATAGAGTAAAGACAATTTTGCCGTTTATATTTATAAGTGCCATTTTACTTTCTCTGGCACTTTTCTATCAGTTTTATACACAGGGATTTAATCCTTTGGTTAGATACTTCAATATTCTTGTTGGAACTTTTTCCTTCGGGGGAGTGACTGCTGTGAAAGTTAGCGGTAACGCGGTTGGTTCTAGTGGTTGGTTTTCGGAAGTATTTTTCCGAAAGAATCTTCCGTTATATATTAGGGGCCTTTTGGGCGAGCAAGCCAGGTTTTTGTGGGACTACACGGCAATATTACCAAAGTACTTAATAATTCCGGCATGGGCAGGAATCTTGATGGGATTTTTCAAAAAAGGTATTAGATTTTTTTCTTTGTCGCTTTTTGCTCTTTTGATATTTCCTTTGGTGTGGATATCAACATTTGGTACGCAAGATATGAGGTATATTTATCACGCGATTCCGACATTGATATTGGGTTTTTCACTCTTTCTCTTTTGCGTCAAGGACGTTCTTGGCAAACAAAAACTGTATGCAGTTTTTGTTTTAGTAATCTTCTTAATTGGCGGATTTTATCTTTTTAAGAATATTCAAAGACTTAGATACCAGACGGTGCTGAACCTAAGGTATGCTGAAACGCCATGGTATTATATTTCGGTTTTAAGACTCAATGACTATTTTACGAGGGATAAAATAATAGAAGGTAAAATACCGTATGTTATTTCCCCAATGCCGCCCTATTACATAGACTTCTATTCAAATGGAAATTACAAGCTTTTGCCATTGGATAAAGATCAAGAGTTTAGGTTGGGCAAGGCGGCGGCCTGGGGTCCGGAAAACTACTCAGATTTCCACGGTATTTATAGAAAATACCTTTTGGCAGGGTATCCTGTTTATGTATCGACATACGGCTTGGGGAATGAATTTTACCTTCATCAGGCTTTTGATAACCTGTCCAAAGATTTTAAGTTAACGGAAGTTCAAAATGAATGCTATACGCAGTGCAAGATTTACAAGCTGGAGTTAAAAAATGCGAAAAGTTTTTAGGTGTTTTGTTATTTGGAGGCTCGCCCTTTTTATCCCTGTTTTTATTGCGGGTTATTTCACAACTGCCAGGACAGGCTATCTTTTCACCAATCCCTGGGCCAACTTTGATGGAGTTCATTATCTTTCAATTGCCCAAAACGGTTATGCTACCCAGGCTGTGTTTTTTCCTCTTTACCCATTATTGATTAGGTTTTTTTCTTTTGGAAGAGCGTATCTAGCAAGTGGCCTTTTTGTTTCTAATTTAGCGTTTTTACTTACACTTATTTATTTTTATAAGCTTTTGATCTTAGATTATCCAAAAAAACGAAGTTTTGAAAGTATTATTTATCTTCTTGTATTTCCAACAGCGTTTTTCTTAGGGGCTTTATATTCAGAAAGTCTTTTTTTTCTTTTATTGATTCTTTCCTTTTATTTCGCCAGAAAAGGGGAGTGGCTGCTGGCTAGTGTCACCGCGATGCTTCTTGGTGCAACCAGGATTATCGGAATATTTATTTTACCGGCTTTGGTTTACGAGCTTTATATTCAGAAAAAGAATATTAAAGAGGGGCTATCACTTCTTATGGCGCCGATAGGCTTAGTAGCATACTCGCTTTTTAATTACCTAAAATGGGGCGATGACTTGTATTTTATTAAGGCCCATGGCGAGCTTGGAAATAGTAGATCGGTAAGTGCGATAGTTTTGTTTCCCCAAACGATATATAGATATATTCGGATTTTGCTGTCTTTACCCATTTCTCAATACGAATGGTGGATTGCCCTTCTTGAAATAACAATTTTTATTGGAGTTTCGCTTCTTCTTTATTTTGCCTGGAAGAAAAAGGTTAGGACTTCTTACCTGATTTTTTCGCTTTTGGCATTTTTACTGCCAGTCTCATCCGGTACTTTTTCGGGTTTGCCGCGATATGTTCTGGTACTTTTCCCGATTTATGTCGCCCTAAGCTATATGAGTAGAAGCTTTAGGAAAGCTTATCTGATTTTTTCCGCTATCCTTTTGTTTATTCTATTAATGTTTTTTTCAAGGGGTTATTTTGTCGCCTAGTTATGATTGGAATTATTCTTATTGGGTTTGCCCTGCGCCTTGTTTCGCTAAACCAGTCTTTGTGGCTTGATGAAGCAACTACCGCGTTGGTTGCCAAAATGAGTGTTGGTGACATTTTTACAAAGTTTGTAGCAGGGGATGTCCATCCGCCTTTTTATTATTTGCTGATGCACTATTGGGTGACCATTTTTGGAAGTAGCGAGATGTCTCTTCGTGCTCCGTCGGTTATTGCGGGGCTGGGGGCTATCTTTGTTGTCTATAAACTTGCAGGAAAAGTTCCCGCATTGCTCCTTGCAACTTCGGGCTTGCATATTTACTACTCACAGGAGGCAAGAATGTATGCGCTTGTTACCCTTTTTGTTGCGTTGGCAGTATTATCATTTGTGAAAATAAACGAAAGGGGTAGGTTGGGGGACTACCTTTTGTTTTCGGTTTCTTTATTTTTGATTGCGGCGACCGATTATGTAGCACTTTTAATTTTGCCCGTTTTTTGGATTTTAGGCAGGAGGTTTTGGAAAAAGTTGTTTATGTCGCACATTATCTTGATAGCTTTTGGAGTAATCTGGCTTCCCTATTTCCTAAAGCAACTAAAAGCAGGCCTTCTTGTTAAGTCCGCTTTCCCCGTCTGGTGGCAGGTTATGGGACAAACCAGCCTTAAAAATATTTTCTTAATTCCAATAAAGTTCATGATAGGAAGAATAAGCTTTGAGAATAATGTTGTTTACGCAATTATAGTTGGTGCTGTTGGGTTGGTTTTTGCTTATTTGTTTTTTATGGCCCGGAAGGCTAGTAGACTATATTGGTTGTGGTTGATGGTTCCTGTTGTGCTGGGGGCCTTGGTGGGTTTTTGGGTTCCGACTCTTTCTTATCACAGATTTTTGTTTGTTCTCCCGGCCTTTTACGTATTAATAGCTTTCGGAATTGGTAAGTCTCGTTTGTTTTTGTGGATTGTACTGGCGGTCAATGTACTAGGTATTTTGTACTATATGCTAACTCCTAACTTTCATCGTGAAGATTGGAGGTCGGCAGCGTTGGCAATTGGGGAAGAGAAAATTGTTTTTCCTGCAAAGTCTCAAAAAGAGGCGCTTATTTATTACGGAAAGGAAAATCAGATTATAGATGTTGCCCAGATTGATAAGAAGGATAGGGAAATTTGGCTCTCGAGGTATGTTTGGGAGATATTTGACCCTCAGGATTCTGCGAGAAAAAGTGTGGAGTCATTAGGCTATAATAAGACCTCGGAATATAATTTTAATGGTGTAGTTTTTTGGAAATATGAAAATCGCAATTGATGTGAGTCAGATCATTTATGGGACTGGTGTATCTCGGTACACGGTAGAACTTGTTAGGAATTTACTAAGTATTGACAAGGAGAACGAGTATATCCTTTTTGGTGGATCGTTGCGTAGAAAGCAGGATATTTTGAAGATTTTTCCCCAGGCGAGGGTTTTTCCAATTCCCCCGACCCTTTCCGATATCATTTGGAACAAACTTCATGTTTTCCCAATAGAAAAACTTATTGGGGAAGTTGATGTTCTCCATACATCTGATTGGACCGAACCACCCTCTAAAGCTTTTAAAGTTACAACCGTTCATGATTTAATCCCGATTAAGTTTTCCAGAATTACGCCGCCCGTCATTCTTTCAGCCCACAGGCAAAGGCTTAAATGGATTTCCCGGGAATCAAAAAGAATAATAGTTCCGAGCGTCAATACCAAGAAAGACCTGGTTGAACTGGGATTTGACGAAAGCATTATAAGAGTTACCCCGGAAGCCCCAAATTATGGAAAAGCAGATGAAAAATTGGTTGAAGAAACAAAGAAAAAATACTTGATACATGACGATTACATAATCTCGATAGGAACCAAGCCCTGGAAGAACACGGAAAGAATCATCAAGGCGTACCACCTATCAAAATTCGGTAAGAATTTAAAGCTTGTGGTACTTGGTGAGAAAAAAGGAACAGATTTTAAGGATGAACGGGGAGTGAGGTTTTTGGGTTATGTGGGGGATGATTTACCGGCGCTCCTAACCGGAGCCAGAGCCTTAGTTTTTCCCTCTTTATATGAGGGGTTCGGGATACCGATATTGGAGGCTTTTGCCTGTGGAGTGCCTGTTGTTACCTCAAATCTCTCTTCGATGCCTGAAGTGGCTGGGAGTGCAGCCATGTTGGTAGATCCATACGACACCCGGTCTGTTGCCGAGGGTATTGAGAAGGTTCTTCGTGGGCCCAAGGGCTTTATTGACAAGGGATACGAGCAAGTAAAGCAATTTTCCTGGGAAAAAACTGCCAGACTTACTCTAGATGTCTACAAAGAGTCAAAAACCGCTTAATCTTTTTATTTTTCTCATTCTTTTGGGAGCTTCATTTCTCCTTTGCTTTGATTTTCTGAAGTCTTCGGGGAGACTTGTTACATTCGACGGCATGACTCATATGTCTAACATCGCTCAGTACTATAACGCTTTGAAAGATGGAGACTTCCCCGTCAGGTGGCTGGGGTCTTCTGCCAACTATGGTATGCCGTTTGGAATCTTTTCCCAACAAACGGTTGCCTATTTGGGTGCCCTTTTAATGTTTGTGATAGGCAACACCCTAATTACTTACAATGTTATTATCTTTCTTTTTGCCTTTATAGGTTGCCTAACCCTTTATGTATTTTTGAGGGAATATATAGATAAAGTAAGTGCCTTGGCGGGAACAATTCTTTTTTGTTTTGCCCCGTATAGAATCATAAACATTTACGTTCGGGGGGCAATTCCGGAGTTTGTTGCAAGCATTTTTTTGCCCCTGATACTGCTTTCACTTAAAAAGTGGATAGTTGATAAAAAGACAAACTACTATTTCTTGCTTATAGCATCATTAGCTCTTCTTTTTCTTACCCATCCGATATCCGCGATAGTATTTTCCGTTATAGCCGGCCTTTATTTTGTTTTCCTTATTTGGGGTCAAAAAGACTGGAAACGAGCGGTGCTATTTACTATTGGAGCTATTGTTTTATCTCTTGGGATATCCTCATTTTATTTATTGCCGTTAACCCGTGAGTTTAACTATCTCAATCAGGGGACTCACGAGACCATATTTACCCCAAACAGCTTTATTGGAATGAACAATTTATTTCGGGAAGGCTTATTGGGGAATAACTATTTGCACATCGGACTTATTGAGCTGGTAATTTTTGTTCTGGGACTTGTATTAGTTTTAAGAAACTACATAAGAAAGAAGAAAATCCAACCATTACTGATAATCTCTTTTATAAGTTTATTAATCTATGGTTTTCTAATTACCAAAGCAGCAACTCCGTTATTCTATCTGGTCAAACCCCTCGGGAATGTACAGCACCAGTGGAGATTTTTGTCGGGTATTATATTTGTTGCCCCGCTAATTTTGGCTTTTACTCTAAACAACATTTTCAAAAGATATAAGTTCATTGCAACTATCTTGTTGGTTATTTCACTGGTAATTACAAGATTTCCCTGGGTTAAGGGAGAAAATTATGTAGTAACTCCGGAGAGCAACTATTTTTCTTCAAAGGAGAATTTATATGCCCAGGTGATGAATACCCTCTGGACGGGACTAACCGAAAGCTATCCTGTTAAAGAAGTTAAAGGGGAAGTAATTGAGGGGAAAGGGGAAATAGTCGGAAGAAATGAACATAACTCGTGGAGAAAGTATGAAATTAACTCTGATGATAAAATTCGAATGGTTGATAACACATTCTATTTTCCCGGCTGGAAAGTCTATATTGACGGGAAGGATACGCCAATCGAATTTCAGGATGTAAACTACAAGGGAGTGATTACTTATAAGGTTCCTTCAGGGAGGCACACGGTTTTGGTACGGTTTGAGAATACCAAAACGCGTAGGTTTGCAAATACATTAACCTCTGTCTCGCTTGTTGTTTTTGGAGGTCTATTTTTCTTTAGATTTTACTACTTGAAGCGATAAAAACGATTATTGCTTAACCCAATTTTCTGGATAGTATATGAAGGAAGTTTTCTCCAGGGATATAAATTAGCTTTGCTGCTTTCTTAATTCTTTGTTTGAGTTCCTGTATTTTTTCTGGGGGAATGTTGTATTGAGTACCCCATCCATGGCTTACCCCGTCTCGGCGGGATATAAATTCACAAGCGCCAACACTGGGTTCGAACATAGTATCGTCGGGCATTGATCCGGGAGGGGGCACAATACACAAAGCTTGGGAGTGATATCCATCCGGGGAAGGGGCAGTCGACTCACGAATACGAGGAATCCTACCAGATAGTATTAGATACTCGATCACGCCATTATCCAAAATACTCTTGTCGGTTAAATCAATTGTAATTTTCTCAGGCGACATGATTTGCTTGTATTCTACGGATTCGGTTATTTGACGTCAAGTCGAGGGGGGTTTCGACGTTAAGACCAAAATAGGATAAAATAGCGTTATGGTCATCGGAATTGATGGAAATGAGGCTAATTTGAGGGAAAGGGTGGGCGTAAATGAGTACGCTTTTCAAATTCTGTGGAATTTGTATAAACTACAGGAGAAAGGCGAGAATCCTCATAATCTTATAGTTTATCTTAAGAGCAAACCCCTCTTCGACCTTCCGAAACAAAGGCAAAACTTCAGATATAAAATTATTCCAGGGGAGAAATTTTGGATTATCAAAAAACTGATGAGGTATCTTTGGAGAAACCCCGACAAGATTGATGTTTTGTTTTCTCCAAACCACTATACGGTGCCGTTTTTGCGTATTCCTCGAATTTGTTCGATTATGGACCTTGGATATCTCAAGTTTTCGAGCCAATTTACAAAAAAAGTCTTTTGGCAGTTAAAATCCTGGAGTGCTATTTCAATTTTAGTATCAAAGAGAATCATATCGATATCAAATAGCACAAAAGATGATATTGTACGACACTATCCTTTTGCCAGGAATAAAATTGCTGTTACCCTCCCTGGTTATGATGCTGCAAGATTTAATACTGAAATTCCTATATCCGATGTGCGACGTGTCAAAAATAAGTACTCCATAGTTGATGACTATATCTTGTATCTTGGAACCCTCAAGCCAAGCAAGAACATCGAAGGACTAATTGAAGCATTTGCCAGACTCCGGACTCTGGGCTCCGGACTCCAATTGGTAATTGCAGGCAAAAAAGGCTGGCTTTACGAGTCGATATTCAAAAAGGCCGAAAAATTGGGGTTAAGAGATACAATTGTTTTTACAGGTTTTGTTCTGGAGAAGGACAAGCCGGCACTGATTAAAGGGGCAAAAGTTTTCGTTTTGCCTTCCTTTTGGGAGGGGTTCGGGCTTGACTCTCTTTGTGCCATGGCCGCAGGAATCCCTGTGGTTGTCAGCAACACCGGGTCTTTACCCGAAGTGGTCGGGAATGCCGGGATTTTTATTGATCCCTACAATGTGGAAAGTATTGCGGAGGGCTTGAAAGAGATTCTCTCGGCCAACCCAAAGAAGTATAATAGGATAGTTGCTGCCGGACTTTTACAGGCAAAGGAGTTTTCTTGGGAAAAGACGGCAAAAAAGACACTGGAAGTGATTACCGATGCTACAAGATAAAACAGGTAGAGAACTAACATCTAAAGAAGCTTTATTGAAGATAGTCAACCGTTTCTATAACTATTGGTTAGATTTTGAACTGATGCTTTTAAGGTGGGTGGGGCACATTCCCTTTCATACAATACGCAAGATTAAGTATAGGTTTTTTGGGATTAGGATGGGAAAAGGCTCCACTATTCATATGTGGGCGAATTTCTTCCAACCCAAAAACATTGAAATAGGGGAAGATACAATTATCGGCGATCATGCTTTTTTGGATGGGCGGGCAAAACTTAAAATAGGTAGTCATGTTGATATTGCTTCGTCGGTAATGATCTATAATTCCGAGCATGATCTGGAAGCCGATGATTTTTCCGCGACTGTTGCCCCCGTTGAGATAAAAGACTATGTGTTTATCGGTCCCAGAGTCACAATTCTTCCCGGTGTTAAAATAGGAAAGGGAGCAGTTGTTGCCGCCGGAGCGGTTGTTACGGGGGATGTCCCCGATTTTGCGATTGTGGGAGGTGTGCCGGCGAAAGTAATTGGAGAGAGAACTAATAAAAATCCTCAATATAAAATTGGTAGGGCTAGGCTCTTTCAATAATGAGAAATAAAATATTTAGTATATTGTACCTGGTATTTGCTATCTTGTTTTTGGTCTATTTATGTTTTCCGGGGCCTTTGTTCCCGACGGCTCTTTGGGATTTTAAAGTATCAACTCAACCCGCCGATCAAGAAAGCCTTCTAAGGCGGGGTTATTACACCAACCTGACAAGAGAACAGTTAATGAGCCATTATGCTGGAGAGTTTGAGTGGGGGATACGGCTTAATTACCCCCCGGAGGAGGCAAAAACTCTAATTCGGGATCAGACCAAAAGCTCTTTTTTGGAAGAGATAGTGCATCCGATGAGAGAGTCATTATTTATTAATGGTTATAAACCTTCAGCCTATGAGGAGGTATTGGTGGTTGACGGAGTGAGGTATGAAAGTAAAGTTATCGTGAAATACGTTAATTCAAACATTTTTTTAAGACTTTCTGTGGGACTTGGCATCCTCGGAGTCTTGTGGATCTTGGTTAGGGAGTGGCGGAAAGCCATAAATTCATTAAAATGGATCTCTCGATAATAATAATAAGTTTTAATACCAAGAAACTTCTGGTTTCTTGCATTAAATCAATCAAAAAATATACCAAGAAGGTGATTTTTGAAATTATCGTTGTCGATAATGCGTCGGGCGACGGTTCTGCCGAGGCTGCAAGTAAACTTGGAGCAAAAGTAATACTAAATGCTAAAAATCGGGGATTTGCAAAAGCCAATAATCAGGGGATTGAAGCCTCAAGCGGAAAATATATTCTTTTCTTGAATTCAGATACGCTAGTTGCCGACAATGTCTTAGGGGAGATGGTTGAATGGATGAGCAAAAATCCCGAGGTGGGTGTTGCTACCTCTGCTTTAAAAAACAAGGATGGATCTCTCCAGGCAACGGGGGGCTATTTCCCGACTCTTTTAAGGGTTTTTTCTTGGATGACTATTCAGGACTTCCCTTTAGTTGATAAAATTATTAAGCCTTTTCATCCCCTTCATTCAAAATCATTCTTTCTTAAAGGAGATGAATTCTACAAATCGAAAAAGGAGTTGGATTGGGTAACGGGAGCATTCTTACTGACAAGAAAAGATGTGTTGGAAAAAGCCGGCGGCTGGGATAAGAGTTTTTTTATGTATGTGGAGGAGGTGGATCTCTGCTTTCGAATTAAGAAGGTGGGCAAAAAGATCTGGTATTTGCCCAGGTGGAATGTAACTCATTTTGGTGGAGCAAGCAGCAAAACAAATGAGCTTTCGCTAGTAAGCGAGTACGAGGGCATAAAAAAATTCTATATTAAGCATTATCCCTCGTGGCAGTTTATATTCTTGAGACTTTTCCTTAAGATCGGCGCCTTGGGAAGAATTCTTCTTTTCGCTATACTTGAAGGAAGAGAGACAGCAAAAATTTATGTTAAAGCTTACAAAATTGCCTGAAAATCTATTTAAATACTTTGTGGCTGCTATTTTAATTATTATTCCTTTATATCCGAAATTTCCCTTTATCCGAATTTCGGGAACGTATGTTTCGGTTCGATTTGAGGATTTCTTGCTGGCGGCGATCGGAATTTTACTGGTAATTGAAATTATTCCCAGAATCAAGGTTTTATTTAGGGATGAGATAGTGCGATCGATTTTTGTTTTTTTACTGGTTGGAGCCCTCTCGCTTATATCCGGTGCATATTTGACCAAAACACTGGATCTGAATATCGGAGTTTTACATCTCCTTCGCAGGGTGGAGTATTTTATCCCTTTTTTCGCAGTTCTAGCACTTTTCCATTACGATAAGGGCAAGAATTTAGGATTTTATCTGAAAGTTTTAATGCTCGTTGTTTTTGTAGCTTTTCTGTATGGAGTGGGCCAGAGATATCTCAACTTTCCTCTAATAATTACCCAAAACGAGGAATATTCTAAAGGGATAGCTTTAAGATGGATGCCGGGAAGCCACATAAGCTCGACTTTTGCCGGTCATTATGATTTGGCTTCATTCATGGTACTGGTTTTGCCCATTTTGATAAGTTTGTTTTTTGTTTTCAGAGATAAGGTTTCCAAAGCGGTGGTTGCCTTGGTGGCGCTATCTGGGTTTTGGCTTTTGGTTAACACTATTTCAAGGATTTCTTTTGTATCTTACCTCTTTGCTGTTTTTACTTCCCTTTTTTTACTGAAAAAATACAAAGCGGCGATACTGGTTGTTATTATCAGCTTGGTGCTTAGTGCTTTTTCTTCGAGCCTATTTGCCAGATACTTTAAAGTAATTGATGTTTATGCCCAAAGCTCTGAGCTTACCGAGACAGGTTCGTCTGTCTTTGAAGACCGATCAACTTCGATTCGTTTTAATGTTGAGTGGCCAAGGGCTGTCAGGGCATTACTTAAAAATCCGTTTTTGGGTACAGGTTACTCTTCAATCAACCTTGCTACAGACAATGACTATCTGAGACTTTTGGGTGAAGTTGGGATTATAGGTTTTTTTGCATTTATTCTTATTCTTTTTAACATTGCTAAAGTTTTTATTGGAGCTTTGCCTTTAACCTCTAAGTTTGCAGGTGTTGAGTTGGCGTTTATAACTGGTTCTATCGGGGGATTTTTGGGGGTTTTGCTAAATGCTACCTTTATAGATGTTTTTGAAGCGTCGAAATTTGCTACTGTCTTCTGGTTGATTATCGGATATTCCGTGTGTTTGATTAGAATGAAAGTAAATGATCAAAAAAATTAATCTCGAGTACATTTTATTATCATTAGTTCTTATTTTTGGCTTTTCGGTAAGATTATATAAAATAAATAACCCCGTTGCCGATTGGCATTCTTGGCGACAGGCAGATACGGCATCTGTATCAAAGACTTTTGTTGAAAGAGGGATTAATTTGTTCCTTCCTCGCTACCATGATATCTCAAGCATCCAGACGGGAATTTTTAATCCCGAAGGCTACCGAATGGTTGAGTTTCCGATCTACAATGCCCTACATGCCGTCTTGGCAAGTAATTTCCCGGCAATTAATTTGGAAGTGTGGGGAAGGCTCCTTACCTCGTTTATAGCGGTTCTTACATCCTTTTTTATATTTTTGCTCGGCAAAAAGTATGTAAACAAAGAAGTGGGTTTGTTAGCTTGTTTTTTCTATTTGTTTTTGCCGTTTAACATATATTTTACCCGCGTGATTTTGCCTGATCCTTTGGGGGTATTGTTTGCCGTTGCGGCTTTGTATCTTTTTGACCTTAATATCGTATTATCGGGCCTTATTTTTGCGTTGGCCCTTTTGCAAAAGCCATATTTTATTTTTTATTTAGTTCCGTTTATTCCATTTTTCTTAAATAAAGGCAATCTCAAGAAAAGTCTTACTTTTTTGGTCATCATTTTTGTTCCATTTCTTGCTTGGAGAATGTGGATGAGAAGCTTTCCGCAAGGGATTCCGTTTTGGGAGTGGGCGTTTAATGGTGACAGAATAAGATTCCACCCCGCATTCTGGAGGTGGATTTTTGGCGAAAGATTGGGGATTTTGATATTGGGAGTGGGAGGAGTCGTTCCTTTTGTGATGGCCCTTACCAAGAAGCCTGTTAATAAATTTATTTTGTATTTTTTGCTGGGAATGTTTTTGTATGTGTCGATAGTTGCGTCGGCAAATGTGCGGCATGATTATTATCAGATCTTGGTTATTCCGGCCGTATCTTTGGCGCTTGCGGAAGGATCACTCTGGCTTTTTAAGAGATCAAAAATATTGCTCGCCGTTTCACTTTTGGTTATGTTTTTGATCGGCTGGGATAGAATAAAACCCTTTTATCAAGTTAATCACCCCGAAATAATCGAAGCAGGACAAGAGATAGACAAAATTACCCCGAAAGATGCTTTGATTGTTGCTCCTTATAATGGCGATACTGCCTTTTTATACGCTACTAATCGTTGGGGCTGGCCGGCGGTGGATAACTCGATCGATAATATTATTGAAAAAGGGGGGGATTATTATGTCTCGGTTGATTTGGCAAGCGAAGATACTCTGAACTTCCAAAAAATGTTTGCAACCGTTAAAAGAACTGACAAATACATAATCTTGGATTTACACAAACGAATATGAAAATTTTAATGCTTACGCCGTATCTGCCGTACCCTTTGATGTCGGGCGGGCAAACCCGATCGTACAATCTGATTAAAAATCTCTCTCAAAAGCACGAAATAACCCTTTTTTCGTTGATAAAAGACGATGCGGAAAGAAAGTATATTTCGAAGCTATTCAAATACTGCAAAGAGGTCAGGGTTTTTAACAGGCCGCCCAAGCCTTGGACTTTAAGCAATATCTTGCGAACCGGTTTTAGTACATACCCTTTCCTGGTAGTGAGGAATCTAGCAACTACCCAAAGCACGGCTATTAAAGACGAACTTTCAAAACATAAATATGATCTTATTCACGCCGAAACTTTTTATGTAATGCCCCATATTCCCGAGACTCAAGTCCCAATCCTTCTGGTTGAGCAAACCATAGAATATTTGGTTTATAAACACTATGTCGAAGAACAGGCCCCCCGTTTTTTGGCACCGATTCTCTGGATTGATGTGATGAAGCTGAAATATTGGGAAACCTATTATTGGAGGCATGCCAAAAAGGTGGTTGCGATGTCGGATTCCGATAGAAATGAAATGAAAAAGCTCTCTGCCGGGCTATCGATTGATATTGTCCCCAACGGCATAGATGAGAACTATTTTCTTGGTAAAAAAAGAGAGGAGCCTTCCTTCCCGAGAATCCTTTATGTGGGGAATTTTACTTGGCTGCAGAATATCGAGGCTGTTGAGCTTTTGGTTAACAAAGTCTGGCCGAGAATTAAGAAAGAAATAAAAAATGCCAAGCTTTGGATAGTGGGTATGCATATGACCAGCTATATAAAGGATTTAAAAAGTAAAGATATCGAAGTTACCGAAGGAATGCCTGATATAAGAGACGCGTATAGGAAGTCTACGGTTTTGGTTACCCCAATTAAAGGCCCCGGGGGGACGAGGCTTAAAATCCTGGAGGCTATGGCATCAGCCCTTCCTGTTGTTACCACTTCGGTCGGTGCCGAGGGGTTGGGCATTAGGGACGGGGTGCAGGCTTTGGTAAAAGACAATCTGAGCGATTTGGTTAAATCTGTTATTCGAATTCTAAAAGAGAAAAAATTGGCGCAAGATCTTGGAGTTGCCGGGAGGAATTTCGTAAAACAGACTTACACCTGGAATGTCAGTGCTGTAAAACTTGATAGAATTTACCAGGAGCTTGTCAATGAATAAACCGGAACTATCGATAATAATCCTTAATCATAATACTAAAGACCTATTAGAAGACTGTATAAAGTCTCTTGAGAAGGTGAAAAATGAGGCTAATTTTGAGGTAATTGTTTCGGATAATGGATCGTGCGATGGGAGTTTGGAGATGCTTGCAAAAGATTTTGCTTGGGTTGGAATTGTTGAAAATGGAGCCAATTTAGGTTTTGCAAAAGGGAATAATGCCGCAAGAAAGTTGGCAAAAGGCGAGTATATTCTTTTTTTAAATTCGGACACTATTGTAAATCCGGGTACGATTTTGGAAACTCTCGGCTATCTCAAAAAGAATAAGGATGTTGGTGCAATAACCTGCAAAATAGTGCTTCCCGATGGGCAGCTCGACAAGGACGCCAGAAGAAGATTCCCCACCCCCTGGGTATCTCTGAACAGGCTCTTTTTGGGAAGCGGCAAAATGTATTGGTACGGCGATATTTCTCCCAATATTGTTCATGATGTTGAAGTAATACAGGGAGCCTTTTTTATGACGAGAAAAGGAACTCTTGATGAAGTTGGCTGGTTTGATGAGGATTATTATTTGGATGGAGAGGATATTGATCTTTGCTGGAAAATAAGACAAAAGGGATATCGGATAATTTACTATCCCAAGGTTTCCATAATGCATCTGAAAAAAGCGACAAAGAAAAAGCTCAAAGTTAAAGCCAGAGGCCCCGGGGTTGATTCAATGGAGATATTTTATAGAAAAAGACTTTGGGGAAAATATCCGCTTGCCCTTAACTTATTGGTAGTTTTTGGGATTCGGTTATTGAAGCTTCTAAGGACTTTATGAAAATTCTAATCGACGCTAGGCTCTACGGGCTTGAGAATGCGGGGCTGGGGAGGTATTCGATGAACCTTGTAACAGAGCTTTCCAAGCTTAATTCTAAGAATGAGTATGTGATTCTTTTGAGAAAAAAATATTTCGATGAATTGAATCTCCCAAAAAATTGGAAGAAAGTCTTGGCCGATTTTCGCCACTATAGTCCGGCGGAACAGATTTTTTTGCCCTCAATAATTAAAAAAGAAAACCCGGATATCACTCATTTTTTGCATTTTAATGTTCCCCTTCTTTTTACTGGAAAGTTTACGGTTACCATCCATGATATGCTGATGCATAAATTTGCGGGGCTGTCTGCAACAACACTGCCAGCCCCTGTTTATTATCTAAAACAGCTTATTTATAGAATGATTTTTAGAAAGGCGATACTGGGATCCGAAAAAATAATAGTACCAAGCCATGCTGTTGAAAATGAAATACTCGATTACTACAAAATAGACAGGAGAAAATTGAAAGTAATATATGAGTAAGTACTTTGTCTATGCGGGTAATGCCTATCCTCATAAAAACCTCGGCAGGTTGATCGAGGCTATGGTTTTATTGAATAAATCTCAGGATGAGCCTGTTATTTTAAAAATAGCATCGAGTAGAAACGTTTTTACTAAAAGACTGGAAAAAGAAATTGGAGAATTGGGTGCTGAAAGATATGTCGAGCTTTTGGGTTTTGTTCCCGATAAAAAACTAAATGATCTTTATAAAAAGTCCGTAGCATTTGTCTTTCCTTCGCTTTCGGAAGGATTTGGCCTTCCCGGGATCGAGGCAATGGAGGCCGGAACCTTAGTTCTTGCATCAGATACTCCTGTTTTTAAAGAAGTTTACAAAGATGCTGCGGTTTACTTTAATCCTTTGGATTTCACTTCAATCGAAAAGAGTATGAGAGATGCTTTGGAAGTGCCCGAGACCGTCCGAAAAGAGAAGATTGCCTTTGGCCAAAAATTCATTAAAAGGTACTCTTGGTCCCAAATGGCCAAAGAAACACTGAAAGTCTACGAAAGCTTCAAATAGTTTTTTGTTGTAAAATTCAAACAAATGAAGGTTGCAATTGTGTATGACCGGGTGAATAAGTGGGGAGGAGCGGAGAGAGTACTTCTTGCCCTTCATGAAATGTTCCCCGATGCTCCTTTTTACACTTCCGTATATGATGAGAAGGGGGCTGCCTGGGCTTTAAGTTTCCCAAAAATTTACACCTCCTTTTTGCAAAAAATTCCCTTTGCCAAGAGAGCTCATGAATTTTTGGGAACTTTCATGCCACTTGCTTTTGAAACATTCAATTTTGATAAGTATGACTTGGTGATTTCAGTTACTTCGGAAGCGGCCAAAGGGATTATCACTAAGCCGGGAACTTTGCATATTTGTTATATGCTGACCCCTACGCGTTATTTGTGGAGTCATTATGACCTCTATTTCAAAAGTCCAATTTTGAGATTTATTTCAAAACCTGTCGTTAATTATCTGAGGGTCTGGGACAAAATTGCGGCGAGCCGGCCGGACAAGATAATTGCAATTTCAACGGAAGTGGCAAGGCGAATAAAGAAATATTATGGGCGAGACTCTGAAATAGTCTTTCCACCTGTTGATGATTTTAGTTCGCATCGTAAAAAATTACTCCTTCGTGGGCCCCTTTTAGGGGCAGCCAGTCGCAATTTTTTTGACGATGCTTACTTGTATGTTGGTCGCTTGGTTCAATATAAAAAGGTGGATTTATTAGTTGATGTTTTTAATAAGTTGGGAAAAAAGCTGGTGATTGTTGGTAGCGGGTCGGAAGAAAAAAGGCTGAAGACTAAGTCTAAGAAAAACATCAAATTTGTTGGGGAGGTAAGTGATGGGGAGTTAATTGGATATTATTGTGGAGCGAAAGCTCTGATAATGCCGCAGGAGGAGGATTTTGGTATTACCTCGGTTGAGGCCCAAAGTTTTGGAGTTCCGGTTATCGCATACAATAAGGGCGGCGCCCAAGATACAGTAATCGACGGTAAAACGGGAGTGTTATTTAGCGGACAGAATTTTAGGTCTTTGGCGGATGCAATTGCAAAATTTGAAAAAATGAGCTTTAATGATAAGTTACTGGCCGAAAATGCAGCAAGATTCATACAAAAACCACCTTTTCGCTCTTATTTTGGCAGGTGGTGGCGGCACTCGTCTTTGGCCAAAATCCCGCGAAAAAACTCCTAAACAATTTTTACCCCTTTTTCATAAAGAAACGCTAACCCAAATTACAGCAAAAAGACTTAATAAGATTCTGCCTTGGGAGAAAATTTTTGTGGTTACAGTTTCCGAAGCTTACAAGAGGGAGATTGTTAGGGAAATCCCACAGTTTTTGCCTAAAAATATAATTGTTGAACCGGCAAGACGCGAAACGGCTCCTGCACATGGAGTTGGAGCTTTGTTTATCCGTAAAGCTGATCCCGATGCCGTAATTATTACCGAGTCTGCAGACAGACTTGTCTCTCCGGAAGAGAAGTATTTGGATACTCTCCTGGCCGCCGCAAAGACAGCCTATGGAGAAAAAGTTTTAATAGCGATGGGTGTTAAGGCAAGATACGCAAACACCGGCTACGGACATATAAAAAAAGGTAAGGAAGATAGAACGGTAGACGGGATAAAGTTTTTTAAGTTGGATAAGTTTGTCGAGAAACCCCCCTACGAGCTTGCCCAGGAGTACACAAAATCCGGAGATTATTATTGGAATGCGGGACAATTTGTTTGGAGAGCGGATAGTTTGCTTTCCTCAATTGCTGAACATGCTCCTGAAGTTGGCAAGAAACTTACTGAGATTGAAAGAGGGGAGGATTTAAAAGGCGTCTATAAATCAATGCCGAAGATTTCTATAGATCATGCAATTGCGGAAAAAGAAAAGAACTTTTTAGTTGTCGAAGCTGATTTTCATTGGACAGATATAGGGGATTGGAGTGAAGTATGGGAGAATTTACCAAAAGATAAAGACGGTAATGTAATAATTGATGGAGATGAACCCGGCGGCAGAGTAATAAATATTGATACATCAAACACACTTGTTCATACAGACGGGAAGCTAATTGCGATGGTTGATGTTGACGACATTGCCATAGTTGATACGAAAGATGCGCTTTTGGTCTGCAAAAGAAGCCATGCTCAATCTGTTAAGAAGATAGTTGAACAATTAAAGGAGGAAAATAAGAAAGTGTTACTATAGTCTGATATAATCACCTGCCCATGGGATTTGAAGTTATAAAACGTATAATCGATATAGTAGGTTCGGTAGTTCTTCTCGTTCTTTTTTCTCCAATTCTTCTGGCTACCGCAATAGTCATTAAATTAACCTCACACGGCCCCATTCTTGCCGATACTCCCAAAAGGGTGGGTAAGAACGGAAAGCTTTTCCACCCTTTCAAATTCAGGTCTATGATTACCAATGCCCACAGACTTCTCAAAACCGACCCCAGATTTAAAAAACTTTACAGCCAATACAAAAAATCAAGTTACAAGCTTCATAAGGATCCTAGAGTCACAAATACGGGTAAATTTATCCGCAGGCATTCGATTGATGAGATTCCCCAACTGGTCAATGTCTTAAAGGGTGAAATGAGCATAGTTGGCCCTAGGCCGTATTATCCCGATGAGTTGGAAGATCAGACCGAGAAATATCCTCAAACAAAACCTTTGGTCAAAGATGTTTTGTCGGTAAAACCCGGCATTACCGGCTTTTGGCAAGTGTCGGGTAGGAGCGAGGTTAATTTTGACAAGAGAATAGAGATGGATGCCTACTATGCCAGGAAACATTCAATCCTTCTTGACTTTTTAATTATGATTAAAACCCCGTTTGTGATGATTGCGGGAACCGGTGCAGTATAGTAGTATTTTTGTATGGAAGAGTCCGTATTAATCCCAAAAATAGAATTACCCAGTACCCCCCAGCCCCAGCCTGTTCAACAAAGACCCCAGGTCCAACCAAATGTTCAACAACAAATTAGGCAGTCGGTTATGCCGGTAAAACCGAAAGTTCCCAAAAGGGCAATTTTAATTACTGTGGGAGTTTTAGCCTTTTTGGTATTGGCTGTTCTGATTCCCGGATTTTTGACCTATCAAAGCGGCAAGAAGCTTTTGGCTTCTTCGCAAAAACTAGGGAATTTGGTAGAAACCGGCAATTTTCCCGCAATTAAGGCCGGAATCCCCACTATTAAGAAGGATTTGGGCAAGGTCAGAGCCAGTTATGTACTTTTCTCCTGGACCAAAATTTTACCTTTTGTGGGTAGCTTCACCGGAGATTTGGGGCACGTTATTAAAGCTGCAGATGCCGGCCTTGATGCTCTCGATATCGTAGTAACCACAGCCCAACCTTATGCCGAAACTCTGGGCTTTTCTTCAGGGGGGGATGTTCTGGGCCAGGCGGCAGACGGGGAGAAAACCACTCAAGAAAGAATAGATTTTATTGTCAAAGCAATACCGGATATTATTCCCAAACTTGACGAACTGTCCAAAAAGTTAACCATAGTCAAAACCGAGATTGACCGGATTGACCCTGCCAGATATCCGGAAAAAATGAAAGGAAAAGTGATAAGGGCAAACATAATACAGGCGCAAACTCTTGTGGATCAGGGCACGGCTTTTGTTACGGAGGGTAAGCCTCTCTTGGAGGTTGCCCCATACCTTCTCGGAATAGACTCCCCCAGAAATTATTTGGTTCTTTTTCAAAACGATAAGGAGCTAAGACCCACCGGGGGATTTTTGACTGCCTATTCCGTAACAAAAGTTGAGAATGCCAAATTTGAACCGGTTTCTTCAAACGATATTTATAATTTGGACGCCAAGTATAAACCCAATATTCCCGCTCCGGACCCCATTATTGAATATATAAAAGGCCCCTATGTGCTTTCCCAAAACTGGAGGCTCCGGGATATGAACTGGTCCCCCGATTTTGAAGAAAGCATGAAACTTTTTGCTCAAGAGGCCAAAAGTGTGGGAGTTGAGGAATTTGACGGAATAATAGGGGTTGATACACAGCTTCTGGTAAATTTATTGAATGCGATTGGACCTATCGGAGTTCCGGGATTTGGGAATTTCAGCACAAACATCGAACCCAAATGCAACTGTCCCCAAGTAATTTATGAACTTGAAAGCTTTGCCGATACAGAAGGCCCGATTGTTTGGGATCCGGTGTCAGGAAAGATAGTTTATACACCTCCAAATTACGACAACCGCAAAAAAATAATAGGTCCTCTTATGAACTCCGTTTTGGCAAATGCATTGGGGCAGCCAAAAGAGAAGCTTCCGGCTCTGTTTGATGCGGCCTATAGATCAATTACGGAAAAACATGTTCTTTTCTATCTTTTTGATGAGAAGGCCGAAAAAGCCGTATCTGATTTTGGTATAGGAGGGAAAATAGAGGATTATCAAGGGGATTATCTTCATGTAAATGATGCCAATTTGGGAGGAAGAAAATCAAATCTTTATATAACCCAGGAGGTGGAGCAGGACATTTCTATTGCCAAAGACGGAACGGTTGAGAAAACGATAACTTTGACTTATAAGAATCCGATGAAGCAGGATGGGTGGCTTAATTCGGTTCTTCCCACTTGGGTTAGAGTTTACGTTCCCAAAGGGAGTCAGCTGGTTGCAGCGGAAGGGCTTGAGGCGAAAGAAGACCCGTATGAGGAATTGGGAAAAACAGTATTTGCGGGGTATTTTCAGCTTAGGCCCGAAGGAGTCGCTAAAGTTACTTTTAAATACAAGCTTCCCACAAAAGTTTCCAAAGAATACAAGCTTTTCATTCAAAAACAGCCCGGAACAGACGGTCCTTTATATACTCTCAAGCTCGGCAAGCACGAAGAAGAGTTCCTCCTCAAAACCGACAAGGAAATTAAGATCAGAATTTAGTGATAGAATCTTCATATGAAACAGCATTCTTACTCCGATGAGGGAGTTGTTCTTGCAAGAAGAAGTTTCGGAGAGGCAGATAGGATTCTTGTCATCTACTCCAAAAATCACGGCAGAATGTCTTTAATTGCAAAGGGGGTTCGAAGGCCCAAAAGTCGCAAAAGGGGCCATATTGAGATATTTAACAAAGTTGCCTATCAAGCCGTAAGTGGTAAAGGAATTGATTTAATGACGGAGGCGGAAGTGATCACTGACTTTAAAGAAATCCGTAAAGATCTCAAAAAAGTTTCTCTTGCGTACTATTTTTGTGAGGTCATAGGCAAAATTACCCACGACGGAGAAGCGAATTTTGAAGTCTATAATCTTTTGACGACTAGTTTGGAGAAGCTCAAAGAGGAAAAGGAGCTAAAAAAACTTCGCCTAGACTTTGTTCTTGAACTTCTAATTCTTTTAGGTTTTTGGCCGAAAGGAAAAGTTCTTCTCGATGTAGATAAAAAACTGGAAGAAGTAATTGAGCGACAGATTAATTCTGTGCGTGTGGGGAAAATGATGCTAGAATGAATCTGATGGAAAAACCCTCAATTCTCAAAGTAGATAACCTCAAAGTTAAATTCAATGACCATGTAATTTTGGATGATTTGAGTTTTGATGTAAAAAGGGACGATACCCTGGCGGTGGTTGGTCCGAACGGAGCCGGGAAAACAGTTCTTTTCAGAACTCTTCTGGGCCTGATTTCTTATGAGGGAAAGATAGAGTGGGCTAACGATGTCAAAATCGGCTATGTTCCCCAAAAACTCGCTGTAGGGACTGATATCCCACTTACTGTTATGGAATTTTTGAAGTTAAAAGAAAAAGATACAAAAAAAATTATGGAGGCTTTGACTTTAGTCGGGTTCAGGGAAAAAGCTGAACATATTCATCATGATATCAGGGTTATAAAAACCCGGCTGGGAAGTTTGTCGGGCGGAGAGCTTCAGAGAATTTTAATGGCCTATGCCCTGCTGGGTGATCCCAATGTTCTTCTTCTTGACGAGCCGACTGCCGGAGTTGATATCAAAGGCGAGGAGACTTTTTACAATCTTTTTAAAAGGCTGAAAAAAGAAGCGGATTTGACGATAATTTTTATAACTCACGATAGGGAAGTCGTGGAAGTTCACGCCGATAGCGTACTGAAACTGACTCATGAACACTAATTTAATCTTTCTACTGATAGTCGGAGCCTTAGTTGGGGCAGCGTCGGGGTACTTAGGGAGCTTTATGGTCTTAAAAAGAATGTCTCTTGTTGGGGACGCTCTATCCCATGTAGCTTTACCGGGAATTGCAGTCGGCCTGATGTTTGGAATAAACCCCATGCTTGGAGCTCTTGCGGCACTCTTGATTGCAACTTTCGGCATATGGTATTTATCCGAGCACTCCGAAATCTATCCGGAAGCTCTTGTGGGAGTATTTTTTACGGCAAGTTTATCTCTTGGGCTTCTTTTGACTCCCGAGCCTGAACTACTTGAGGCGTTATTTGGCAATATAGACAAAATTGGAATAACTGATGGAATATTTACAGTCATTGGGGCTGCCATTATATTTGCTGTAACTTTTCTAATTTCTAAAAAGCTTCTCCTAGGAATTGTTTCGGAAGATTTGGCAAAGTCCCAAGGAGTCAAGATGGCAAAGATCAATTTGATCTATCTTCTTCTTGTAGCTTTGGTTGTTGCTCTCGGAGTTAAGTTTTTAGGGACTCTTTTAACGGGGGCCATGGTAATTATCCCTGCAGTTGCCGCCAAAAACATCGCAAAAAGCATTAAAAGTTTTCAGATATTTGCAAGTTTTGTGGGTATAATCTCTGCAGTTGCTGGGATTATGATTGCTCGCTATTTTGCCATTCCTTCCGGTCCTGCTGTAGTTCTAACGGGCGTTTTCTTCTTTGTGGTAAGCTATGTCTTCAAAAGAAAATAAAAACTTTTTTATGAAATAGCTAAATAAAATTTTGCTCCCTTGTAAAGAATTCTACTCCGCCTTGGCTACTCTGAAGGTTGCGTCGTGCTGGGGCAAGATCCAGCAGGCGACTTCAAAGACGCTTTTGGGCATTCCGTCGAATTTCAGTGCGATCCAGGCCAGTTTGTCGGCAAGGATAGTCCTTGTCCCCTTGTCCGGACTGAAATCCGGGTTGACCGAATACATGACATCGATCATAAGCGGTGCCGTGTTGATCCCGATCTCCAGCGGAAGCCAAAGAGCCTCAACATGTTCGATTTTGATTTCAAGAGTCTTGGCCACTTCTCTTCTCAAGGCTTCCAAGAGGTCGAATTGGACAGCAACGTCTATTTCCTCAACCACATCTGCTATTGCATACACCCGTATGCTAGGCATTACGAACCTCCTATGTAAAAGTGTTCATCACAGGATTGTGACGATGGAAGGATTATATATAGGTTTTGTATGTAAAGCAATATTATGGGTCGCAATTTCCCATTTCTCTAGGCTTCGGCTACAATATATGAACCATGTTTGAGGTGATTTTTGATACTGAAACAAAGAAGTTTTTTGATGCCATTGAAGAGTTTGATCCTTCAAAACTGGGCGTGTCTCTTCTTTCTATGTATGTAAGGGAGATTGGAGAGGACTTAAAAGAAATAAAAGGCGAGATAAAAAGTTTTTGGGAAGAGGATTTGGAGTCTGCTTGGGGAATTTTTCAAAAGGCGGATAGAATTATCGGGTTTAACTCGATAGGCTTTGATGTTCCGGCTCTTTCCCCTTATTCTCCTCCGTATTTTTCAAAACTTCCCCATTTTGACATTCTTGTTCATGTAAAGGAGTCACAAGGTAAAAGGGTGTCTCTTGATGCTTTGGCAAAAGCTACTCTTGGAACAAGGAAAACAGATACAGGAGAAAATGCGATTTTGTATTATCAAAAAGGGGATAAGCAAAGCCTTGATAAGTTGAGAAAGTATTGCGAGGCGGATGTAGCAATCACCCGTGATGTTTATGATTTTGGCTTAAAAAACGGATATCTGAAGTTTATCGATTTTTGGAATGAAACTCATGATGTCAAAGTTGATTTTAGTTACCCCAAAAAAGAGCCCGAGGTTCAGAGTAGTTTATTTTGAGATATAGCTTTTGATTTCGGAAAAATTAAAGCCCCCCGCCTTAGGGACTAAGATATATTGCCCGTCGGCCGATTTGGTTTCGTTTAACACATTCTGTGTGCTTAGGTGAACTTCGGAAATTCCATATTCATTTGGATTTCCAAAAACTTTTGCAAGTTCTTTTGCGGTTTTGAGGTCCATGTCTGTTTTGACGATCTTGGAGAATGTTTTATATGTGTCGTCAATTTTGTTTAGAGAATTTAGCGTTATTAGTTTTTTTAAAATTCCTTTTAGGATTGCGAATTGCCTGGCACTTCTGCCAAAATCACTATCTCCATGGCGGCTCCTGGCAAGTTTGAGTGCTTCTTCTCCGCTAATTTGAGCAATACCTTTATCAAAATGAATATGTTCCCATCTGCAGATAAATTGTTTTTCAAGTTCAAATCCGGTGTATTTTTGGTGCACTTCGGCAATTTTTGCGGGGCTTAATCCGCAAGTTTCATTTTCCAAGCCCTTTATGGGGTAGAAATAATCGTCGAAGGATTTTGGAATATCAACTTCGATTCCGCCCAGCTCGTCCATTGCCTTAATAAGTCCTGAAAAATCAACCGAGATGTATTTTTCGATTTCAAGGCCGGTTATGCCTTGGAGCGTGCTTTTAAGGCCATCAATTCCATTTGCTAACATTTCGGCGTTAATTTTGCGGTTGCCGGGAACCCAGAGATCCCTCGGAACCGAAATCATTGCAGCTTTGTTGTTTTTTGAATCAACACTAACAATTATCATACTATCTGTCAGCGTTCCTCCCGAGTGTCCCTCTCCCCCGGAGCCCAATAAAACCACACTATATGACCCTTGGGTATTTACCGGTTCAAAAGGTTCTTGGGTTGGTTCAACTGTATCTGCCTCTTTTTTTGCGGTGCTTGCTTGGGCTTTTGGTTTACCGGTGAGAGTAAGCGTTAAATATGTTCCCGTGAATCCAATTAGAAAAACTCCAAGAAACATCAATGCCAATAAGAAATTTTTTGATCGGATGAACTTTTTAACATTGTCCATGCTAGAATCATTATATAGATAGGGGGTGAGAAAAGTGAAGTTGAATGTTAGGTCAACAGCGCTGATGTTTGGTACATTTGCGGCCTTGGTTCATATTATTTGGTCTTTAGTAGTTTTCCTCGGGTTTGCAAAGAGTTATCTAGATTGGATGCTGGGGCTACATTTTTTGAACAATCCATTTAGAGTAGCGCCATTTAATATTACGACCGCATTAATTTTGATTGCGGCCACGTTTGTGATTGGTTGTTTTGTGGGGTCGTTGTTCGCCTGGGTTTGGAACTACTTACGCAGGGGTAAATAATATATAATTTGTGAATATATGGACTTAATGGAGAAGATTACCTCTTTAGCCAAAAGGAGAGGGTTTGTTTTTCAGGGAAGTGAGATTTATGGAGGTTATCAGGGCTTCTGGGATTATGGGCCTTTGGGCGTAGAGCTCAAAAATAATATCAAGCGCGAGTGGTGGAAAAGTATGGTTTATAATCGGGAAGATGTTGTCGGAATTGACGCTGCGATTGTAATGAACCCTCAAGTTTGGAAAGCTTCGGGTCATCTTAAAGCGTTTACAGACCCGATGGTAGAGTGTAAGGTTTGTCATAAAAGGTTTAAGGAGGAGGATAAGGCCGGACACGAGCATGAGAGCTGGACCAAACCGAAAGTCTTTAATTTAATGACAGAGGTTTTATTGGGAACTACGGAACCTAAAGAAAAGGCATATCTTCGGGGAGAAATTACTCAAGGAGTTTTTGTTAATTTTAAAAATGTTGTTGATTCAAGCCGGGTTAAAATTCCGTTTGGTATTGCCCAGATTGGAAAAGCTTTCCGAAACGAAATTACTCCCGGCAACTTCACTTTCAGATCCAGAGAATTTGAACAGATGGAATTAGAATACTTCGTTGAGCCGGATGACGCAGAAAGTAAGAAGACTTTTGAATACTGGAAAGAAGAAAGAATGAAGTGGTACGAGCACTTTGGGATGGATAAAAAGAAATTAAGATTTAAGGATCATGAGCCCGACAAGCGCGCGCATTATGCCAAGTTCGCGACAGATATCGAGTATGAGGCGCCATTCGGCTGGAGCGAGTTCGAAGGAATCCACCACAGGGGGGATTTTGATTTGAAAAATCACGGTCTTAGTTACGAAGGCTTCACCCCTTGGGTTATAGAAACTTCCGGAGGAGTAGATCGCACAGTGCTATTCTTTTTAATTGATTCATATCATGAAGACGGCGATAGAGTTATCCTCAAGCTTCATCCCAAACTTGCTCCCTACAAAGTTGCAATATTTCCCCTTCTTGCAAATAAGCCAGAATTGGTCAAGAAAGCCAGAGAAATCTACCAGGCATTAAAGAAAAATTTCGTTGTTGCCTGGGATGACAGGGGGAATATCGGTAAGCGTTACTTTGCCCAGGATGAAATTGGAACTCCCTGGTGTATCACGGTTGATTTTGAGACTTTGAACAATGACTCTGTTACGGTTCGAAATAGAGATACCGCAAAGCAGGAAAGAATAGCCATTGACAAGCTGATGGATTACTTCCAAAATAAATTAGAAGAGTAACTAATTCTGCGAATTATGAAAAAATATCTGCCCTTAATTCTGATCGGTGTTGGGCTTGTTGTTTTGGTTGGGGGCTTTCTTTTTATTAAGTCGAGAAATAAGGGTGGAGAGGAAGAGGAAGTGGTAAAAGAAATCCCGGCTGATCAAAGGCCCCTTGTTTCTCTTATTCCCTCGTCCGACGGCCACTGGCTGAAGCTCAAGATTGAGAAGATCAGAGTTCAGGGGGCAAAATCTTTGGATTACGAGCTTTTGTACTCCCTGCCTGACGGAAGAACTCAAGGGGTGCCGGGAACGGTTAAAATAGAAGGAAAAGATATTGAAAGGGATCTTCTTTTGGGTTCTGAATCATCAGGCAAGTTCAGGTACGATGAGGGAGTTACGGGAGGAACAATGACCATTAGATTTAGAGATACAAAAGGGAAGCTTATAGGTAAACTTTCCACGAAATTTACCTTGTCCTCTCCCAAAAAAGGTGTGTTTGAGGTTTCCATGGACACTTTTGCAGAAGGCACAAAGACTTTTTCCTCAAAATAATTTAGCTTCAAAGGAATTTAGTGAAAAGCGTGAAGTGGGGCTTGACACGGCTGTGAAAAGATATCAAAATGGTTTGTAGTGGTAAAAAGTGGTGAGTTCCTGCCCAAGGACTTCATCTTATGCTGATTGGATCATATTTGGGCAATTTGAGCGATGCCCATCGCGTCGCAGTACCTAAAAAATTCTTAATTGAACTTGGTCAAAAACCAATCATAGGGAAATGGTATGAGAATTGTTTGATTCTGGTTAGTCCAGAATTTTGGCAAACACTTTTATCAAGATTGACGGGTGGTTTGAAGGTTGCAGGGCTTGGGGTAAGAGATCTTGAGAGATTTATTTTGGGGAATGCCTTTGAAATGGAGCCCGATGCCCAAGGAAGGGTTGTAATACCGCAACTTTTGGCCGAATACGCAAATCTTAAGAGTGATTTGGTGTTTGTTGGTCTCGGAGATAGAGTTGAAATTTGGCCGAAGGAGATTTGGGATAAGAAATCGGGAGAGTTGGCTAAAACGACAAAGGAATATATAGAGGAGTTGTCTAAAGATGAAAGACGATAACTACCACGAGTCGGTAATGGTTCGGGAGGTAATAGAGAATTTGCACATTAAAAAAGCTTGCAAATATATTGACGCAACAGTAGGGACCGGCGGTCACACTTTAGAAATTATTAAAGCCGGTGGAAAAGTTTTGGGGATTGAGGCAGATCCGGAAATGCTGGCGATTGCGGGGAAGAGATTGGGGACGAAAGCGAAGCTTATTTTGGGGAACTTTATCAATATAGACGAGATTGCTGAAAGAGAGGGTTTTGAGAAAGTTTCGGGGATACTTTTTGATTTGGGAGTAACCAATATGCATCTAACTGATGATGCAAGGGGATTTTCGTTTTCAAATCCCGATAATCCTTTGGACATGAGAATAAACCCAGCAACTCAAGGCGTGAAAGCTTTGGATCTGGTAAATGTTTTAAGGCAGGATCAATTGGAGGAACTTTTCGGAGTGACAATGGAGAAAGGTAGTGCCAGGTGGCTGGCGAAGCGAGTTTTAGAAAGGCGGCCGATGTCTAAAGTGGGAGATTTTTTGCAGGTTTGTGCAGGACTAAGGGGTAAGCCGGGAATAAGTCCTGCTACTTTACCTTTTTTGGCTTTAAGAATTGCGGTCAATAGCGAGCTTGATAATTTGAGGGAAGCACTGCCAAAAGCATTTAGCCTGTTAACTAAAGGCGGGCGAATGATAGTAATAAGCTTCCATTCAGGGGAGGATAGGATAGTCAAAAAGTTTGGCGGCGGGAAAATAATACTCCCAAGTGCTGAGGAGATTGAATTAAATCCTAGAGCAAGGAGCGCAAAGATGAGAGTTATAGAAAGACTATGAAAAAAATACATTTACTATTAGCAGTTACAACAGTTTTTATAATTTCATCCGTATTTCTTACTATTGAAGCGTCGGCAAATAGTGCCTTGGTTACATCGTTGGAAAATCAGCAAAAGAATCTTCTTAAACAAAGGAGCGAACTGGAAAATACTCTTGTTGGCGAAATGTCTGGGGCTACTTTGGAGGAAAAAAGTGTCGAATTGGGCTTTGGCAAACCAAAAGACCTGATGTATCTTACGAGTAGCGAGCAGGTTGCCGCTCTCCGTTAATGATTAGAAGGATAAAGATAGTTTCATTATTATTTGCGCTTCTTTGTATTTGTTTGATTGCGAGGCTTTCATATTGGCAGATTGTAAGGGGAAAGGCTCTTTCCCGGGAAGCCAGTTCTCAATATGAATCTTCGAAAGTTCTTTTCGCCAATCGGGGAGATATTAAAGCCTCTGATGGCAGCTATTGGGCAATGGGAAATGAGGCTTGGTTGGTGTATGCCAACCCTCAGGAAATTAAGGAACCTCCCAGAAGCATTGCGTTAAAACTGAACCAGTTTTTTAAAGAGGATTCGGAAGAAAGACTGATTTCCTTTTTAGAGAAGAAGGACTTGCTTTGGGTACCTCTTAAGGAAAAAGTTTCTGGCGAAATAAAAAGGGGCATTGAGGTATTAAATATCGGCGGCATAGGTTTTGAAGTTCAAGAGATGAGATTTTATCCGGAAGCCTCTGTTGCTGCCCAGCTTCTTGGCTTTGTGGGCAAGGATGAGGCGGGGGAAGACACCGGTTATTTTGGCTTGGAGGGGTATTATAATCTTTCTTTGGCAGGGAAACCCGGGTTTGTGGGCAGGGAGAAAGATGCGGCTGGAGCACCGATTTTGCTTGGGGGGGCAAGGCAGGTTACTGCTGTTTCGGGGGTAGATTTAACAACGAGTCTTGATAAGAGGATCCAGCTGACAATAAATAGGATGCTTAGGGAAGGCATTGAAAGGTATGGGGCAAAAGCGGGGACCGTAATCTTGATGAACCCGGAGAACGGAAATGTACTCGGGATGGAGTCGTACCCTTCCTATGACCCGTTAAAGTATTGGGACTATGGAGATACGTATTTCAAAAATCCCGCAATTTCGGACTCTTTTGAACCGGGGAGCGTTTTTAAAGTCCTGGTTATGGCAGCCGCATTAGACGCGGAGGCGGTTAAGCCCGATACGAAATGCGATATATGTGATGGCCCACTGAAGGTGGATAAATATTTGATTGAGACTTGGAATAAAGAATACCGCCCCGATTCCACAATGGTTGATGTTTTGGTTCACTCTGATAATGTGGGGATGACTTTTGTCGGGCAGAAACTGGGGGCTGATGCCCTGTATGATTATCTGGATAAGTTTGGGATAGGCAGACCGACGGGAATTGATCTTCAGGGAGAGAATGCTCCGGCCTTAAGAAAGAAAGGGACTTGGAATGTGGTTGATTTGGCAACAGCTAGTTTTGGCCAGGGTGTTGCCGTGACTTCAATGCAAATGGTTAGAGCAGTTTCGGCAATAGCCAATGGAGGAGTTCTGGTTACCCCGAGGGTTGTGCAAAAAATAAGCGGGGAAGGATGGGAGGAAAGCGGAAAGGTTATTCCTGGTAAAAAAGTAATAGAGGCTGGTACTGCCCAAGAAATTACGGCGATGATGGTTGAAGCGGCTAAGTATGGGGAAAGCCAGTGGACAAATTTAAGAGGGTTTAAGATAGCCGGGAAAACCGGTACAGCCCAGATTCCAATTGCGGGACATTATGATCCGGAAAAAACAAACGCCAGTTTTATCGGTTTTGCCCCATATGATAAGCCAAAATTTGTCATGCTTGTGACGCTCAAAGAACCCTCAACCTCGCCCTGGGCTAGCGAGACTGCTGCTCCTCTATGGTACTTAATTGCCAAAGACCTTTTTCCTTATTTTGGCATTCAGCCGGAAGATTGATATATAATGAGATAGTTTATGCTTAACATAAATGTTTTGCCTTTGGCGTTGGGCTTGGTTATATTCTCCTTTTTGGTAACAAGCGTTTTAGTCGTTCCTTTCATTGATCTTCTTTATAAATTCAAACTTTTAAGAAGAAAGGAAGGGAAAGGGGCCAAGAAGCAATCGCTTTTTGATAAGCTGCACGATAACAAAGCAGGAACGCCAACGGGAGGGGGGGTTCTACTGCTTGTGATGACATGCCTTCTTTTTACTTTGATATTCCTGCTGATTTCAAAATTTGGCGTGTTTATCCATAGTGCCTACCCCTTGAAAAATGAACTTTTTATCATCTTTTTCACTTTTATCTCGTTTGGTATTTTAGGTTTGACGGACGATGTAACCAAGATTTTCGGCAAGCCGCGACTGGGAAACTTGGGAATGTGGATCGGGATGAATAGGAGGATAAAGTTTTCCCTGCAGTGGGTATTAGCGGGGTTTATTGGTTTTTGGCTCTATAAATTTTTGGGTATAAGCATACTATATGTTCCGATTTTGGATAAAGTTATAAACCTCGGCGTATGGTTTATTCCCTTTGCGGCTTTTGTCATCGTTTTTTTTACAAATGCTTTCAATTTTACAGACGGCTTGGACGGGCTGGCTTCTGGGCTTCTGATGATTTATCTTTTTGCCTATATGATTATCGCTGCGGGGCATCTTGATACCCCGCTTTTTGTTTTTATCAGTATATGGTTGGGGACAATTATTGCCTTTCTTTACTTCAATGTCTGGCCTGCGCGTGTCTTTTTGGGAGACGCCGGGGCACTTTCTTTTGGGGCAATGATTGCTCTAATCGGGCTTTTAATAGGGAACGTGACGGCTCTTTTTGTGATTGGCGGAATATTTGTGATTGAAGCCGCATCAAGCGCCCTACAGATAGTTTGGCGAAAAGTATTTAACAAGCCCCTTTTTCCTCTTGCCCCGATTCACCACACTTTCTTGGCAATTGGGTGGGAAGAGCCGAAAATTGTCATGAGGGCTTGGATTGCTGGCATTATTCTTGCCATCTTCGGTCTTTGGCTGGCCACGATTTAACTGCTACAATTACGCTCGTAATTGAATTACAATTAGTGTGTGAAAAAGATAGATAAAGGACTTTTCTATTTGGTTTTGGTTTTGACTTTTTTGGGTTTGGTTGTTGTCGCCGGCGCCTCGGCGCCACAGGCTCTTTTTAACTTTAACGACAAATTTTATTTTTTGAAACAGCAGGCAGTTTGGGCCGGAATCGGGATTTTGCTTTTTTTTGTTACTTCCAAAATAAAATATACCTTTTGGGAAAAATTGGCCACACCTCTATTTTTTACGGTTCTGGCTCTTCTTGTAATTGTTTTGATTCCGGGTTTGAGTTACAAAGCTCTGGGCGCAAGGCGCTGGATTGACCTTGGGTTTTTCTCTTTTCAACCTTCGGAGGTTATTAAACTTGCTTTAGCGATCTATTTTGCCAAGCTGGCCAAAGGATTAAAAACCCCAATTTCTTATTTCCTGCCTCTTGGAGTAGTTGTGGGACTTATTATGCTTCAGCCGGACTTGGGAACCACTTTAATAGTTTCTGTTATTGCTCTTTCCCAAATTTTTGTTTCTGGAATTAACATTTTTCATTTTTTGGGAGCATTGATTGTCGGAGCTTTGGGAACCGCCGGCTTAATTTTAATCTCGCCCTATAGGAAAGACAGAGTTCTTACTTTTTTTGAAGCTACGGCGGACCCTTTGGGTAAAGGCTATCATATAAGACAGATTCTTTTGGCTTTGGGATCAGGGGGAATATTTGGTGTGGGTGTCGGAGCGTCGCGGCAAAAGTATCTTTTTTTGCCGGAGGCAGCAACCGATTCGATTTTTGCGATAATTGCCGAGGAGCTTGGGTTCATCGGCTCGGTTGTCCTGATATTTCTTTTTGCTTTCTTTCTTTATAAAGGCTTTAGGATTGCAAGAGGGGCACCCGACAGATTCTCCCAGGCGTTGGCCTTTGGGATTACTGTTTGGGTCGGGGGTCAGGCATCTTTGAATATTGCTTCAATGGTTGCTCTTACACCCTTAACGGGAATTCCCTTGCCGTTTTTTTCCTATGGGGGAAGTAGTTTAGTGATGGTTCTTACCGCTTGCGGTATACTACTAAATATAAGTAGCTATGAGACAAAAAAAATTGCTTCTCGCAGGTAGCCATGCCGGGGCAACTGCTTATTCTTTAGTTCAGGAGATAAAAAGAAGGAAGCTTCCTTGGAAGATATTTTGGGTCGGGAAAAAGTGGGCAACAGAGAAGAAAAAATCCTACACTTTAGAATATAACGTCCTGCCGCGCTTGGGAGTTACCTTTTATCCCGTTGAATCGGGGAGGATCCAGACAAAACTTACCCGCCATACCCTTACGGCCATTTTAAAAATTCCCCTTGGCTTATTGGCTTCAGGATACTATGTTGCTAAAATTCGTCCCGGTTTAATACTCACTTTCGGCGGGGCGGCAGGGGCAGAGGTTTCTTTTTGGGGATGGGTTTTTGGCATTCCGATTGTGGTTCACGAGCAAACTGTTGTAGCCGGCCGGGCCAATCTTTTTGCATCTAAGTTTGCCAAGTTGGTAGCTTTGTCAAGGGCATCTTCCAGGCCGTTTTTCAGAGGGGAAAACACAATTTTAACCGGGAATCCGATTAACCCCGCAATAGCTAACAAGACAGGAAAAAATCAGGCAAAAGAGGCCAAAACCATTTTTATTACAGGAGGGTCGAGAGGATCGGAGTGGATTAATAATGCTGCCATGCCCATTCTGCCCGGACTTTTGAAAAAATATAATGTGATCTTGCAGGCAGGAGAAGGCAATACGGCAAAATTTCGGATCCCAGATTCCAAACTCCAATTGTATGGGCAGATAGAGCCTAAAATTTGGCCAAAAATATTATCATCCGCCGATATTGTTGTTACCAGGGCCGGAGCAAATATAGTCTCCGAGCTTATGGCGCTTAAAAAGCCCTGTATTTTAATTCCTATTCCGTGGACTTATATGGATGAGCAGACCAAAAATGCCGAGCTTGCAAGAAATTTTGGAATTGCCAGAATTCTACCTCAAGCCGATCTTGCTCCACAGAGACTTAAGTTAGAGATAGAGAATTTAGTCAGAGATTATTCGGAAATAATAAGAAAAGTCAGAAATAAGGTTAGTCCGGATTTGGATGCATCACAGAAAGTTGTCAACATTCTGGAAAAATATATTTAGTAAGTTGTTTTACCTGGCAGGTGCAGCAACAATTTTGCTAATTGTTTTTTTTCTTCCACCCAGATTGATTAAAATCAGCAAAGTTGAATGTGAGAGCCAATACGGGGAGTGTCCAGAGGAGGCGCAATTAGCAATTAGCAATTTACAATTTACAAATTTATCGGAGGCAAAAAAGCAAGTTAAAAATTTTCTGAAAGATAACTTGTTAATTTCTGATTATTCGATGCAGTATACATTTCCTGACAAGCTTAAAATCAGCATACTTCTTAAGAAGGCAAGATTTGCGGTTTATAACAAAGATTCGGGGGAATATTTACTGGTTGGTGGCAACGGGCAGGTTCTTGGCTCTACCGATGGCACCTCCCTACCGACGGTTGTTCAAAGCGGGGATACCCCGAATTTACTCGCCTTGAGTCTCATGGAAGGAGTATTTGCCATGTATCAAATTGGGGAAGGAGAGATGGTTTCTGATAGTTTGGTTGTTGAACTTCCCTCAGGGAAAAGGGTAATATTTCCATTGGGAGAGGATAAAGATAAAGAGGTTTTATTGGGAAGCTTAAGACTTATTTACTCGAATGTTCGGGACAAAGAAATCGACTTGCGTTTTAAAAACCCAGTGTTAAGATGAAAAATCAAAAAAATGGCTAAATCAAGAATAATTGCGGGGGTTGAGTTGGGCTCCTCCAAAATTGCGACTCTGGTTGCTCAACTGAATACGGAACCTACCACAGGGGAGAACTTGATCAATGTAGTGGGAGCCTCGCAGTCCGAATCCAAAGGGATTAAGAAAGGGCAGATAGTGGATATAGAGGAAGCTGTAGAGGCTACGATTTCTTCTGTTGAGGCGGCGGAGAGGATGGCAGGCTATTCGCTGCAGAGTGCTTACATAGCCTTGGGAGGAGCTCATATACGTTCCCAGAATTCCCACGGTGTCGTGGCTGTAGCCAGTCCCGAAGGAGAGATAAGCCAAAGTGATATAGACAGGGTAGTTGAGGCAGCAAGCGCGATTTCTCTTCCTACATCGCGTGAGGTAATACATGTTTTGCCGCGTGAGTTTGTTGTGGACGGAGAATCGGGGGTTAGAGATGCAATAGGCATGAGCGGTGTGAGGCTGGAGGTTGATACGCATATTGTTACTGCTGCCAGCGCTTCGACCAGAAATTTGCGAAAAGCGATTAATGAAGTTGGGATAAAGATTAATGACCTTGTCTTTTCCGGACTTGCCTCTGCAGAAGCAGTATCAACACCAACCGAAAAGGAACTGGGGTGCGTTGTGGTTGATGTCGGAGGCGGAGTTACGTCAATAGCCGGTTATCTGGATGGATCTTTGGTTTATTCCGGGGTTATTCCCGTTGGAGCAAAGAATGTTACCAATGATTTGGCGATCGGTTTGAGAGTTTCTCTCGAAACGGCAGAAAAGATTAAACTTGGCCTTTCGGGTAAGCCAAAAAAAGATGAATCCGACGAGATTGATCTCGAGGAACTTGGAGTGAGTGAAATAAGAAAAATTTCCAGAAAAACACTTTCGGAGGGAATTATAAGACCAAGGTTGAACGAGATATTTACTATGGTTAGGCTGGAGCTTGAGAAAGAAGGCCTTTTGGGCAAGGTTCCGTCAGGGGCAATCATTACCGGAGGCGGGGCCCAAACCGTGGGAATTCTGGATTCTGCTAAACGAATGCTGTCTTTGCCGGTTAGGATTGGGACTCCAGCTGGAGTAGAGGGATTAATTGATGACATTATGAATCCTTCTTTTGCTACAACCATTGGGCTTTTAAGATATGCGGTTAAAGATATACCCGAGGATAACTTGACAAGTATTGGCAAAAAGATGAAACTACCTATGAAAGCAAGCGGAATTTTTGGGAAAATCATTTCATCCGTTAAGGATCTCCTGCCCTGACTTGTGTTTTTCTCCTGCTCACTATAAAATCCTGCTACAAATAGGAGAAAGTTATGGCTTTGGTTAAACCGGACAGCGCTCGAATAGCAAAAATAAAAGTAATTGGAGTGGGTGGCGGTGGTGGAAATGCGGTTTCTTCAATGGTTGATACCGGGCAGATAAATGGGGTTGAGTTTATAGCGACCAATACTGATGCCCAAGTTCTTCTTGCCAATAAAGCGCCGACGAAGCTTCAAATCGGAGAGAAGTTGACAAAAGGCCTGGGAGTGGGAGGAAGTTCCGAGATGGGTGAGCAGGCGGCAGAGGAATCTCAAGAAAAAGTAAAAGAGCTTCTGATTGACTCCGATATGGTTTTTGTGACAGCTGGGATGGGAGGAGGAACGGGGACGGGTGCAGCTCCGATTATTGCCAGGCTTGCAAAAGAAGCGGGTGCACTGACAGTCGCAATAGTTACCAAGCCGTTTGCATTTGAGGGAACAAGAAGAATGGTTGTTGCCGAAGAAGGTATAGAAAAGCTCAAAGATCAGGTGGATACATTAATTGTTATTCCTAATCAGAGGCTGATGGATGTAATTGACAGGAAAATGACCCTGATAGAGGCGTTTAAAGTAGTTGATTCGGTTTTGAATCAGGCAGTGGGAGGGATCGCGGATATTATAACAACAGCCGGCCTTGTCAATGTGGATTTTGCTGATGTCAAGACGATAATGAAAGATGCCGGAACGGCACTTCTTGGGATTGGCACCGGGGTTGGCGAGAATAGGGCTCAAATGGCGGCAAGAGCGGCGGTTTCTTCTCCCCTACTTGATCTTTCAATTGAAGGAGCCAGGGGGGTTCTTTTCAACATTGCGGGTGGAAATGACCTGACAATGTTTGAGGTTGATGAGGCAGCCAGAATTATTTCCGGAGCTGCTGATCCGGATGCAAATGTTATTTTTGGAGCTGTAATTAAAGAGGATCTGTCGGATCAGGTGAGAATTACTGTTATTGCGACAGGATTTGATGAAACGAGGAGTCGGATTGCCGAGATGAGCAGGGTAGCAGTCCAGCGGCCAACTATTCAGGGTGTGGTCAGTGAGCCGGTTACCGAAAAGACGATTGATGAGGAGGAAGAAAGGAATGTGGAAGAGCCTCCGGAGGATGATGGCACGGGTACATCAGAGGAGGATATGTTTGGCGCGAAATTCGAAATCCCGGCATTTTTAAGAAAGATACATTAATGGAAGGAGGTGAGTATTATAGGATTAATTGAGATAGATACAGGTCCATCAAAACTTGATGAACAACTTGAATCATTGAAGGGCCCTGATGGGGATATTAACCTAAGCCCGAAAGCAGCTCGCCGTATTTTGTTTGACAGGCTTCTTGCCCATTATATGGATTCGGCTCAAGAAGTAAGTCCTGCAGTAGTGGTTCTTGCGCGCATAGCTGGTGAATCGGATGAGGAGGAGATTAATTTTACGGCCGAACTTGAGAAATTTATGAAAGAAAGGGAGGAAAAACTAGAAGCAATACGGCAAATTGAAGCGAAAGCGAATATCAGCATTGTGGGTCCAAAAATCACGCAGCCGGAAATATAACTTCGGGTGAATCTGTGCTAAAATGGCTTTATATGGCCAAGGGTAAGGCATATTTTGAGAGCGTTGATCTTAAGGCTGACTTTCCCGAAATGGAAAGGAAGGTTCTTAACTCTTGGTACAAGGGAGGAACCGTTAAAAAATATTTGCTTCGCAACAAAAGCTCCAAAAAACGGTTTTCATTCCTGGATGGCCCTATTACGGCCAATAATCCTATGGGGGTGCACCATGCCTGGGGTAGAACCTATAAAGATCTCTGGCAAAGGTTTAAGAATATGCAGGGGTTCAAGCAGAGGTTTCAAAATGGCTTTGATTGCCAAGGGCTTTGGGTTGAGGTTGAAGTTGAGAAAGAGCTTGGGTTTAAAACAAAAAAAGATATCGAAAAGTTCGGTATTGCCAAGTTTGTACGTCTATGCAAAGACAGAGTCAAAAAATATTCAAAAGTCCAGACCGAGCAAAGTAAGCGCTTGGGCTACTTCATGGATTGGGATAATTCCTATTACACAATGAATGACGATAATAACTATATGATTTGGAAGTTTATCAAGACCTGTCATGAATCAGGCTGGCTTTATAAAGGAAATGATTCGGTTCCTTGGTGTCCGAGGTGCGAAACGGCGATAAGCCAGCACGAAATGCTTACCGAGGATTACAAAGAAGTAACACACGAATCTATTTATATGACCTTCCCCCTGGTTGGCCAGAAAGATGAGTATTTGATGGTTTGGACAACGACCCCCTGGACCATTCCGGCAAATATCGCAATTGCCGTTGATGAAAACTTGGAATACGCCTTAGCAGAGATTAATGGCAAAAAATATTGGCTGGCAAAAGAAGCGGTCGAGAGAGTTTTGAGGAACGAAAAATATAAAATTCTTAAAACAACAAAAGGTTCAAAGCTCGTGGGACTTAAGTATACTTCTGCTTTTGATACTCTTTTAAGAGTGAATGAAGTGGCAAAGAAGTTTGGCGATGCGTTTCATATAGTGGTGGCCACGGATCGGCTAATTATGCCTATAACGACCGATGAAGGAACAGGGCTTGTACATACCGCGGTTTCTGCAGGGACGGAGGACTTTCGTCTTGGAAAGAAGCTGGGGCTTCCCATGATTGCTGTGATTACTGATGATGGGTCATATTTGAACGGCCTGGGGTCTTTTTCGGGGTTGGATGCAAAGAATAACCCTCGGTTGATCCTGGATTACTTTAGAAAACTGGAAAAAGAAGGAAAGCATTATTTCTTTAGGATTGAAAATTACTCCCACAGATACCCGGCCTGTTGGAGATGCAAAACAGAGCTTGTCTGGAAAGTTACAGATGAATGGTACATAGCAATGGACCAAGGAACTCCCACCTTAAGGGAGAGAATGATCGAAGTTGCCAAGAGAATCAATTGGGTACCTTCTTTTGGTTTGGACAGGGAGTTGGACTGGCTTACCAACATGAGTGATTGGCTGATAAGCAAGAAAAATAGGTACTGGGGGTTGGCCCTGCCTATTTGGGAGTGTAAGAAGTGTAGAAACTTTGAAGTTATCGGTTCAAAGGAAGATCTTGATGAAAGGTCGATAAACGGGAAATTGAAAGGCTCTCCCCATAAACCCCAGATAGATAAAATAAAGATAAGGTGTAGTAAATGCGGGCTTGAAATGTCGCGTATTGAGCCTGTCGGTAGCCCCTGGCTTGACGCCGGGATTGTTGCATATTCCACTATTTCAGATACCAATAAAGAACCTCTTTATTTAACTGACAGAAAAGCTTGGGAGAATTGGTTCCCGGCAGATTTTATAACAGAGAGCTTCCCGGGGCAGTTCAAAAATTGGTTTTACGCCCTGATTGCCATGAGCACGGTGATGGAAGACAGGGAACCTACAAAAACAATATTGGGCTTCGCAACTCTTTTTAGTGAGGATGGCAGACCTATGCACAAAAGCTCGGGGAACATGATCGGATTTAACGAAGGGGCGGATGAGATTGGAGTCGATGTAATGCGCTGGATGTATGTCAGGCAGAATCCATTGGACAATCTCCTGTTCGGTTATAAAGTAGCCGATGAGGTCAGACGTAAATTTCATCTTAAAATGTGGAATGTTTACAATTTCTTTGTTACTTATGCCAATCTCGATGGCTGGGAGCCGTCCCGAAATTCCAAATTCCAGATTCCAAATTCCAGTGTTTTAGACCACTGGATTTTTGCCAGACTAAACCAGACGATTCAGTTAGTTACAGAGAATTTGGAAAAATATGATGCCTATCAGGCCTCCGGTGAAATTGAGAAATTTGTTGATGATCTATCTCTTTGGTATGTCAGACGCTCTCGTGATCGTGTCGGACCTGCAGCCGAGTCTGAAAAAGACAAGTTTGCCTTTTACCATACTACTTATTACTTACTTACTACTGTCTGCAAACTGCTTGCTCCTTTTACCCCTTTTCTTGCCGAAATAATTTACAAAAATCTGACAAAAGAAGAATCTGTGCACTTGGCTATATGGCCTAGTTCCAAGTTATTGACTAATCAAGATTCCAGGCTTTTGGATGAGATGGAACTTGCCAGGCAGATTGTTGAGAAAGCGCATGCGATAAGGAAAGAGAAGAAAATTCCCATTCGCCAGCCACTTGCCAGTTTCTCAACTATGGGTAAGCCCGTTTCGAAAAATCTTGAATATTTAATTAAGGATGAAATTAATGTTAAAAGCATTAATTGGAATTCAAAGGGTAATAAACTCGATAATAAAATTACCAAAGAGCTAGAAGAAGAAATGAAGGCCAGAGAACTTGTAAGGGCTATTCAGGAGAAGAGAAAACGAATGGAGTTAAATCTTACTCAAAAAGTTAATGTAGTATCCAGTTGGATTCCGTCGGATACAAAACTTGCTCAATGGGTTATCAAAAAGGCTCAAATAAACAAATTAGCAAAAGGCAAATTCAATGTTCGCAAAATTTGATGTTTATCTAGCTCTTCCGATATTTTTTTTAATCGCTTTTGGTTTATTTATTCTTGATTCACTTGCACCATCTCTTTTCCCTTCCTATTTTGTTTATGTTTTAATTGCACTCATCGCTTTTTGGTTTTTTTCTCAAATAGGTTTTGAGGTCGTTTCTCTTTTTTCAAAACACCTTTATATCTTAAGTCTTAGCCTTTTAATTCTTACTCTTATTATCGGACAGGTAACGAGGGGGGCGATTCGCTGGATCCCTATCGGAAATTTGACTTTTCAACCGGCTGAAATAGTCAGGCCTTTGCTTTTGGTTTTCTTTGCCGTTTTTTTAACCAGAGGGAGCTTAAATTTGAATCAGATGTTCAAAGGAGTGGGGTTACTTTTGGTTCCGGTTTTTTTGATTTTGATTCAACCATCTTTGGGTGTCGCGATCTTAACCGTTGTCGGTTTTTTCGGAATTTTGATGGCGAGCGATTTCAACAAAAAATATATTTTCGGAGGGGTCTTGGTTATTTTAGCTCTTCTTCCTCTTTTTTGGCAGATAATGCAGCCCTATCAGAGGCAGCGGTTTTTAACATTTTTAAATCCTGAAAACGACCCTCTTGGAGCAGGATATAACAGTATTCAATCGACGATTTCGGTAGGGGCCGGGAAACTTTTCGGCAGGGGATTGGGAAAAGGGGTGCAAACACAGCTGGCGTTTTTACCCGAAAAACATACCGATTTTATTTTTGCCAGTATTGCCGAAGAACTGGGATTTGTCGGAGCCTCGCTTTTGATAGTAGCAACTTTTCTTATTCTTCACAGGTTGACCTTTTATATTGAGAAAGCTACTTCTCCCGCAGCCAGAGCCTATTTGGCCGGTTTTTTTCTGACTTATTTTGTCCAAGTAATAATCCATATCGGCATGAATTTAGGACTTTTACCCATTACCGGTCTTCCTTTTCCTTTGGTTTCTGCCGGCGGGTCATCTCTTCTTGCCACCATGATTGGTTTAGGTATTGCCCTCGGAGCGTACAAAAGATAAAATACCATTCGTATGGCAAAATACGCGGTTATAAGATTGCAGGGGAAGCAGTATAGGGTGCAGGAGAAAGATGAAATTTTGGTGGGCAAAATCTCCGATTTAAAGAAAATAGAGCCTGAAGTTCTTCTTTTTGTGGATGAAGGTAAAACCAATGTGGGTAAACCGGTTCTTAAGGATGTAAAGGTAAAAGTAAAAGTTGTTGCGGAATTAGAAAAGGGAGAAAAGATCGATGTCTATAAATTTAAAGCAAAGAGCAGGTATAGAAAACATATCGGTTTTCGTCCTCAATATACCAGGCTTTTAGTTGAAAAGATATCAATATAGATCTTTCTGGTCTCTTGACAAGCGTGAAAAGGTAGTTTATATTGTTCTGACTATACTATGAGCAAGAAAAAAGCGGGTGGGAAAACCGCGCAGCACGTTAGGCCTTCAGGTAAAAGACTGGGAGTAAAAATGACTACAGGTCAAAGAATTTCTCCGGGAATGATAATTGTTAGGCAAAGAGGAGCAAAATTTGGTTTGGGGACGGGTGTTGCAATAGGACGCGATCATACGATTTATTCTATAGCCAAGGGTGCAGTTAAGTTTGGAACAAGATTGGGAAAGAAAATAGTTTCTGTTGTCTCTAAATAATATGGCCGAAGAAATAATCCAAATTGAGGTAGCGCAGTTGCAGCCAAATCCTTTGCAGCCAAGGGGTTCAATAACTCCGGAAAGTTTGGTTGATTTGGTTGATTCGATTCGGGAACACGGTATTTTGGAGCCTCTTGTAGTTGCTAAAACCCCCGCCGGTTATCAGATTATTGCCGGAGAACGACGTTGGCGGGCAGCCAAATTAGCCGGCATGACGCATGTACCGTCAATTATTCGGGAAACTTCGCCAAAAGGGATGCTGGAGATGGCCCTTGTGGAGAATGTCCAAAGAATCGATCTTAATGCTTTGGACCGAGCCAAAGGTTTTGAAAGATTGATGAATGAGTTTGGGTTGACTACTTCCGAGATTGCGGTTCGAATTGGAAAGTCTGTTGCCTATGTAAGTAACTCCCTAAGGCTTCTTTCTCTCCCCGATGCCCTCAAAGATGGACTTTTATCGGGGCTAATTACCGAAGGCCACGCAAGAGCTCTGGCGGCAATTGATGATCCAAGCCTGATGATTGAGGCCTATAAGATAGTGCTTAGGGAAAGCGGATCGGTGAGAAGGGCGGAAGAACTGGCAAGAAGAATGAAGGCCAAAAACCAAGGCCGAAAGAGCCAAGACGTAAAGCTGCGCGTAGTGTCCGAGGAAATAGATAAAATGCAGGATGAGCTGAAAGCTGTTTTTACCAAAAATTCGGAAGATTTGGGCAATAGGGTCGCAGTCAAACTAATCAGGTCTCAAAGAGAAACAAAAGTCAACTTTACTTTTAAGGGTGGACTTGTTGAAACTGAAGAAAAACTTCAAAAAGTCTATAAAGCCTTGGTTCCTTAAGGTTTTAGTAATTGATTTTCCCTACAAATCCCAATTTGGAAAAGTTCATGTCTCCTCGCCAATAGATAAGCCAGGCTTTGCCCGAAATTTCCTTTTTGGTAATTGGGCCCCAGGATCTTGAATCGGATGAATGGGGCCGGTTATCCCCCATTACAAACCAATCGCCTTCGGGAACAGTGTATTCTTCTCCTTCCACCAGGAAACTGGAACCGGACGTATAAACTGAAGAATCCAGATATGCCTCTTTAAGTTCTTCATCGTTAATAAAAACCTTGCCGTTTGCGACTTTTACTTTCTCTCCCGGAAGGGCAATTATTCTTTTGATGAACTCATCATCCTGGGATATCGGAGGCGTAAAAACAATAACATCCCCTCTTTTGGGCCTTTCAAGATAATAAGATACTTTTTGGGTTAGAAGGTATTCTGCGTCAGGGTAATTGGGGTGCATGGATTGACCCTTGATCTTGTGAGGCCGCATGATAAGAAGATAGACAAAGAAAAATATACCGATTGCGAAAACAACTACTTCTAAAATATCAAAAAAAAATGCCCCCAGGCGCTTAAACATAGTTAATTATATTTTCGTTTATGCGATGATTACAAGGAGTATTTATGTTCCCGTGCCCAGATTTTGTGGGTTTAGCCTCTTTATCAATTCGGCGAAAGGGACAATCTCTATTAGTTTCCCACTTTTGTCTGTAATTTCAACAGGTTGTCTGGAGTTGGGGTTAAAAGGTTTTTCCGTTACGTCTGATGGCACAATTCTATGGCTATCGCAATCTTTACACACAAGCTTAATAATAATTGCTACAAAACTCGTGTCAAGATGGTAAAATAGAGGCATAAAGCTCGAATAGCTCAGCTGGTTAGAGCGTACGATTCACATTCGTAAGGTCCCTGGTTCGATCCCAGGTTCGAGCACAAGATGAAAAATAAACTCATTTTCTACACTTTCTGGTTGATTCTTCTTGTGCTGGCACCGCTTAGCGCCCTTTCCGTAACTCCCTGGGCATTTGTGCAGGATGACCCCGGCAGGATTATAAATCTTGCTCAAAGATTAATTGGCCTTTGGGTATATATTCTTCTATTTATTCAGATAATTTTAGGCACTTTTATGCCGCGATTGATTAAAAAGTATGGGGCATGGATTTTTAAGTTCCATATTTTTGAGGGCGTTCTAATTTTTTTGTTGATTATTCTTCACCCGCTTGCCTTTACCGTTTTTAATTACTTGGCAGGCAAAGGTTTTGACCCGCTTTATGCATATATTGATGTTTGTGTTCTTTGCGACGGTATCACTGAATTTTTTTATAACTTCGGCAGAATCGGTTTTTGGCTTGTGACAGTGGGGGTTGTCTCGGGGCTATTTAGGGCAGCAACTCCTTTTATGCGATTGCATTGGCGAAAATTTCATATTGTTAATTATGTTGCCTTTTTCTTTATCTGGTTCCATTCATTAAAATTGGGATTGGATATCGGCACTCCTCCTTTTTCCTTTTTCCACGGCCCTGCAGTTATTGTAATTTCCGCTATAGTTATTTTTAAGGTGTGGAACTTCTATCGTATCTCCAGGGACTAGTTGAGGATTTCCGAACTTTTGAATGATTAAAGTATATTAATTACCCAGATGTCCTTCAAGAAAAAAGTAGGAGCTACATACAGGTGTTTTGTTAAGGCTAGACGGGGCGGTCTACCGTAGGCAATGCATTTGGGGATGGATTATTCAGTTCCCTTACATAATCGATGCCCTGCAACTTCTTACCAACATTCTCGGGGTTTACAGACAGTAAGTAAATATTATCAGTTTTTGTTCTGTTATTTTCATCTTTATAGTGGACGTGCCAACAATACTTTTCACTAAATAGTGGTTCAGGAAAGTCCTTTTGATTGGTGGTTAGAAGGTGCGTGTTATTAAGAAAGGCCGTGGACGCAATTATGGAGTCCATCTGTCCCCTAATTCCTGCACAAATCATTAATCCAGCAAATGTTAAGATATCATCGTTTACCTCAAAAAGGTGAAAAGCTTTGAACACCTTCATAATTGCGGAAATATCTTTTGTGCCTTTCGAGATAATTTCCATCATTGTGATTTTTGAGACGTATAAACGATATTGCTTCAATAAATTTACAAGGATTTCGAGGGTGTCTTTAGTTGAGTTAATATCAAACAGACTACCAAATATATTTGTATCAATAATTACTATTGGAAGATTACTGGCGCTGGAGATATTGGTACTCATCATTTCGTAACCTTTCTACCGGTACTGCTCCACTTTTTGCGACTTTTACGAATTCCTGTTGCATCTCTTTAACCGTTGTTGTTGCGGTGCTAGAAGGAGTAGCGTTGGATTGTACAGTAATACTTCCGACGGGCGTTTTAATCTTTTTTTGTATATTCATACTAAGTTAGTATAACACTTATATTATCCAGCGATAGAAATTTACTGCTAAGCTACATTTTGTATTAATTTCCAAACTTTCTAAAACATTCTTCACTTGCCTCGGTTCGATACCCGCTTATTGTTTCAGCATTAGCATGGGGAAGTAGACAAGAGCACTCATCCCTTTTATCATAAAATTCGTCAATTGCTTGGAGCCTTTTATCTTGGGGTATGCTATTTTTCTCAGCGTACTCATCAAACTTCATGTCTAGTAATTCAATACATTCATCGGACAATCTTCCCTGCTTTTTACACATATTTGTCCAGGTGTCATGATAGGTGGTATCTGCCTCATCCAGACAAGATTGCAGTGATTGTTGTTTTGCTTGTTCGTCCTTTCTTTTTTGTTCCATCTCGAATTTTTGTTGCTCAATTTTTTGTCTATCTTTTTGAGGAATGTAATATACGTAATAATACGCAATTGACAATGAAGCAATAAGAAGGGAAATAGAAATAGCCACAACCAAAAGATTACCCCTTAAAAAATCAAACACCCATTTGTTTAAGATTTTATTTGACATCTCAATAATCGTCTAACGAGTTGTAATAACGGCCATAGTAATAGTCGCTATCGGAATAGCTGGGTGTGTACCAACGGGATGAGTATGATCTTCCTGAATAATATGATTTATTGTAACCGTACCCATTGCTATACGATGGGGAACGGTAAGAATAATTGTCATAGGTATAGGCGTTGGCTCTTGAACGATAATGGCCACTTACATATGTGCCATTACTTCGGTAGTAGCCGGAAACCCAAACAAAGACAAAGAATATTACTGTGGCAAGGATGGTTGAAAGTTTATTAATATTGTTCACCTCCTCCTTTTAAAAACAACCTAGTATAGCACGTAGTTATAGTGCGGGGTATAGAGGCTAATGAGAATTCTTCTATAGGGTGTATACTAAGGTGATGAAGAGCCTGATTGTTAGTTTTATCTTTTTAACAATTTCTCTTTTTTGGTTTCCAAAAACCGTTGATGCACGAAGTGGTTGTTGCTCATGGCATGGCGGGGTTAGTTATTGTGATACTTCCGTGGGGAGGTATGTTTGTAATGATGGTACTTATTCACCGAGTTGCGCGTGTTATCTAGCTCCTAAAGCCGTTTCTATCCCAACTAAGGCTCCTATTATTTATACCCCAAAATCATTAACACCCAGGCCAACTATTATTATTATAAAGTTAACACCAACTCCAGTTTTTATTGAAACACCAGTAGCCACACCAGGAGTAAAGGCGGCTAGTACAGAAGAGTTACCGAGTCCAACCCCTAGACCAACCACCACTTCAGACACATTTATTGGTTTAGGAGTTTTAGGCCTTGCGAGCTGGGCTGGATGGAAAGCATTGAAATGGTTGGGGAGGAAGGCTGGTGAAACCCAGAAAGATTCAATGCACTAATGTGTGTGTAGTAGACTTCGTTTATGAACTGTTTTTTCAAGAACCGAAACACACCTGTTCTATAGGATAAACTTTTATTTGTGAAGGGAAAACCTCAATTTTGAAATGGTATGTTTGATTAGCCAGAAAAGGGAAGGAACTCAACCGGTTAGTTAGAAAGAGTTCTGTCCCAGAAACAACCTTTTGGACATAGACACTATTCCCAATAGTATGAATTCCATACCAATTACTTGGAGATTGGTATTTAAAAACAAAATCTCTATCCATATTTGCATCTGAGGCCATGGCCATATCTACCTCGAAGCCATATGGTGAGGTTGCAGGGATAGCTAAGGCTGTAGGTATAGATTCAGTTACGCACGAATTGCTAATAACTATCCCGTATGTAAAACTATTCATTTGCCAATTGCTTGAGCAGGTATTTCGCGGGACTCCCCAACCATTAGCGTTTCCATTATTGAAATTGTCCTGGAATAAGATTGTTTGGGCACCAACGCTTAATGGGAAAATGAATTTAATAAAAAGAAGGAGGAGTGTGATAACTAGGCTTTTCGAAATCATTGCCATATATCTAGCTAATATCTGTTTTCTTTGTTTGTCAATAATGTTTTGTTAAACTTACTCAATGAATAACAGATTGGCTTACGAAAAATATCATCTGGATCCAAAAGTCCAAAGGAAGATTATTGGTGAAGATAATTTTACTTATAGAAATATCATTGGAGGGCTAAAGCAGATTTACAAGAGCAATATGAGAGTATTGGATGTTGGGTGTGGAGTAGGAACCCTAGATTTTTATTTAGCCTCAAATGGTGCAAAGGTTGATGCGATTGATATATCGAAAACAGCTATTCGGATTGCCAATAAGACGAAAAAAATATTAGGACTGGAAGATCAAATTAAATTTTATGTAGGCGATTTTATAAAAAGAGATCTAAACAATACCTACGACTTAGTGTTGGTATTAGAGGTGTTGGAGCATATACAGGATCCCAACTCAGTATTAGTTAAACTTCATGAATTATTGAAACCAAATGGATTAATTTATCTTTCCGTACCCTCTAAGGGTGCTCCGCTTTATAAATTAGGGTTGCTGAAAAAATTTGATAAAAATGTGGGACACTTGAGACGGTATTCAGCTGATGAGATTTCAGTGATTATTAAAGGATTAGGATTTAGAATTTTAAGCCAGTGGAATGAAGAGGGAATATTGAGAAACTTACTGTTCACGAATTCGTTTTTGGGAAGGATGGTGAAGTTTATTCGAGGTATGATGTCAAATCTGTTCTTCTTGGTTGATAGAATGACCATTCCTTTTTTTGGGTCATCGCAAATATTACTTATAGCTCAAAAATGAAAATTTTGTTTTTGGCACAACATAGGTGGCCGCATGTGGGGGGAGTGGAACGACACATAAGAGAGGTTGGTTTAAGTCTAAGGAAGAAAGGCCACTCAATAACGATAATTTCTGAAGAAAGCATTAAATATCCAAAAATAAAATTCATCGGACTTTTGTATATCTGGCTTTGGCTTTGGAGAAACAGGAAACTGATTAAAGAAACGGATATTGTTCATTGTCACGATGTTTTTATCTGGTATTTGCCTTTCAGGTTTTTATATTATCAAAAACCTGTTTATACAACTTTTCATGGATGGGAAGGAGTTTGGCCGATTCCTTGGAAGAATATATTTTTGAAAAGATTAGCAGCGAGGTTTTCCCGGGGGACTATAGCTGTGGGCGGATATATTGAAAAGTATTACGGCATTAAAGCAGATAAAATAATATATGGCGCAATCTAAAATTGTTTTTGTTGGCAGGTTGGAAAAAGACACCGGTCTTTTGGAATTTTTGAAATGGGTCCGTGTACTAGTACACGGATACAGAGTGGATTTTGTGGGGGATGGGAGATTGAGAAAGAAATGCGAAAAGCTTGGTAAGGTGCATGGGTTTACGGATCCGGCCCCCTTTTTGATAAATGCCGATATTTGTATTCCCGGCGGATATCTTTCCTATATCGAAGCTAAAAAATACGGATGTAAAATAAAAGTGTTTGCGGATAGTCCCCTGAAGAAAGATTATTGGAGTGAGATACAAAAAATAAAAAAGTTCCCGACATGGGATGAGATCGCCGATGAATATATCAGTTTGTATAACGGTTCTAAATGAGGAAAGCTCAATAGCCAAGCTTCTGGATTCTCTTTTGGCCCAAAGCAAAAAGCCCGGCGAAATTGTGATTGTCGACGGGGGATCGGGTGATAGAACCATTGAAATAATTAACCATTATCAGAAGCGATTCGGGAGCATTAGGCTTCTTAAAGAAAAATGCTCCCGATCAAGGGGAAGGAATTTGGCAGTTGAAATTGCAAGAGGGGATGTTATTGCCATGACGGATGCGGGTTGTTTTGCCCGGAAAGATTGGCTGAAAGAATTGACTTTACCTTTCGTTAATGAGCAGATAGGGGCTGTAGCAGGCTTTTATAAAATGAAGGCGGAGAATTCTTTTCAGAAAGCAGAATCCGTTTTTTTGGGTGTTCAGCCTCAAAAATTTGATATAACATTTTTGCCCTCCACCCGATCGTTTGCTTTTAGGAAAATTGTTTGGGAGAAAGTTGGCGGATTTCCTGAAGATTTGGATACTGCTGAAGATACTGTTTTTAACTATAAACTGATTAAAAACGGCGTTAAGGTTTCACGAGTGAAAAATGCAATTGTAGAGTGGGGGATGCCGGAGACAATTTTCAATTTTCAATTTAAAATTTACAATTATGCGAGGGGGGACGCGAAAACGAAAATATGGATTTTCCCCGGAAAAGGTCTTGCGTCGCACAATATCAAGGCATTTTTGGTTTTATTGAGGTATCTGACAGGTTTATTGCTTTTAATTTTGAGCTTTAAATTTAATACACTTCCCTATTTGTTTATATGTTTATTTGCTTATTTGTTCATCGCTTATCGCAAAACCGGCCTTTGGGGAATTCCTTTACAATTCGTAGCTGATATAGCTGTTATTATGGCAATAATACGAAGTATAATTGGGTTTGTGATCGGAACGATTGAATAATTCATGGCCTATTTTAGGGATACATTAAGAGGAATTGGTTGGATGACTGGGTTAAGGGGAGTTGTTAGGAGCCTTGCCGTTGTTAAAATTGCCATTTTGGCCAGAATTCTTTCTCCTTCACAATTCGGAGTTTACGGCATTGCACTTTTGGTTTTGGGATTTCTGGAGACGTTGACGGAAACCGGAATCAATGTTTTTTTAATTCAGGAAAAAGATGACACCGAGGTTTATTTGGATTCTGCCTGGGCAGTCTCCATAATCCGGGGGTTTTTGATTTCCGTTTTGATTCTGGCTGCTATTCCGCTGACTATCTGGTTTTTCAAAAGTCCGGCGGTCAGGCCTCTTTTATATCTGGTAGCGGGAGTTGCTTTTGTTAGAGGCTTTATTAATCCCATGGCAGTTCAATTCCAAAAAACTTTACAGTTTAAGAAAGAATTTTTCTTTCAATCAACCCTGTTTTTTGTCGATGCTTTCGTGGCGATTGCCTTGGGCTATATAACAAGATCCGAATCGGCCATGATATTAGGAATGTTGGCAGCAGCAGTCGTTGAAGTAATTTTGTCCTTCATTATTTTCAGGCAAAAGCCGAAGTTGAGACTAAATTTGGAAAAAGTCAAAAAAGTCATAAACGCCGGCAAATGGGTAACTGGAGCTGGGGTTTTCAGCTATTTTTTCCAGAATATAGACAATATTGTTGTGGGAAGAGTGCTTGGGACTACACCTCTTGGATTTTACCAGCAGGCATACCGCGTTTCCACTCTCCCGGTTTCGGAAGTCGGGCAGATATTTAATAAAGTTACTTTCCCAGTGTTTGTAAAAATTTCAGATGACAAGGAAAGACTCAAGAAGGCTTATAAAAAAACTTTATTAATGGTTGCCGGACTTGTTTTGCCTTTTGGCCTTATTGTTGCCTTATTCTCGAAGCCGATCATACTCTTGCTTCTCGGTCCCGCCTGGCTCTCCGCCGAGCCGGCCTTAAAAATACTTGCCATATTTGGAGTTCTTAAAAGTTTACTAAATTCGACTTATTCACTTTTCCTTTCACTCAAACTGCAAAAAATTGTAATGTTGAGCGAACTTGCGGGTATTGTCGGAATCGGTATTCTTATAATTCCCCTCACACTTGGCTACGGAATTTTGGGTGCAGCCTATGCAGCGCTTTTCGGTTCTCTCGTGAGTTTTCCACTGATTCTTTATCATTACAGAAAAGTATTTAAATGAAAAACATTGAGATAATCACTCTTTCCCAAAAAAATATTTCCGATTTTGCCAGGGAACGGAACCTTCTTCTTTCTAAGGCAAAGAGTAATTGGGTTTTCTTTCTTGATTCGGACGAACAAATTTCTCCGGCAGAGCCGGATCTGGCTATGTTAGACAATGATTTTGCCGGTTATAAGATTTTGAGAAAGAATTATTTTCTTGGGGATTATGTTGGATCGGAATATCTGACGCGCCTCGCAAAAAAAGATGCGGGGAAATGGTTTAGGAGGGTGCATGAGACTTGGGAAGTGAAAGGAAAAGTTGGGAGGATAGATAACCCTTTTATTATTCATAACACTACCGAAAATCTGTTTGACTACATAAAAAAAATCAACTTTTACTCTACATTGCATGCCAGAGCTAACAAAGAAGAAGGAAAGAAATCAGGCCTTTTTAAAATTGCTGTGTACCCAATCCTGAAATTCGTTCAGGGTCTTGCCAGAAGTAAACATTTGGTTTTTAGCCTTATGCAGTCGTTTCATTCGTTTTTATCATGGAGCAAATTATACTTTTTGCGTTCTTAATACTTTTTCCCTTTGGCCAGATTATTAAAATCGGGATTGTCAACCCTATTGATGTCGTTGTCGGAATTGCAGCAATCTATGCCGTTATCAAGCGCTTCCCCAAACCTAAGATATTTGTTTATTTTCAGAAGTTTCTTTTGATAGCGGGTTTTTCTTGGATTGTCGGGAGCTTGATTTTTGCCAAGGCTCAAGTTTTTTATGGCCTTTTGTATCTGATCCGCCTGACCGCCTATTTTTACTTTCTTGTATTCGCCTATCAGTTCAAAGACAAAAAGCTTTTATTAAATTCTCTTCTTGCGGTTTCTATTTTCTCTGCGCTTTTCGGCTGGGTTCAGTATCTTTTCTATCCCGATGTTCGGGCTTTGATTGAATACGGTTGGGACGATCACCTGTATCGGATGGTCGGGACTTTTCTTGATCCGGCATTTCTAGGCTTGATTTTAGTCTTGGGACTTATCATCTCTCTAACTAAAAAGAAAAATTTAATATCCCTGTTTTTATTAGCCGGCATTGCCTTTACTTATTCCCGAGCCTCATTTCTTGCGGCTTTCATTCCTCTCATCTACAAAAAGGCTTGGGTATTTTTAGCCGTATTTATCGGGTTAATCATCTTTTTACCTAGAACCGCGGGAGAAGGAGTAAAGCTTGAAAGAACGGCAAGTATTTCGGCCAGATTTGAAAACTACCGTGAGTCTTTTGAGATTTTCAGAAAAAATCCACTATTCGGGGTTGGATTTAATAATATCTGTCTTGCCAAAGACGGGGATTTTAGCTCGCATTCCTGTTCTGGATCCGAATCAAGTTTGTTATTTCTCCTTGCAACTACCGGCATTTTGGGCTTTCTCTCTTTCACCCACTTGATTTTTAGTGTTCCCCTATATACTAAAAACTCTATGTTGATTACCAGTTTCCTTGCAGTTTTTGTTCACAGTTTCTTTGCCAATTCCCTTTTTTACCCTTGGATAATGGGCTATCTGATGATTCTTCTTTCGATTTCTTTAAGGAGTAAAGTTAAGAGTTAATTCTTTTTCCGAGGAATTCCCCGCCAAATCAACAGCTTTTATTTTGAATTTATTTTCTCCTTCGCTAAGGGTGGTTGTGAATTGAAAGCTGCCGTTATCTTCAACCGCCACAAACCTGTCGTTTATTGTAACCTGGGTATTGCTGTCATCAACCGATCCTTTAATATCAACTTGTCTTTGCCTGGTTCCGAAAAATTGCGATCCGTTTGATGGGCCGTCAAGAATAAGCTTCGGTTCTTCATCGTCAAAAGTTATTTTAAAAGTTTTGGTTTTGACGCTTTCGTTTCCCGCTAAATCAGTCGCCGAGGCCGTGATACCATTTTCTCCATCATCGAGCGTAAAGTCCAAAGAGAACTTGCCGTCTCTATCCGCAACCACTTCTTTTGCTTCCGAATTCAGAATAAATTTGATAGTTGCTCCTTCTTCCGATTTCCCCGTAATAGATAATTTTGGTTTATTTGTGTATTCGGGCAGGGTGTCTATCTGGGGAGGAGCGGGGGGAGTGGTATCGTTTTTACTTATGGGTTTGTCGCTTTTGGCCAGTTCAGAAACAAAGGCTGCAAAACGTCCCAGAGCCGGAATGCCGTAAAAAAAAAGCAGAACCCCGACCACAATTGTTAAAAAAACAAACCTTGTGGCCTTGCCTATATTCCTTCTTTCTTCCAAACTTCTCATTTGCGTGAGCCGGTGAGAGGACTTGAACCTCAAACCTTTCCCTTACGAAGGGATTGCTCTACCATTGAGCTACACCGGCAAGTAATCCTATTTTACTACGAGGTTAGTATCCAGTAAACTTTTTAGAGTTGGGACATGAATCGCCATCCTTTATTTAATAATTTTGAAAGTTGAGAGGATTTGTTCTGCTTTTTGTATTCTCTCTAATGTTAAAGGTTTCCCTGAGTGGTAATTTTCATCCATATATCGAATAACACTAATAGTAAATTGTAGGTTATCGAGAAAAAACTCAAAACCTCTATCTTTAGATGGATCAAAATAATATACCGTTTCAATGGTGTCAATTCCTTTCTCACCTTTATAAATACCATAGGTTCTATCCAATGATTTTCCTGCAAGCACAAACGAGCCTTTATTTACAAAATCATTGCCTATTCCTGAAGGACCAGTTTGCCCTTCGAGGCCTTTTTTTAGGTACACTATATTAATCGCAATATCTAATTCCTTATTACTTATGAGTAACCCTTTAGCATTACCAATATAATTTTCTTCAGAAGTAGACCAGGAACTTGGGTATTCTATTGAAAAACCCATTTCATTATTTTGATATCCCCAACTAGTTAAATGATTTTCATTGGACGATGGTAAAGATGGAGAGGATGTGGGAATACACAGAGGAGTAGAGGAAGCCTCAGGTTGGTTTTGGGTAAAATCGGTTTTCAGAAAGGTATTATAAGACTGTTTGCCGAAAAAGTATCCCCCTAAACCAAAGAGAACAGCACAGACCATTGCAGTTATTATGATAGGAAGAAAGTTCATTTTTGGCTGTGTTTGTCCAACTGATGGAACAATAGGAGTCCGGTCAACTGAAGGATTATTTTCAATATTTGGATTTACCTGATTTTCCATAGTATTAATACTAGCACCTTATGAAATGACTCGCTACATTTCTGTCACTTTTTGAGCTGGCTTTCTCAAGAATTAGCTCACAAGCGGATTGTGAGCGGGCGAGCAGAATCGAACTGCCTACTCATCCTTGGGAAGGACGCATTTTACCGGTAAACTACGCCCGCGCAGTGAGATTATAGCACTAGCGGGGGATAATTAGCACATTTCCGGAGTGAATCAAGTCTGGGTTCTTTAAGTTATTTATCTTTGCGAGCTCAACCCATTTGTACCCGTCTCCATATGCCCTGACAGCTATTTTCCAAAGATTATCTCCTCGGACAACTGTGTAAGAGTTTCCGGAGATAGATGTTAAGTTTTCTGCTGTCACAACTTTTTTGGTAGCTGTTGGCTCCCTTGCGGCAATGTCCGGAATGGAAATCTCCTGTCCAACTTCCAGATTGAAATTGCTAAGGCTATTTGCTTTTGCCAGATCTACCCAGTTATAGCCCGATCCGTAATAGTCTTCTGCTATAGACCAAAGGCTTTCCCCTTTAGTCACAATATGCTCCTTTTTAACCCCGGTTGTTGTCAGCGCTTCAGGAAGTGTCTGTCCGCGTCTGTCCTTGAAATAATTAACGGTTAAGATACCAACGATGACAATAACTAACGCTCCCAAAACCATGCTGATTGTCGATTCGTTAGTTTTGAAAGATTTTAAGAAAGATTTAAGAGTCAAGAGTTGTCACCTTCTTCCGTTAGGGCAGAAGTGCCTCAATTTAGACTAGGAATCGTTTGAAGTCAAGAGGGATTTGGACTATAATCATAACGCTTGGGGCTGTAGTGTAGTGGTTAACACGTCCGCCTGTCACGCGGAAGATCGGCAGTTCGACTCTGCTCAGTCCCGCTCACCTTATGACTAATCTTCAAATTGCTGAACTACTTCGGGATGTAGCAGCCGCATATCAGCTTCGGGACGAGGAAAGAAACAAATTCAAGATAATTGCCTACGAAAGGGCGGCTGATGCCGTAGAACACGCCTCAAGCGAGCTTAAAGACCTCTGGGACGAGGGTAAGCTTGAAGAGGTACCCGGAATAGGTCCAAGCATCGCAAAACACCTGGATGAGCTTTTTAAAACAGGAAAATCAAAGCATTTTGGAGAAATTATGAGAGGCTTTTCTCCTAAAATATTTGAACTGATGAAAGTTCCGGGAGTCGGCCCCAAAACTGCTCTTAAGATGATTAAAGAGGGAAATGTCCCCAAAGAGGTAACCCTGGAACTCCAAAAAATGAAGGAAAAGCCCAGACGCCATCTTCTTCCCTATGCCAGTGTAATAGCCTCCGAAATTATCAATTATCTGAAAAAAGATGCGAGTGTAAAAAGAATTGACCCGTTAGGAAGTCTAAGACGCCAGGTCTCTACGGTGGGAGATATTGATATATCGGTTGCCAGCGGCAGCCCCTCCCGGGTTTTAGATCTTTTTGTCAAATACCCCAAAAAACAAAAGGTTATTGAAAAGGGAGAGCATACAGCCTCAATTCTTCTTCCGGGAGATATTCAAGTAGATTTGATGGTAGTAGGTCCCGCTTCTTACGGCTCGCTTCTGCAGCATTTTACGGGAAGTAAGCACCACAATATTGCTCTAAGGGAATACGCACTTAAAAAGGGAATGAGCTTGTCTGAATACGGAATTAAAAAAGACGGAAAATCGGTGAAGTTTGATAATGAAAAAGATTTTTACAAGTATTTGGGGCTTGATTTCATCGAACCTGAATTGAGAGAGGATGCGGGAGAGATAGAGGCAGCAAAAGAATATAAGTTGCCGCAACTTGTAAATTATCAGAATGTAAAAGGGGATTTACAGATTCATTCCAGCTTTGACATTGAGACAAGCCATGATTTGGGTGAAAGTTCGATGGAAGAAGTTATTAAGAAGGGTGGAGAATTGGGCTATGAATACTTAGCATTTACGGAACACAATCCAAGCAAATCCAAACATACAGACCGGGAGATTGTGGAAATACTCAAAAGAAAGCGTGAAAAAGTAGATCAATTAAATTACTCAAGAGTAATGAACTCTGGACTCCGAGTCCAAAAAGTGTTCAATAGCCTCGAAATAGATATTTTGCCCGATGGGTCGCTGCCTGTTCCTGAAGAGGGCTTGGAAACTTTGGATTTTGCTCTTATCTCCATTCACTCCAGCTTTAATTTGTCAAAGGCTGACATGACCAGAAGGGTTATCACTTCCCTAGCCCACCCCAAGGTAAAAATTTTTGCTCACCCGACAGCAAGAAAAATTAACGAAAGGGAAGGAGTGGAACTTAACTGGCCTGAAATTTTTGAGTTTTGTCGGGAAAATAATAAGTTTTTGGAAATTAATGCCGATCCGATGAGGCTTGATCTCCCGGACACTTTAGTCCGTGAAGCCATAAAAGCCGGTGTGAAATTAACTCTGGGGACTGATGCTCATCATAAAGACGGACTGAATAATATGATCTGGGGGGTTTCTGTTGCAAGGCGTGGATGGGCAGAGGCAAAAGACATTATTAATACTTATTCTCTTAAGCAATTTGAAGAAATAATAGATATAAAATGATAATCCAATTATCAATCATTTTTCTATGTGTTTTGCTTCTTTTTCTTTATTTATCAACCCAGAATTATGACAGCTTAAGAGGAATAATAATGTTTTTTGTTGGGATTTTGGCTCTATTGCTAAGAAAATATTTTCTTATAGGTAATTATGAAATGTTTTATAATCCGACGGGATTATTTATTTCGGGTATTTTAAATTTAATAGTTATCTTTTTGGGTATAATAACGATATTAGTTTTTAGAGATAGAAAAATAAAACGTCGTGCCGGTTTTTTCTTAATGGTTTTTATATGCTATCTTCCTTTCGGTTTTTTACAGCAATTATTGTTCCAATATGTATTTCTGGAGACTTTAGTTAGTCTTTTTCAGGCCAAGTATATTGTTTTAATAATTGGAGTTTTATTTTATACATTCTTTCATTTATCTAAAGAAACCAATTTGTTGGCGATCCTTGGTTTTCTGGCTGGGTTGGCTTGGATGTCAATTTATCTTTATTACGGGAACATTATTTGGCCGTCTTTGGGACATGCTTTTTTGGCCGCGATGTATTATTATTTTATTCACCCAAGCAATAGATTGGTCAAAAGATTAAAATTTCTAAAAAAAGTGATAACATAGTAATTTGAAGTAAGGTGGTGAGAAATAATGATTTACTTATATATAGCTTTAGGAGTTTTATTACTTTGGGCAATTTCGACTTACAATTTTTTTGCGTCGAGTAAGGCCCGAATTAAGGCGTCAATTCAGGAAATTGGAAATCAACTGAAGAGACAGATGGATCTTATCCCCAATTTGGAAGCCTCTGTAAAAGGATATTTAAAACACGAGAAGGGAATTTTCGATGAACTATCTGCAGCCCGCAAAATGGTAGCATCTGCAGCTAAATCCGGAAATTTGGGTAAAATGGCTGATGCGGGAAAGGCTCTTAGTGAAGTATTGCCGAAAATTCAGGTGATTGTTGAAAGCAATCCGGAATTAAAAGGCAGCGAGGTTGTAAAGGGCTTAATGGATGAGTTGAGGGATACATCGGATAAGGTGATGTATGCGAGGCGCTTACTGATTGATTTGACGGCTGATTTTAATGTTAAAAGAGTTGCATTCCCATCAAGTCTGGTTGCCAACATATTTGGATTTGCCGAGATGAAAGGATTGGAAACTCCCGAAACGGGATCACATATGTCTGTTTCGGAATCAGATACAAAAACACCAAAAGTGAATTTGTGACATCGTGCTATAATCTGGGTATGTCTAAAGCGGATCTAAAGGCTATTGTTTGGAAAGAAGGCTCTTGGTATGTAGCCAAAGCGCTGGGGTTGGAAGTTGCAAGTCAGGGAAAAACCAAAAAAGAAGCAATTAAGAATTTAAAGGAAGCGGTTGATTTACTACTGGAAAATGAGGACGTTCGAATTCCCTCTCATCTCGTTCCTAATAATCCCGAAATAACTACAATTTATGCCTAAGTTGTATTCCGCGCGAGAAACTTTAAGTGCATTTAAAAGAGCGGGTTTCAGTAAGGTTACTCAAAAAGGCAGCCATATAAAAATTAAGGGTTTTTGGAATGGGAAAATCCAAACAGTAATAATACCTATGTATAAGCAAATTGCATTTGGCACATTTCAAAGTATTTTGAATCAGGCTGAAATGAGCAAAAAAGAATTCGAACAATTCTTGAGATAGAGATGAAAAACATCTACGAAGTTCAATCGGCAAATAAAATCAAGACTACGATAATAGTAGTGTTATTTGCCGTTTTTATTTTTGCAGCTGTCTATGTTATTACCCAAGCCATGGGGATTTATATGGGCTATGAACCGGGAGGCTTGGGCTACATGGGAGTTGCTTTAATTCTCTCCGGAATTTCTACATTTTTCTCCTATTGGTTTTCCGATAAGATAGTTCTCGGAATCTCGGGGGCAAGGAAGGCAAACACCAAAGAAGATAAACTCTTTTCACAGGTTGTTGAAAATATTTGCATCGGGGCAGGAATCCCAAAACCCAAACTTTATGTAATTGAAGATACGGCTCCCAATGCTTTTGCTACGGGACGGAATCCCGAACATGCGGTTGTTTGTGCCACTACGGGGCTATTGTCAAAATTGACACGAACCGAACTCGAAGGAGTTATGGCACACGAGATCAGCCATATCAGAAATTACGATATAAGGCTTATGTCGATAGTGTCCGTCATGGTGGGGCTTGTTGCGCTTCTGGCAGATTGGTTTTTAAGAATAAGCTGGCGCGGAGGCAAAGACCACGACAGCGAAAATAACGGCATGGGAGCGATAGTTCTTGTTTTGGGACTGATCTTTGCGATTCTTTCACCGATTATTGCACAGCTAATCCAGCTTGCAATTTCCAGGCGCCGTGAGTTTACGGCAGACGGCGGTTCGGTTGAATTGACAAGGCAGCCGCAAGGGTTAATTGCGGCCCTAGAAAAAATATCGGCTGATCATGAACCTTTGGAGGCGGCAAATAAGGCGACGGCTCACCTTTACATAGTCAATCCATTTAAAGATAAGACCGGACGGGCGGTTGAGAAACTCGCAGCTCTTTTTAACACCCACCCTCCAATCAGAGAACGGATTAAAGTACTTCAATCAATGGCCTAAACGTTGTAATATAGCCTAGTATGGCAAAGCTGACGAAAAAGGATGTCCTTCATGTAGCAAAACTTGCAAAGTTGTCTCTTAGCGAAAAGGAAGTTGATAAATTTACCGACCAGCTTTCAAAAGTTATCGAGTACGTAAGCGAACTTCAAAAAGTTGATGTAGGGGCAGTTGAACCGACAGGCCAGACTACAGGCTTGATAAACGTTTTTCGAAAAGACGAGATAGACACCGGTAACTACCTGGCCGACGAAGGACCTTTTGAGGTGGAAGCAATTTTGAAAGAAAGGAGCGACAAATGATCCCGCCTTTGACGATTAAAGAAACGCAGGAAGGACTTTTAAAGAAAGATTTTTCGGCAGTTGAGTTGGTTGATGCTTATTTACAAAAGATAAATAAACACAATAAAGACTTCAATGTCTTTTTAACGATTACGGAAAAAGAAGCATACAGGGAAGCAAAGAGTATTGATAAGACGTTGGGGCCAAAACCGCTTTTGGGTGTAACGGTAGCATATAAGGATTTGTATTTAACCAAGGGCGTTAGAACCACGGCAGGCTCGAAGGTCTTGGAAAGTTACATACCTGCCTATTCGGCAACCGTTGTTAAAAAACTCGAAGAGGCGGGTGCTATTATGCTTGGGAAAGTAAACTGTGATGCCTGGGCTCATGGTGCATCCGGGGAGAACTCTGATTTCGGTTCCACCAAAAACCCATGGAACAAGAACTATGTTCCGGGCGGTTCATCAAGCGGATCCGCAACATCAGTTGCTTCCGGGATGAGCCTTGTGGCAATGGGAACAGATACGGGCGGATCGACAAGACAGCCGGCAAATTTTTGTGGGATAGTGGGGCTTAAACCAACCTACGGAGCGATATCGCGCTTTGGTGTAGTTTCAATGGCTTCTTCATTGGACACAATAGGATCATTCGGCCATACGATTGACGATGTTAAGACGGTGTTTGATGTAGTAAGAGGCGAAGACGGCTTTGACTCAACAGTAAAGAACTTTACCCCTAAAAAGAGAACGCAGCTAAGGCTTGGGATTGCGAAGGAATATTTCATGCAGGGACTGGATAAAGAAGTAGAAAATTCTATTGAAGAAGTCATAAAGGTATATAAAAGTTTGGGCATAGAGATTAAACAGTTAAGCCTTCCCCATACAAAGTATGCTGTCCCTGTTTACTATATAGTTCAGCCTGCGGAAGTTTCATCTAATTTGGGAAGATATGATGGGATAAGATACGGCGAAGGCAGAAATACTTTCGGAGATGAAGCAAAAAGAAGAATAATGCTTGGAACCTATGTTTTATCTGCAGGGTACTACGGCGCATATTACCTCCAGGCTCAAAAAGTTAGATCAAAATTAATCGAAGATTTTGATAAGGCTTTCGAACAGGTGGATGCACTAATTTCTCCTGTTTCCCCGACTCCGGCATTCAAAATAGGAGAAAAATCCTCTGATCCTTTGAAAATGTATTTAGCTGATGTATATACGGCCGGAGCAAATCTGGCCGGAATTCCGGGACTTGCCGTTCCCACCGGTTTTAGTAAAAAAGGTCTTCCCCTGGGGTTTCAGCTTCTGGGGCCGAGATTTTCCGAGTATGATCTTTTTGAATTAGGAAAAATGTATCACGAAGCGGTAGATTATAAACCAAAAATAGCTTTATGACAAAAAATTTTTATTATCTCTGGATATCGCAGATTCTGTCGCAGGTTACTGTTAATGTTATGAATTTTTTGCTTTTGGCCCGGCTTTTTACGGTTACCGGATCGTCAATCGCCACATCATTTCTTTGGATTTCTTATGCCCTGCCTGCGATTTTTTTGGGACCGATCGGGGCGGCGAGCGTTGACTTTGTCGACAGAAGAAAAATACTGCTGATAACCAATTTATTGCAAGCTGCAACGGTTCTTATTTATATCTTTACCCACCAGTCCTCAATATTCCTGCTTTATTTTGTAGTTGTTGCCTATTCTCTGCTTAACCAATTCTATGTGCCGGCAGAAGCGGCTTCGTTGCCTTCCCTGGTTTC
>Ga0315274_10000305_pt1 | contig 76435 bp, 63 predicted proteins | sample YL17G02_20_MG_FD_203700 | JGI IMG/M metagenome (GOLD analysis project Ga0315274, IMG submission 203700) | Sediment microbial communities from Yellowstone Lake, YNP, Wyoming, USA - YL17G02_20 | ecosystem: Environmental > Aquatic > Freshwater > Lake > Sediment | place: USA: Wyoming | collected... | reverse complement strand
CCGTTCTCACCCGCGGAGAAATTGAACCTCTTTACCTCGTGTCCCGTGATGTCGTAAATTATCAGCGTCACGGGCGCATCAGCCGTCAGTGTATACTGTATCCTTGTCGACTGGCCAGACATGGGCTTGAAAGGATTGGGATAGTTGAGAGGATTTCCTATCATCTTCACGGCCCCTCCCGAAATTCTTGCTTCCATAGTCACAATGGTTGTCCTTGACGCTTCATTGCTGGCAAAGAACGTGAGATGATGGCCGCCCTGGGCAGGGCTTGTGAAGGTACCGGACCACCATGGCGCGCTTCCTGTTATTCCGGTGACAGGTACGCCGTCAAGGAACATTCCAACTATTACAATTGGGACACCGGATGTCGCGTTAATGCGTACAGTGTTCACCTTTGAGGGGGCAAGGAGATCGCCGCTCAGGAACCTTTCTCCGTTCACCTCAACGGTTATTTTCGGGAATTCCGCCCACTCGAAGCAGCCAATGTCGAATTTGCCGCCCGGCGGCTGCGGCCTTGGTACGCTGTTGAAGTCATACAACGGGGCTCCCTCAGAAGTCCCCGAGTCAATGCATTCGGAAGTCGGCTGCAGCTGGAAGCCGTCCGGCACCACGGCCGTATTAACGAATAGGGGATCCACATTGATATTGCCGGTACCCGTCCATCCGCCCTGGACATCGGAGTATTCCACTGTCACGGTGCCTTCTCCCGAGATCGGGACAGTGGGGGAGCTGTTCCATAATATGCAGTTAACCACTTTCATAACGCTTCCGGCATCAATGCTGATCGCGGTGTTGTAGAACGTTGAATTGACCGCCCATATTGTGGCATCCGAGCCCTTGGTCATCAAGCCGCAGTCTACCAGGAGGTCGTTCCTGTATGTTATAAAACTGGCTATCTCGCTCCTGATATGAACGAATTTGCAGTTCTCCACCACTCCGGTTGTGCCGTCGAATATTATGGCGCTTTGCTGGGTGCCGCCTGCTCCCACGAAGCCGATATTCTGTATCGTTGCGGTGACGTTTCCCACGTAAATGATGGGGCCGGGGCCCACACCGGTGAGGACGGTCTCCTGGGAGCCCTGCCCCTCAAGTGTTATGTTTTCAATATCCGGCCAGACGATCACTACATCCGAGTAATCGCCTGCGGGGAGAGATATGACGGTGGGCCCGGTAACATTGATAAAGGCTACTGCGAGATTGTAGTAGGCTTTGCCGCTCGCGGTTATGGGCGTTCCTGTATGGTATTCATAGGCTCCCATGTCGGGGATGCCGCCTGAATATGTGGGCAGAGCAGGTTGGGGCCTTGATATTCCGTCAAGGTCCTTTGCCGGGGCGCCAACTGAAGTTGCCATATCTATGCAGGGAGAGCTGCTCTGCAGGCGGAAGTTGGACTCGAGCGTTGAAACGAACCGCGGCTCAGCAGAGATATTTCCTGTTCCGCCGGACCACCCTCCCTGGACATCGGAGCAATTGACATTTATCATTCCTCCGCCCGCGATCTGATTTGGTGAATTATTCCAGATGATGCTGTTCGTTATGTTGAGAGTGCCTCCTGCATCGACGTACAGCGCCCCTCCTGAGCTAGCGGCAGAATTTCCGTATAAAGTGGAATTGATTACGGAGATTGTGGAATCCGAGTCTCCTCGTACCGCACCGCCGTTTCCACTGCTGCTGCAGCCTCGCCACAGGCAGTTCCTTATGGTAAGCGTGCTTCCGACACTTGAAGCTCCAAGGTCAACGAATTCACAGTTGTTAACAGCGACACTTCCGCCTTCCACGGATATGGCTCCGGGCTGAGTGCCTCCTCCTCCCTTGAAAGTTATTCCTTCTATGGTGGCATTGACGTTTCCTATTGATACGATGGAACCTGTGCCTGTTCCTTCGATGGTCGTCTTTCCAGCTCCTTCGCCTGAGAGGGTAATGTTATTTACTGCCGGCCAGTTGATGGCAACATTGGTATAAGTGCCCGCGGAAAGGATGATGGTATCTCCCGCATTAGCGTCATTTATTGCCGCATTTAGGCTGTAATACTTGATCCCTGATGTTGTATAGATGACCGGCGGGGCAGGGATCATTCCTCCTCCGTATTCATACGGCCCGATGTCTTTTTTGCCTCCGACCGGCAGAGGCCTTGATGCTCCGTCCGCATCAAAGCTTGGAGCGCCCGCGGAAGTCCCGGAGTCTATGCATGGCGAATTTGACTTGAGATGGAAGTCTTCCGCTCCTTCAGCAGTTGATACGAACTTTGGCTCGGCGTCGATGGTCGCTGTCGGGGTAAGGTTACCAAAGCTATTATCCTGCACGTCACAATATTTCAATGTTCCGCCGGTTGGAGTGTTAGAAAATAATGGAGTACTATTTGCCCAGAATATAGTATTGACCGCGTTCCACAGGCCGCCTGTATTCGGAGTTGATCCGCCTGCGACGCTTCCGTTGGGATTGGTAGCGGTATTCTTATATACTGCGCAGTTCGTCACGGTCCATGTACCTCCCTGTCCCACGCCTCCAAATGCTGCCTTATTGTTCTTGAATATACAGTTGGTAGCTTCGATAGTGCTTGCGCTGCCTACCCCGCCTCTTGGTGAGCTGGTCCCATATGCTTCGTTGCTTGTGAAGGTGCAGTTGAACACCTTCATGTACGCGGTATCGGCAACGCCACCGGCGTTATATGCCTTGTTCCCAGTGAATGCGCAATTAGTCACTACCCAGGTATTTGCGGAACCAGCGGTATCAAAGAGTACCCCTCCATTACCAATACTCACATTATCGCTAGCTATATTGTTCCTGAAGGTGCTGTTGGTAATGTTCCACTTGCCAAGCCTTGCTACTCCGCCCCAATGACCGGCGCTGTTGCTTTCAAAGGTGCAGTTCCTGACGGTCAATATGGAATTGTATGCCACGCCGGCATCCTGACTGGCAATATTGCCTGTGAAAGCGCAATTAGAAACGGTCATAACGGTATTGGAAGAAACACCGCCATAGCTGGTGGCACGGTTGCCAACAAATGCGCAGTTTGTTGCGGTCCAAGTGCCGGGGCTTGGGGGTGAATCATCATGAGGATCTTCACAAAGCACCCCGCCAGATTCGGCGGTATTATTTATAAAATCACAGTGGTTTACATACCAGCGGTTGCCTCTTCGTCCAACACCACCAACCTTAGCGCTGTTTCCTTCAAATGTGCAGTCTGTTGCATATAATGTGATCCTAAACCAAGCAACGCCACCACCTTGCGTGCTACTATTGGCGCGATTGTTTTTGAAGATACAGTTTGTTACTCTCCAGGTATAAGCATAACCTGTCCCCCCCCACGCAACCACACCTCCATTACCGTTAGCAATATTATTAATGAAAGTACATTTATCTGCTGTCCAGCTACTACTATTGGCCACGCCTCCATCACTTGCAGCCGTATTATTACTGAATATGCAGTTGGAGGCAGTCCATGTACCAGAACAAGCAACACCGCCAGAATTATTGACACTATTATTATTGAAATTACTGTAAACCGCATATACTGTACTACTATTGGCCACGCCGCCCCCATTACCAGCAACGCTCCCTTCAAATGTGCATTGCGTCGCAAACAGTACGCTTCCACTAACTACACCGCCGTAGCCAGTGGTAGCTCGATTTCCGTTTAAGGTACAACCTTCCAAAGTGACGAAAGTACCGGAAAATACACCGGCATCAACAGTAGCTGAATTATTATTGAAACTGCAGTTATATGCTTTCCAGGTGCCCCCACTAGCCACGCCACCATAATTGGCATGATTATTAGTGAAAGCGCAGCCGCTGACGGTCCAAGTCCCAGTCGTAAGATAAGCTATGCCACCGTTACTGACGGCACTGTTACTTTCAAAAGTGCAATTTATTGCAAAGCAGGTACTATTCCAATCTACGCCGCCACCCAATGAGCTAAAAGTGGACCGATTCCCATTGAATACGCATCCTTCCATGGTGCCGATGATCTCCCTGAAAACACAGCCTATCGTGCCTGCGTTATTGGTGAACACGCATTTAGAAAATTTCCAGGATCCCTTATATGCTGCGCCGCCATTCTGCGTGAAATTGTTCGTAAATGTGCAGTTTTGAGCAAATATTTTATCGGTACTATCAAGGCAGGAAACCGCGCTTCCGTAAGAACCTCCCTCTGTTGTACAATCCCGGATCGTGACATTATTAAGCCAGAGGGCGATACTGCCTTTATTGATGAAGATCCCCGCCCCGTTCACCCCGCTTACTCTGCCTCCCTTTAAAGTGATCCCTTCTATTGTTAAATTGATGCCGGTTACCGCATCAACGGTTATGCATCTTTGTGTGAGCACGTTCCCCGCATCGATCGTGACAGGAGTTGTTTCCAGGGAAGCTTTAAGTGTTATGTTATCCTTGTTCGGCCAGGGGATGTTCCATTCATTGTACGTGCCGCCGAAAGCATAGACTTTTTTGCCGGGCTTCACAATGGACAAGCCTTTGGCTATCGTTTTATACGGCTTATCAACGGTTCCTTCGCCAGTACTATCGCTGCCAGTTGTCCAGGAGACCCATACCACCGGTGTAGATATTTCAAAGTTTGCGCTGCTCGTGTCGCAGTTCCAGACCTCCAATGAATTGACCACTTCGATCGAGATCAAGCCCTGCTTTGTGTTTAACTGAGGAACTTCCCAGGTGTATATGCCGGTATCTTCCACTTCTGTTGTGATCGGCGTCCAGGATGTGCCCCCGTTTATTGAATAACTTATGGTGATGGGCTTTGGATCGCTGCGAAGCCCTACTTCGTCGGAAGTCCTCCATGTGATAGTGATATTGTCGCCGGAAGAAAGGCTTTCGCCGCCGTTCGGATACGTTACGGCTACCGAGGGGCCCTGGAACTCATATAGACCCATGTCAACCCCCAGGCCGCGCGGCCTGAAGTTGCCGTCAAAATCAATAGCGGGAACGCCGGTTTCTTTTGTTCCGGCGTCTATGCACGGCGAACCCGCCATCAGGTGCAGGTTTTCCGCGCCGGGAGCGGCGGAGACAAACCTTGGGTCAGCAGAGACGCACTCTGTGGTCGCTAAACCACCCCACGCTTTATCCTGCACATCGCAGTACCTTAGTTTTCCGCCGGCGGCCATGCTATTAAATACCGGCCCGGTGGTCGCGGTATTAGCCCAGAAGATCGAATTTGTGGGATTCCATGTGCCCCCATATGCCACCCCGCCGTTCTTTATAGCGGAATTATTGGCAAAAACACAATTTGTTGCTGTCCAGGTGCCGCCGTCTGTTATGCCGCCATTCTCTTTTGTTGCAGCATTATTCAGGAATATACAGCTGGCCGCTGTCCAGGTGCCGCCGGAAGCAACGCCACCCCCACGATGAGAACTATGAATACTCACATTAGCCCAGGACTGGTTGTTCTTGAAAGTACAATAATTTATGTTCCAGTTGCTGCCACCAGCCACGCCTCCGTTCCTTATGCAATGGTTATTGGTGAAAGCGCATCTTGTCGCGGTCCATGTGCCGCCATTTGCCACGCCTCCATCACTGAGAGAGGTATAATTATTATTAAATGTGCTGTCGGCTGCATATACGGTGCTGCCCTTAGCCACGCCTCCGTTGTATGCAGCGCGATTTCCCTCAAATGTGCAGTTCTTTATGAAACAAGTGCTTCCATCATCAACTCCGCCTCCATAAGTGTCAGAGGCTGTGCCGTCAGAATGGTTGCCGGTAAATGTGCAGCCTTCTGCGGTAATAATCCCGAAACCCCATGTCTGACAAGATACACCACCATTACCGGCAGAGGAATAATTATTGGTGAACGTGCAATTGGTCACTCGCCACTTGCCTCCCGCTTTTACGCCACCACCACCAGTTGCGGTATTTCCCGTAAAATTACATTTCTCAAAAGAACAAAAACCAGTGGAATCACTGAAGTATACACCGCCCGACGCAGATGAATTTCCCTCAAAAGTACAGCCTGACGCTGTCCAGATACCATAATAAGCCACACCTCCAGCATTACCAGAATAATTGCCGGTAAAGGTGCAGCGTGTCACATTCCATGTTCCGCCAGATGTCATCCCGCCGTTCCGTGTGGTGGTATTATTCTTGAATATGCAATCTTGAGCATCTATGGTGACCGAATTGTCCTTAACGCAGAACGCGCCGCCATCATTACCACCACCTGCACCGGCACAATTCTGTATAGTGACATTTTTTAAACAGAGCCTGATATTCCCCTTGTTAATGTAGATCCCTCCGCCATGATTGTTCAATCCTATTGTCCCCCTGTAAAGCGTTATTCCCTCTATTGTCAACTGGGTGACATTGGCATTGGGTACCGCGTCAATCGTGATGCATCTTTGCCCTGCTACGCCGCCAGCGTCAATAGTGACAGGAGGATTGATATCATAAGCTTTAAGCGTGACATTATTCCTGTTCGGCCAGGGGAGGTTCCATTCATTGTATGTTTCTGTAGAACCAAAGACGTAAACTGTCTCGCCCGTGCCTACCGCAGATAAGCCCTTGGCTATTGTTTTGTAAGGGGTGGATTCCTGCCCATCATTCGAATCCGAACCGGTTTTGGAGACATATTTTCCGGGGGCGGAAATTTTCCTGATACTGAATTTTCCCGAAAGCGCGTAGCGTGAGTGTCCCGCCCTGTCTTTTGCCTCCATTGATATCCTTGCTTCGGTGGTGGATATATTGGGGGTGGTCCAGCTGAACGTTGTCAGCGCGCTGCTCAGTTCACTTGTTATATTTATCCAGTTATTCCCTTCGCTTGTCGTGTACCAGATGGTAAAGGCTTCGGGAGATAGCTGAACTTCATCGGTGGCTAGCCACTTTATTGTACAGGTGCTTACCGCGTCAAATGTTGTATTTGCTTCCGGGCTCAATAGAGTAATTTCCGGTGTGATGCTGTCTATTGTGAACGTAGCGCTCTCGCCTGTGCCGATATTGTATTCTTCATCCGTAGCCGTTACCCTTACCCTGACCTCCTTTGAGCTCCAGGCGTTAGGAGTTGTCCACTCGTATGTGCCTATGGTTGAGCTTTCTTTTGTCACGGTAATGGGGACATATGCCCCGCTGGTTGCATAGTATATCCTGATAGTCAGGGTATCAGGCGCGGAAGTATTGTCATACGCCGTCCAGATTATGTTGAACTTGTCGCCGCCCTTGATGATATCTCCGCCGCTCGGCTTTATCACGGTGACGTTGGGCGCTACAGCGTCCTTCGTCTCCGCGCTTGCCACATTCGATATCGCCGACCAGTTATAATACTTATCTCCGCTCTTTATTGCAAAGTAGTAGACTTTCTTGGCCGCGAGGCTTTCCACAGTGACGATCTCTTTCTGGTTTATCGCCTTTGGCGTGCCAAGGACCAGCTTTATCTGCGAAGCTGAGCCGAAGTTGAGCGCGGTTATCGCTTCCGTTGAAAGGTATCCTTCATAAGTAACGACGTTTTGAGCGGGAGAGTTATCTGATGTGGCAGTCCATGTGAGCATTATTTCTCTTGTACCAAGCGCAGTTGCCACAAGGTCATTTATCATTTTTGGCGGGGTCATTATTTTGAACAGTCCCTTTATGACGTCTTTGACATGCCCCACTTTATCTTTTGCTTCCATTGATATGTAGCATACCGGTTCATCCGTTCCGATCACGTTCCAGACGTAGCTGGTATCCAGGCTGGATATATTGGTAACGATCTGTTCCCAGCTGTTAGTGCCTCTCTTGTACCAGATGGTGAATGCTTCCGCGGTCAAGCGCACCTCATCCGTAGCGACCCACCTTACTGTATAGGATTTTGCTCCTTCAAGCGTTATCCCTGCCTCCGGGCTTATCAATGTGACTTCCGGCGTAATGCTGTCGATAGTGAATTTGGCGTTGCTTTCGTCGGTGCCGATATTGTTCGCTTCATCGGTAGCCGTAACCCTTATCTTTACTTCAGTTGAGCTCCATGTATTAGGCGTTGTCCACTCGTAAGTGCCGATGCCTGTCGAGCTTTCCTTTGTTGCCGTAATATAATTCCATGCTTCATTGCTTGTGTAATAGATCCTGATGGTAAGGTTCAGATTGGACGCCAGATTATCTGTAGCTCTCCACCTGATATTGAACTTATCTCCACCTTTGATCGATTCGCCTCCGTTAGGTGCTTCAACGGTCACAATAGGGGAGGTAACATCCTTTGTCTCGGCGCTTGCGACATTCGATATCGCCGACCAGTTAAAGTACGCATCCCTGCTCTTTATTGCGAAGTAATATGTTTTGTTGGGGGCAAGCCCTTCCGCAGTAGCAACATCCGGCGACCCATATGACTTTGGCGGCCCCAGGACCAGCAGGGGCTGCGACGCAAAGTTCCCCGCGGTTATCACTTCCGTTGAAATGCGTGCTTCATAGCTGACAACATTCTGAGCGGGAATATTATCCGATGGAGCAGTCCAGGTTAGTATTATTTCGTCGGTAGCGAGTATTGTCGCCGAAAGATTGGTTATCGAGTTAGGTTTGGTCATGATATTGAACTTGCCGCTTATTGCCTTTTTAGCATGATTTACAATATCTTTTGCTTCTATCGATATGTAGCATCCTGTTGCATCAGTTGAAGGCACGCTCCAGGCATATGATGTTTCAAGGCTGCTGACTTTATTTATTATCTGTGTCCAGGCTAAACCTTCGTTAGTTGTATACCATATCGTGAAAGCTTCAGGCGAAAGCCTTGTCTCATCAGTTGCTATCCACTTTATTGTATAACTTGTTCCTCCTTCAAGCGTTATCCCGGCCTCCGGGCTTATCAATGTGACTTCAGGAGTAATGCTGTCGATAGTGAACCTGGCATTACTTTCGTCGGTGCCGATATTGTTCGCATCATCGGTTGCCGTAACCCTGATCTTTACCTCGGTTGAGCTCCAGGTGTTAGGCGTTGTCCATTCATATGTGCCTAACCCTGACAAACTTTCGGAAGTTGTGGCAATTTGATCCCAGGCCTCACCGCTTGTGTAGTAGATCCTTATTGTCAGGTTAGCAGCGGATGTTTTGTCATCCATCGCTTTCCATTTGATATTGTATTTATCCCCGCCTTTGATCAATTCCCCGCCATTTGGAGCCTCAACTGTCACGAGGGGCGGATGGTCAACGGGAGATGCGATTTCAAAAGTGGCATTGCTTGTGTCACGGCGCCATCCGTCGGGGCCGCCTGCTTCCACGGATATAAGGCATTCATTTGATATGAGAGAAGAGGTTGGAATCCATTCATGGGTGGAGACGCCGGTTTTTCCGGTTTCCTGTGTTATAAGCGTGTCCCATGTTGTTCCTTCGTTCGTTGAAAGTCTTACGTATACATTCGTAGTTACCGTGCCTAATATCTTCCATGTGACATCATAAGTAACGCCGGTTGTCAGTGTTTCACCGCCGTTCGGTTTTATTACCGTTACCTGCGGAATATTTGGGCCAGCCTGCTCATAACAGCCAATATCAAAGTTGGCTTGAAGGTCATAGGTTGGCTGCGGTCTTGGGATGCCGTCCGCATCCATCGTGGGCGCTCCTTCAAAAGTCCCGGAATTAACGCATTCAGAAGTCGGCAAAAGATGGAAATTTCCTGCGGCAGCATTTACGAAGAGCGGATTGGAAGATATGCAATCTTTGGTAGTGGTGAAACTGCCCAAGTCATTGTTCTGAACATCGCAATTCTCCATTGTGCCCAGAGTGTTATTAAATTGATCGTTCCCGCCCCAGAAAATACTGTTTTTCGCGTTCCAGGTGCCGCCTTTTGCCGCCTCTCCGGTTGCGGCACTGTTGCCGTTAAAGGTGCAATTATTTACGGTCCAATTGCTGTAGGCGGCAACACCTCCTTCCTTGATTGCTGTGTTGCCATATAAAATGCTGTTGATCAAAGTCCAGTTGCCTACATAATTAACCCCGCCTGTATTCAAGGCGTTATTTCCTTTAAAAGTACAGTTATTTATATTATAGGTGCCGCCGCAAGACGCGCCGCCGGCTTCAGAACTATTCGCTTCGAATGTGCAGCCGGTTATATTATTATTGTAAGAAATATCCATCGCATAAATCGCGCCTCCGAAATGAGCCGCATTATTATCTTTAAATGTGCTGTTGTTTATGGTTAATTTGGCGTTATATGTAGCGCCACCACGGTCTGCAGCGTTATTGCTTTCAAAGGCACAGTTCGTGGCGGTCAATGTACTCCCGCTTAACATGCCGCCCTTTTTAGATCTATTACCGATAAATTTAGAATTTAGAGCGAATATATTGGCGGTATTATCAGGGCAATAGATCGCGCCCCCGTAGCAATCAGAAGAACCTTCAGCGGAACAGTTCCTGATAGTAACCCCCTTAAGCCGCAGGTTACAGCCGCCTGATAAATTTATCCCTCCTCCGTTGCTATTATTGACGCTGCCATTCTGTATGGTGAAACTTTCTATCGAGAGATCAACGGTATAAGGAACAATGATCGCCCTGCTTAAGCCCTGAGCGTCTATCGTGCAGGCTGAGGTTTCGGTGGAAGGCTTAAGAGTGACGCCGTTGATTTTGGGCCAGTTAATGTCCTTCTCATAGTAAGTCCCGCCAAAAGCATAAACCGCTCCGTTTGTAGCCACGCGGGTGAAACCATAAGCGATAGTTTTGTAAGGATTCTCGATCGTTCCACTGCCGGTAAGGTCATTGCCAGTGTTATATGAAACCCATACTTCTGTGGTGCGCTCTTTAGGCTGCGCTATCCAGAAGTTATTATTGCTCATGTCGGAGCTCCATCCGCCAAAGCCTCCCGCTTCCACGGATATTCGGCATTCATTGGATATATACGCTGCCAAAGGCGTCCAGTTGAATATTATTGTCCCTTTTGACCCCGGCTCCTGTGTTATCAGCGTGTCCCATGTCGCCCCTTCATTAGTGGAAAGCCATATATAGATATCGGAGGTTACAACTCCCGTTATCTTAAATTTAACCTCATAAGTAACGCCTACCCCCAGCTCCTCTCCTCCGTTGGGTTGAATGACGGTTATCTGCGGTTTTCCCCCGCCGACCTGTTCATAGCATCCCATGTCATAGAAAAGGTAGTTAAAAGGAGGATTTTCAGGAACAGGCCTTGGATTTTTATCCAGGTCATCTAAAGACGCGCCTTCAAATGTACCTGTGTCTATACAAGGAGAATCTGCTTGTAAATGGAAGTCCCCTGACGACACGAACTTTGGATCTTCATCAATGTTATATTTGACCGCGTTCATACTTCCGTAATAACCGTCTTCAACGTTGCTGTATTGTATTGTGCCGCTAACATCCGCATTGAACGCAGTGCTAGCACCCCTAAAGATCGAATTAGTTATTTCCCAGTTGCCTCCAGCTGCCACACCGCCGGAATAGTAGAGCCCGCACGAGTTATTAACGAAGGTACTGTTAATTATTTTCCCGGTCCCCCCCATGTTCTTTGCCACGCCGCTATAATAGGTAGCTTTATTATTAATAAAGAGGCAGTTAATGATCAATTCCACGCGTGCATGATCGAATACTCCGCCACAGTCGTCGGATTTATTGTCCTTGAAAATGCACCTGTGTACTTCCCATGTGCCGCCTCTTCCCACGGCGCCATATCTCATACACCAATTATCGTAAAATCCGCTGTCCTCGGCATAAACCCTGGATCCTTCAGCGTAGACAGCGCCCCCGCCGCAGTAGTCTCCTGGTGAACCCGAGTATGGATGTGATTGACAATCAGTAATGTTAACCTTCTTTAGATTCAGGACAGCTCCATCGGGAAGGAATATCCCTCCGCCGTTCCCTCCTTGGTTATCAGCGTACATATATCCTTTTGTTAGTGTAAACTTTTCAATGGTCAGACTGACAGGAACTTCAACGCTGATCACCCTTCCCATACGTAGCGCATCTATAGTGCAAACCATTGTTTCTGGCGTAGGTTTAAGAGTTACATTGTTAAGCGAGGACCAGATGATGTTATGCTCAAGGTAAGTCCCATTATAAGCATAAACCACTCCATTCGTTGCGACATTAGTTAAGCCGTATCCAATTGTCTTGTAAGGTTTATCAACTGTTCCTTCGCCTGTTGTATCGTCTCCTGTGTTCCAGGAAACCCAGACAGCGCTCTTATATGTTCCTTTTATCTCGAATGTCGCATTACTTGTGTCATGGTTATGTATGCCGTCATTATCTACTGCATCAATGGAAACCAGACATACTTTTGAGGGTGTGCCGGGGACTGTCCATGAGTAAGGCGGCACTATTGATGTTTCAACTGTTACGGGGTCCCAGGTGTTGCCGCCATCGTGTGAATAATTTATCCTTATCGGATTTGACACCGTGATCACATCGGGATAATCAGACGCTTCCCAGGAGATTGCCGCTTGTTCTCCTGAATTAAGCTTTTCTCCGCCGTTCGGATAAACAACCCTTATCGACGGGCCCGGGAACTCGTATGCTCCAATGTCCGCCGTTAATCCGTGAGGCCTTGCATTGCCTGCCGCATCGTTTGGCAGGACGCCGGACCCTAATGTCCCTCCATCTATGCACGGGGAGCCGCCGGCAAGGCGGAGGAAATTTGAGCCTTCCGCAGTTGAAACAAAAAGCGGATTGGAAGATATGCATCCTATGGTCGTCAGCCCGGCCCAGTCGCTGTCCTTGACATCGCAGTTTTCAAGAGTGCCGGTTACACCGTTGAATATATCCTCCTCGCTGTATATTGTGGGATCGTCATCGGCCCAGAATACGCAATTCTTTGCCTTCCATGTGCCGCCGCCTGCCACGCCGCCTCCCCATCCTCCAATGGACGGTACGTAATTCCGGTAGAACGTGCAGTTGGTTGCATTCCATATACCGCCCGAAGAAACGCCGCCACCCTCGGCATAATTCCCCTTGAATATGCAGTTCATCGCATTACAATTAGTGCCATAAGCAACACCGCCGGAATAGTTCCATGGAGATGAATTGTCATAAAATGCGCAGTTCGTGGCGGTCATTGTGCCGCCGTTAAAAACGCCTCCGTCGGCTCGCCTGTTGTTACGGAATACGCAGTTCAATATGTTCCATGTGCTATTAGACATTACTCCTGCATTGCTTGTGAAAGTGCTATTGGATACATTCCAGTGAGAGTTAACAGCTACCCCATGAGAGTTGTTTTCAAAAGTACAACTGTCAACGGTCCAGATGTTGCCATTAGCACCACCATTAGCTAAAACGCCAGCTACGTTCAATATTCCAAAATTCCCGCTAAAATAACAATTTTTTACCGTCCAGGCCCCCCTTAGGCCTACGCTGCCCCAGTAACCGTCATTGCCTATGAATTTACAGTTTTCAGCGAATATTTTATTGCTGCTATCAGCAAGAGAATGGATAGCGCCGCCACCCGTGTTGCCGCCGCCGGGACATTCAGCAGTACAATACATAATGGCGACATTTTTAAGCCAGAGGTTCGTGTCGCCGCACCATAGATTTATGCCTCCACCATAGCCATTATTTTGTCTACCATTCTGCAAAGTTATGCCTTCAAGTGTGATATTGACATTATTGTACCCGACATAGATGCAACTTCTTGGATTGATCCCTCCCGCATCTATGGTCACCGGAGTGGTTTCAAGAGAAGCTTTAAGGGTGATATACCTCGTGGATGGCCAGTTTATGTTGTATTCATAGTATGTTCCGCCGTAAGCATATATCGTTCCACCTGAAGCCACTTTTGGCAGGGCGAACGCTATTGTTTTATACGGCTTATCAACGGTCCCTTCTCCGGTACTGTCGCTGCCGGTTGTCCAGGAGACCCAGGCATCAGTAAGATGCCCGGTTTCATAAGCGCCCATGTCATAAGCGCCTATCGGACGCGGGTTGCCGTCCAGATCGAATGTCGGCGCTCCTTCGGGGGTTCCCGCATTTATGCAGGGAGATCCGGGCGATAGATAATAATTGCCGGTGAAGAGGGGATCATCATCAATATTTCCACCCGTACCGGTGAGCCCGCCGTAGACGCCAGTGCCGCCCTGGACATTGCTGTACTTTATCGTGCCGGAGACGCCGGAAAAAGGTGACTGGCTCCCGTCCCCGTAGTCCCAGAAGATCGAATTTTTTATTGTCCAGTTGCCACCTGAGAATAAGCATCCAGGCTGGTAAGCGTAATTATGACCAAAGGTGCAATTTGTGATCGTGCCTTGCGAACCCTTCCCAACGCCGCCGTTGGTGGTTGACCAATTGTCAAAAAGCAGACAATTTATTGCCGAAACATTGGCATTGCCGAATACCGCGCCGCCTCCGGCGGGATCCCGGGCAGAATTTCCTGAGAAACGGCAGTTAGTGACCTGCCACGTGCCTCCATATCCCACAGCGCCAGACGTGTAGCCAAAATTATTGGAAAATACGCAATAATTCGCAATGACTGTGGATGACGGGGAATAGATGGCGCCGCCGTAAGAACTAATCGATATGTTTGAGGAGTTATTGTTGAACTCGACATTTAAAAGGTTCAACGTTGAACCGGTTGCAAGCTTTATGCCTCCGCCGTGATCCGTTGCTTCCCCATTCCTTATTATCAGATCTTTTATGTATAATTGAACGCCGGATTCAACACTGATCGCCCTTCCTTTTCCTTCCGCGTCTATGAAAGTCTGGCCGGGTCCTGCGCCCACAAGCGTGATGTTCCCCTTGGCTGATGGCCAGATAATGTCATGTTCGGGGAAAGTGCCGGCGCTGCACTGGAGGGTGTCGTTGGCAATTGTTCCAGTGGCATCAAGCGCTTCCTGGATGGTTTTGTAAATAAGTCCGTTCCTTATATTTGTGACAGTTGTACTGCTAATAGTAAAGTCTGAATCACTCATGTCGGACCCGACAGCTTCCTGCGTATTTTCCGCTTCCACCATTATCCTGCATTTTCCCGACCCCATTCCGAAAGGCACGTTCCACAGGTAAGCGCCCGTGTTATCCAGGCCGCTTGTTATTACGGTCCAGGTATTTCCCGAATCTGTTGAGTATTTTAGCGTGATCCCGCCGCTTATTATTTCCGCTATGCCTGTCGCCTCCCAGCTTATCAAGTACGTCGTTAAGCCGGAAATATGCTCTCCCCCGTTGGGGGATAATACCTCCACTGTTGGCGGCGGATACATTATCTGGAACTTGCCGTCGCTCTTGTCAAATGCCCAGCCGCCGGGCCCGCCGGCTTCGATCGATATGCGGCAGAATTTTGATGCAAGGGCAGCTGTCGGCGTCCACAGGTATGTTACCTGCCCAAGCACGCCGGACTCCCGTGTTATAAGCGTGTCCCATGTTGCTCCTTCGTTAGTGGAGAGACGCACATATACATCGGTCGTGATTATCCTGCTTATTTCCCATTTAATTTCATAGGCGTTGTTTATTGTCAGCCTTTCTCCGCCATTAGGTTGTATCACCCTTATTAACGGGATGCCAATGCCGACCTGTTCATAAGCACCCATGTCATTACCCGGCGTCCCTTCATTTGTTCCGGTGTCGATACAGGGAGATCCCGGGTCCAATTGAAAATCATACGGGTATGTGGTTGAAAGGAACATCGGATCATCATTAATGTTGCCCCCGCCGTTACTGACCCCGCCGTAATCCAGGCCCTGCAGATCGCAGTATTTAAGTGTTCCAAAATCTTTTTCCGTGAACGGATCGTTGTTCCCCCAGAAGATGCAGTTGGTCGCGCTAAAGTCAGTCCCATGAGCTATATCTCCATAGTTGTCCGGGGCATCATTACCGTAAAAAGTGCTGTTAACAACTGTCCACTTGCCCGCGTGTACCACACCGCCGTTCTGGACGGCCTTGTTGCCATTGAATATACAGTTAGTAACAGTATAGTTGCCTCCCGCGGCCACCCCGCCCATCGATGCTTTGTTCCACTCAAAGATACAATCGCTGATCTCCGAGGGTTGATATATATCTTTAAAACAGCCGCCGAACCAAGATTTCGCCTCATTGCTGATGAACCTGCAGTTAGAAGCTTTAAGCCGGTTAATGCCGTCAAATACACCTCCGCTATCATTGCTGAGGTTTGCTTCAAAGGTACAATTGGTTGTCTCCCAGGTGCCTCCCCGTCCTACGGCGCCGTATCTGAAGGCTTTATTTTTGCTGAATGTGCAATTTTCCGCGATGACCGTGGCCCCAACAGCGTAGATCGCTCCGCCTCCGTCATCCCATACGGGGCCATTTGTCCTGTTTCCGATGAACATGACGTTCTTTAAATGCGCGCGTACTCCGGGGAGAAGCAGTAATCCGCCCCCCTTATATTTTGGGGCACTTTCAGCACTGCCATCCCTTATTGTTATTCCTTCTATCGTTATATTGATGGCGCCTTCTATAGTAATACCTCTGCCCAAACATTCCGCGGAGATTATTGTTGTTAATGCTCCGGCGCCGCGAAGGGTTATATTATTCTTTGCAGACCATTTTATACTGTGCTCAAGGTAGATGCCGGCTGCCACCTCAACGGACCCGCCTTCCGCGACCCTGTCCAGGCCTTTCTGTATGGATGAATATGGATCACTCTCCGAACCGTCCGAGTGTCCGCCTACAGCGGTCACATAAACACGTGAAAGCAGGCCGGCGAATTTAAACCGGGAGGATATGTCATACCCTTTATTATTTCTCGTATCCCTTGCTTCAACAGATATCCATCCATAACTGAACCCGTTAACAGGCGCGATATTATTGGGGACCTTCCAGGTGTATGCTCCCGTGGTCGCTGTCCTGTTGTTCGATTCAAAAGATGTTATCTTTATCCAATTACCCTCTATGGTTGAATAGTATATGGAGATATAATTATTTCCCGGGAATGCAGTTTCATCCGTTGCAGACCATCTCACCTCATAGGTTATTCCGGCTTCAAGTGTCAGAATTCCGGACGGGGATTCATATGTCACAACCGGGGAAATCAGATCCGGTAAAGCTTCAAAAGCCCCCATGTCATAGCCGGCACCCTGAGGTCTTGTAACTCCGGCCGCGTCCCTTGTTGGGGCACCCTCAAATGTTCCTGAATCTATACATGGAGAGGCTGCACTTATGCGAAGATATTTTGGATCACTTTCTAAGGTCGAAATAAACAGTGGATCGGAATCAATGTTGCCTCCGCCATCGGTCATTGAAGCATAATTCCCACCTTGCACATCACTATATTTTATTGTGCCGGCGGTACTCCCGCCAATGGGAGCGCTACCACCCCAGAAAACGGAATTAACTATATAATTACTACTGCAATTACCAATGCATCCGCCGTACTGCGAGTAATTATTATTATTATAGAAAGTACAGTTAATCATATAATTGTTAGAACTATATATTACTCCGCCGCTCCAACCACTTGAATTATTGCTAAAAGCACAATTTGTTAAGGTTATACCGTAAGAGCTGTTAGCGAAAACACCACCCTCGGTATTGGATATATTGTTATCAAAAATACTGTCTGATGCGCGGATAACAGGACCAGAAGCAACCCCGGCGATCTGAGCATGATTATCATAGAAGGTGCAATCGTTTATATTAAAAATATGCGGAGTGCCTTCACAGTAATAAACTCCACCGGCACTTCCTTCAGCTGTATTATTGTAGAAAGTACAATTAGTTACATCCCAATCCCCGTCAAAAGCGACACCCCCCTGATAATAAGCGTAGTTATTATAGAAATCACAGCTTACTGCTTCCCATGTCCCGCCATATGAAACCCCACCGTATATACCTGCATAATTATCCCTGAAAGTGCAGTTTTCAGCCTTTATGTAACAGTTGACAGAATAGATCCCGCCGCCACTATATGTATGACCTGGAATATTTGTTTTATTGCCAATAATATTGACATTATTCAATGTCAAAGAGCTATTGGCCGCAAGATATATGCCGCCGCCGTTGTCTGTTGTGATCAGGCCATCCTGAATTGTCAAAGCTTCTATTGTCAGTGATACGGGACTCCCGGTGCGGATCACCCTACCCAAAGCCTCCGCTGAAATTATAGTTTCAAAGGAGCCGGCGCCGCGGAGTGTAACATTTTTTCTGTTAGGCCAGATCACGCCATACCCATTTCCTGCGCCAGTATAAATTCCTGCGTCAAGGCTGACTAAGCCTCCTGGCGCCACATAATCCAGTCCTTTTTGAATGGTCCTGAACGGCGATGAGCTGCTGCCTGTCCCGGTTTCATCGCTGCCTGTGGGGGACACATAAACTACGGGCAATAGGGATGATAATTTCGCGAATTTGAGATCGTAATTCGTGCCGTCCCAGTAACTAATGCTTGGTTCATTCGAGCTGTTCAAAGCAAGGGAAGAATAGGGCCCAACGCTTCCGTCGGAATCAACAGTTTGTATTTTCCATGTGGTGCCGGATTCCAAGGATGCATATCTGAGGGCGTAATTACCGGTATTATATACATAGCTAATGTGCGGCTTGTTAGAACTATCTAATGCTATGCTTGACCACATACCGGTACCTGTTGAATAATCCACAGTTTGGATCTTCCATGTTGCACTTGCAGATTCCAAGGAAGCGTATTTAAGGCGATAATTTGTATTATCGTAATAACTAATGTGTGGATTGCCGGAGCTATCTAAGGCGATCGAAGAATACATGCCAACATCCCCCATTGCTTCAACCGTCTGTATATTCCATGTTCCACTTGTGGCGTCCCATGAGGCATATTTCAGGTTCGTGTTGGATAGATCATAATAACTAATATGGGGCCTGTTGGAGCTATCCAGCTTAATAGAAGAATGGGTGCCAACATAACCGACAGATTCGACTGTCTGGATCTTCCAGGTGCCGCTAACGGGTTCCCAGGAAGCATATTTAAGGTTCGCGTTAGAGGCATCATAATAACTGATGTGAGGGCTGCCCGTACTGTCCATTGCGATAAAAGAATACTCTCCTACCTGTCCTGCAGAGTCTATGGTCTGTGTTTTCCATGTGCCGCTTGTCGGCTCCCAGGAGGCCATTTTTAGATCGGAGGTATTAGCATCCGAATAACTTATGTACGGTATGCCGGAACTGTTCAATGCTAAAGACGTATACGATCCGGTACCTGCTGTGGCATCCGCGGTCGCAAGCTTCCATGATCTTGATACAGGTTCCCATGAGGCATATTTAAGGACATATGCGGTATTATCAAAATAACTAATGCGGGGATTGCCGTTACTATCAAGCTTTAATGAGGTATATGCCCCTACAGCTCCAGTGTAATCCACTGTTTGTATGTCCCAGTAAAGTGCAGCATATGCTTGTTTAGGAATAAAGCTAATTGAAAAAAGTAGAGCTATGATTAATGCCGAGAATGCGAGAAGTATTCCCTTATGAAGGCACTTCATTGTAACCTTGAGAGGACTCAGATTGTATTCCCCCAGGTAGTTGAACAAGTTAAGACGGCGGATAGTATAGCATTATATATATATAATGTAAAGCAGGGGTGTAGGGGCATTCCGAGTTTCGATAAATTTATTTTGTATTTAAGATGCCGGTTAGTATATCAGTTCATTAGGGTATCTGGGCGAGTAAATCAGGCATCGGTTTATCAGTCCTGATCAACTGATACACTGATAACCTCGCCCTGATTTGCTGATGTCCTGATATCCTTATCTGCCGCCGGCATCAATCCAGGATCACCAGCTTGCCGGTCCCAAGTACCCTGTCCTTATGGATGACCTTGTATATGTACATGGCGTTGCCAGAGTACTGGCCGAAGAGGGACTTGCCGTCCCAGAAGACCGAGTTGATGTTCGCCCGCCCTCCGTTCTCGCCGGAAGAGAAGTTGAACCTCTTCACCTCATGGCCGGTGATATCATAAATTATCAGCGTCACGGGCGCGTCGGCGGTGAGAGTGTACTGTATCCTTGTTGACTGGCCCGACATCGGCTTGAAAGGATTGGGGTAGTTGAGAGGGTTGCCTATCATCTTCACGGCTCCTCCAGAGACCCTGGCTTCCATTGTAACGATGGATATCCTTGATGCCTCATTGCTGGCAAGGAACATGAGATGATGTCCTCCCGAGGCGGGGCTTGTGAAGGTGCCGGACCACCATGGCGCGCTTCCTGTTATGCCGGTGACAGGTACGCCGTCGATGAACATTTCAACTATCGCAACCGGGACGCCGGATGTCGCGTTTATGCGGACAGTGTTCACCTTTGAGGGTGCAAGGAGATCGCCGCTGAGGAACCTTTCTCCGTTCACCTCCACGGTTATTTTCGGGAATTCCGTCCATTCGAAGCAGCCAATGTCGAATTTGCCGCCCGGCGGCTGCGGCCTTGGTACGCTGTTGAAGTCATACAGCGGGGCTCCCTCGGAAGTGCCCGAGTCAATGCATTCGGAGGTCGGCTGCAGCTGGAAGCCGTCCGGCACCACGGTCGTATTAACGAAGAAGGGATCCACGTTAATATTGCCGGTACCCGTCCATCCGCCCTGGACATCGGAGTATTCCACTGTCACGGTGCCTTCTCCCGAGATCGGGACGGTGGGGGAGCTGTTCCATAATATGCAGTTAACCACTTTCATAGCGCTTCCGGCATCAATGCTGATCCCGGTGTTGTAGAATGTTGAATTGACCGCCCATATCGTGGCATCTGAGCCTTTGGTCATCATGCCGCAGTCTACCAGGAGGTCGTTCCTGTATGTTATGAAACTGCCTATCTCGGTCCTGATATTGACGAATTTGCAGTTCTCCACCAATCCGGTCGTGCCGTCGAATATTATGGTGCTTTGCTGGGTGCCTCCTCCCACGAAGCCGATGTTCTGTATAGTGGCGGTGACGTCTCCCACATAAATGATAGGGCCGGTGTCAACGCCGGTGAGGACGGTCTCCTGGGAGCCCTGGCCTTCTAGTGTTATGCCGTCAATATCCGGCCAGACGATCACTACGTCCGAGTAGTCTCCAGCGGGGAGAGAGATGACGGTAGGCTGGGTGATGCTGCTGAACGCAACAGCCAGATTGTAGTATGCCTTACCGGTCTGCTGGTCGATTATCGGGGTCCCTGTATGGTATTCATAGGCTCCCATGTCGGGGATGCCGCCTGAATAAGTAGGCGGAGCCGGCTGCGGCCTTGAAATTCCGTCAAGGTCTTTTGCGGGAGCTCCCACTGCAGTTGCCATGTCAATGCAGGGAGAGCTGCTCTGCAGGCGGAAGTTGGACTCGAGTGTTGCAACGAACCGCGGCTCGGAAGAGATATTGCCTGTTCCGCTTGGCCAGCCACCCTGGATATCGGAGCAATTGACGTTTTTAGTTCCTCCTCCGTCGATCTGATTGGGTGAATTGTTCCATAAAATGCTGTTCGTGATATTGAGAATGCCTCCGGCATCGATGTATAGAGCTCCTCCTGTACCGGAAGAAGAATTTCCGTATAAAGTGGAATTGATAACTGAGATCACTGAATCCGAATCTCCATGGACTGCACCGCCGTTGCCGGAGCCGCTGCAGTCACGCCACAGGCAGTTCCTTATCACGAGGGTGCTTCCGACACTTGATGCGCCAAGGTCGATGAATTCACAGTTGTTAACTGTGATGCTTCCGCCTTCAACGGATATGGCTCCGGGCTGAGTGCCTCCTCCGCCCTTGAAAGTGATGCCTTCTATGGTAGCATTGACGCCGCCTATTGATACGATGGAACCAGTGCCTATGCCTTCGATGGTTGTCTTTCCAGTGCCTTCGCCTGAGAGGGTAATGTTATTTACTGCCGGCCAGTTGATCGAGACATCGCTGTAGGTGCCCGCGGGAAGTATGATGGTATCTCCCGCTGTTGCGTCATTCAGCGCTGCGTTTAGACTGTAATAGTTAGTAGTTTTGTTCGCGATCCGGATTACCGGCGGGGCAGGGACTATTCCCCCTCCGTACTCATACGGCCCGATGTCCTTTTTGCCTCCGACCGGCAGCGGCCTGTCATAATTATCCTTATCCTTTGCCGCGCCTTCGAGTGTTCCTGAGTCTATGCACGGCGAGCTTGACTTGAGGTGGAAGTCTTCCGCCCCTTCGGCTGTTGAAACAAATCTTGGTTCGGCGGAAATTGGCCTTGTAGGAGTGAGATTGCCCCATAAGTTATCCTGTATATCGCAGTACTTGAGAGTTCCGCCTGCTGGTGTATTGTAGAATAGCGTGCCACCATTCGCCCAGAAGATGGTATTGACCGCGTTCCAGGTGCCGCCTGTGCCCGCAGTTTGTCCACCCGCTACACTGCCATTTGTATTGGCGGTATTCTTGTATATGGCGCAGTTCGTAACGGTCCATGTGCCGCTCTCTGCCACGCCGCCGTAACCAGCCTTATTGTTCTTGAATATGCAATTGGTGGCTTCAATAGTGCTTGCCCTGCCCACGCCGCCCTTTGGAGTAATGGATCCTAATGCCTCGTTGCTTGTGAATGTGCAGTTGAATAACTTCATGTATGCGGTATCGGCAACGCCGCCAGTATTAAACGCCTTGTTCCCGGTGAATGCGCAGTTCGTTACTACCCAGGTATGTGTGGAAACGCCCGTGTCAAATATTACGCCGCCGCTTCCAATAGTAAAATTATCACTGGCTATGTTGTTCCTGAACGTGCTGTCTCTCACGTTCCACTTGCCAAACCTGTCAACGCCGCCGTACCTGCCCGCGCTGTTGCCCTCAAAGGTGCATCCGATCACCGTCAGGGCATCGTTGTTATAGAGCTGACAGACTCCGCCGTCCTGGGTAGCCTGATTCGTGGTGAATGTACAATATTTAAAATTCCAATTGGTAAGTGGATTGGGATCGGACCAGAAGTCATTGAAAACGACCGCGCCGTTATTTGCCTTGTTGCCGGTGAATGTGCAGGCTTCCATTGTCAGGGCAGATGTATTGGTATGGGTTCTATTATGAATAACGCCTCCATCAGCGGTAGCAATGTTGTTTGTAAATGAGCATCCGAGCGCGTACCATCTGAGATCAGACTGGTTAAGCATTACCCCGCCTCTATAATTTGATCTGTTATCGCTGAAAGCGCAATTGGTGGTAGTCAAGTTGGTTGTGCTGTAATTAAAGAAAACGCCGCCTTCCAGCGTTGCCCTGTTATTCGTGAAACTGCTATCCCTTATTCTCAGTGTATTGCTTCCAAAATAGATCACGCCTCCAGTGTAGGCGGAATTATTTGAGAATGCGCAGAGACTTATGCTTCCGGAAATACCATATGCTGCACCGCCATTGTCCCTAACTTCATTGCTTGTAAAAGAGCAGCTTAACAGATTAACGGTTGCACTATTTATGACACCGCCCGATCCCCCGAAGGCGCGATTCGTGACGAAAACGCAGTTGGTGGCGTTCACTGTACCTCCATTGAACACGGAAGCGCCTCCGCTGGAGGTATTGGTTACAAACAAGCAATCCACAGAGTTAAATGTAGAACCATTTGCAACACCACCCGAACCATTAGGATTATTGACGCTGTTGCCTTCAAATGTACAGTTCCTGACATTCCAGATGCCACCAGCGGATACGCCGGCGTTACCTGTGTTTGCGGGGTTCCCGGCTTTATTGCCTGTAAATTTGCAATTGATCGCGGTCCAATTGCCGCCGGCCACACCGCCATCGTTTGTAGATTGATTTGTGGTGAACGTGCAGCCATTGGCAAAAACGGTGCCGCTCCATGCCACGCCGTCGTTCCTCGATCTGTTATTATTGAAAGCGCAATTTGTCGCGTTTACGGTAACGCCATTAAATACCCCGCCCCCATGGATCGAATAGTTGCCCTCAAAGGTGCAGTCGATCGTATTCCAGGTGCCGCCGGTTGCCACGCCTCCATAACTCGGGTCGAATAAAGAATAATTTCCAATAAATGAACAACCTTTCGCTTTCACATTTGAACTAGTGGCAACCGGAGAATAAGCTGCATTATAATTCACATAATTATACATAAACGAACAATTCGTCGCTGTCAATGTGCTGTTATCAAATCCCCCGCCTAAATTACCGGTATTATTAGTGAAAATGCAGTTAGTTGCGAACCAGATATCATTCCAATCTATACCCCCGGCTCCCGCGCTATTTCCGCTGAAAACACAGTTTGTAACGTTCCATCTGTTAGACCCGTCTGAATTTGAAATGCCGCCATAAAGATTATTGGCCCTGTTGGCCGTAAAAGCACAGTTTGTTGCCGTCCAATTGCTGTAATATCCCACGCCGGCATATGATAGGGCCCAATTGCCTTCGATCGTGCATCCTGTCGCGAACCAGTCGCAATATGCCGAAACACCTCCGCCTCCGGTTCCTGTGGCCCGGTTATAGCTCATTACACAATTGGTGGTTGTCCACGTGCCGTTATAACCTACACCGCCTCCGTAAGCGATATTGTTCCGGAAGACACAATTTTGAGCTTCTATTGTTGCCGAGTTATTCGGCACGTAGACCGCGCCGCCGTTGCCGGTGCCTTCAGCTGAACAATACTGTATAGTGTCATTTATCAACCAGACCCTGACACTCCCCTTGTTCAAATAGATCCCGCCGCCATTTGCTCCGCTTATCCTTCCCTTCTGCAAGGTTATCCCTTCTATGGTCATGTTGACAACATTTGCATTGGGGATGGCTTCAAGAGTAATACACCTTTGTCCGATAATGCTACCCGCGTCAATAGTGACAGGTGCATTATCCGGATAAGCCTTCAGCGTTACGTTGTTCTTATTCGGCCAGCGGATGTTATACTCATTGTAAGTTCCGGCGTAGACGTAAACTTTATTACCTGCGCTTGCCTGTGAAAAGGCAAAAGATATGGTCCTGAAAGGATCACTCACTGTTCCGCGTCCGGGAGCGTTATCGTCTGTTCCCCCCGTGGAGACCCATATCGCGGTCGGAACTATCTCGAAGGTCGCATTGCTTGCGTCATAGTTCCAGATCCCATAAAAATTAACCGCTTCGATCGATATCAAGCCATTCCTGGCAATTACTTGCGGACTTTCCCAGGTATATATTCCTGTATCGTCCACCTCTTTTGTGATAAGTGCCCAGGATGACCCTCCGCTGGTTGAATACTTTATGGTGATGGGCTTTGGAGAGGTGCTAAGTCCCACTTCGTCAGAAGTTTTCCATGTAATAATATTACTGCCGTCCGAATAAAGGGTTTCCCCTCCGTTCGGCGACAGAACGGTTATCGAGGGGCCACGGAACTCATATGCTCCCTGGTCAACTCCGAAGCCGTGCGGCCTTGGGTAGCCGTCGGCATCAGTAGTCGGGATACCGGTTTCTTTTGTGCCGGCATCTATGCACGGCGAACCGGGCCGCAGGTGAAAATTACCTTCCGGCGTTGAGACGAATACCGGCTCAAGCGAGATACATGCCGTTTTTGATGAAAGATCGTTCCAACCATTACTCTGCACATCGCAGTATCTTAGGAAACCGCCTGACGGATTATTAATTAAAGGTCCGGTGGGCGAACTGTTCGCTGAGAAAACACAGTTGGTAGCGTTCAAAGTGATAAGCCAGCGAAACACGCCGCCAGAGTTGGAAGCATAATTATTATTAAAGGTACAATTGATCGCATTAATGATATGGCCGGTATTGTTCACGGTCGGGTTGGACACGCCGCCGAATATAGCGCTGTTGTTGCTGAATATGCAGTTCGTCATTGTCCAGACGCCGTTACTGAAAGCGCCGCCGACATAACCCGACCTGTTATTGTTGAATTTGCAGTTTTGAGCGAAAAATTTACAAGTATTATCACCGGGAGAAAATATCCCTGCGCCATTATTTGTAGCGTCAGTGCCTTCTATTGAGCAATTTTGGATCGTTACATTTTTTATCCATAGGTTGGTACTTGGTTTATTGATGTAAATCCCTGCGCCATTCGCATTGATTATCCTGCCCCTCTGCAAGGTTATTCCCTCTATGGTCAAATTGTTCACAAGGGAGACGGCATCGATAGTTATGCACCTTCTTCCAAGAACGCTTTCCGCGTCAATGGTGACAGGTGCATTATCCGGATAAGCCTTCAGCGTTACGTTGTTCTTATTCGGCCAGCGGATATTCCATTCATTATAATTCCCGCCCATGGCATATACCTTTTGACCGGCAGCCACTTGGGCCAGGCCGTTTGCTATTGTCCGGTAAGGATTCAACTGAGTCCCGTCGCCGGTATCATCGAACCCTGTTGTGGAAACCCATACGATTGGCGAAACAATCTCAAAGGTTGCGTTGCTTGTGTCGCAATTCCATGCGCCGAATAAATTAACAACTTCGATCGAAATCAGGCCGTTTTTAGTGGTTACCTGCGGAGCCTCCCAGGTATAAATGCCGGTGTCCGCAATTTCGCTTGTTACCAGCGCCCACGATGAGCCGCCATTGATCGAATATCTTATGGTGACGGGCTTCGGAGATGTTCTAAGCCCCCCTTCATCGGAAGTTTTCCAGGTAATGTTGATATTCGTGCCTCCACTGAAAAATTCACCGCCGTTCGGGGAAAGAATGATTACAGAGGGTCCTTGGAGCTCATATATTCCTTGGTCAACTGCCAGACCGTGAGGCCTTGGATTATCGTAAGCGTCAATGGTTGGTACGCCTGTTTCATTTGTGCCAGCATCTATGCATGGCGAACCCGGCTTGAGGCGGAAATCTTGAGCGCCTTCAAAAGTTGATATGAACATCGGTTCCAGGGAGGTGCACATTGTTTTTGTTGAGAATTCACTCCAGCCATTGTTCTGTAAATCACAGTACCTTGTTGCCCCTGTGCCGTAAAGAAGGGCAGGGGAACCGGCCGAACCGTTAGCCCAGAAAACACAGTTCGTGGCGGTCAGCGTCAGTCCGATGGCATGGCCTATCCCGCTCTGGGAAGAAGCGAAGTTCTTATAAAAGATGCAATTGGTCGCGTAAAATTTCCCCTCATTTGCCACGCCGCCGTACTGCGCCCAATTGTTGCTGAAAATGCAGTTCGTCATGGTCCACGTGCCATCTCGGGTCACGCCGCCTGCCCATGAGGCCTTGTTATTATAGAATACGCAGTTGTGAGCGAATATCTTTACGGTGCTATCAATACATTGGACTGCGCCGCCGTATAGTGTGCCGCCTTCAACCGAGCAATTCTGAATTATCACATTTTTAAGCCAGAGGTTGGTGTTTGTTTTGTATAAGCGAATGCCTCCGCCGTCAGCATTAGACCTTGCCCTCTGCAAAGTAATGCCTTCGATGGTCATGTTGGTGACATTGGCTGCAACAGCCTCAAGCGTAATGATCCTTCTTCCAAGCACGCTCTGCGCATCGATGGTAACCGGAATGGTTTCGCCGGGAGCCTTCTTTAGCGTCACGTTGTTCTTGTTCGGCCAGGGAAGGTTATATTCATTGTAAGTTCCCCCATAAACATTTACCGTATCGTTAGAGCTTACAAGCGAAAGGCCTCTGGCTATTGTTTGAACAGGATTCGCAAAACTGCCATCATTTGCATCACCGCCCGTTTTGGAGACCCATATTCCGCCGATGGGCGTTATTATCTCAAATGTGGCAGCGCTGGTCGCATAATTCCATATGCCGTTCCCTGTTGCATCGATCGAAACAAGACAATTGATCGAGTTCACAGGAGTTACGTTCCAGCGGATCGTTCTTTTACCGGGCGCAGCATTTTCTGATGTTATCAAAGTGTTCCAGGTAGCCCCTTTGTTTGTTGAAAGCCTAGCATTGATAACGCTGCTTACTTCCCCTGAAACTTCCCATGTGATATTCCATGTGGATCCACCGGTCAATATTTCCCCGCCGTTTGGCGATTCAAGGGATATAGAGGGGCCTTGGAATTCATAAATGCCCATATCACTGCTGAATCCGTGGAAAGAACCCTCAAGAGGTCCCCTGTCTATGCATGGTGAACCGGCGCCAAGCCGCATAAAGTTCGGACTAGCCACATCGATAGATCTGAATAGAGGATCAGAGGAAATGCAATTCTGTGATGTAATTGTACCGCTTTCGCCTACTACCCAGCCATCGGATTGAAGATCCGAATAATAAAGCGAGGGGCTCATATAATCAAAAACCTCTCCGGTTGGCGCCGTATTGCCCCAGAAAATGGAATTAAAAGCCTTCATGCTGCCAACACAGGCAACTCCTCCGTAAGTTGCATCATTATATGCAAAAACACAATTGGTGACAGTGCTGCTACCGTTGTAAACGACTCCTCCATAAGTTGCGCTGTTCGTTAAAAAGATGCAATTGGTTGCTTGCAGGTACCCATCATCAAGAACTCCGCCCGACTGGTCAATGCCCGCAGAATTGCCTATGAATAAGCAACTTTCAGCGGTAATTATTGAGTAATATGCCACGCCGCCCTGGTAGTAAGATGAATTGCCGTCCACGACACAATTTTTCATTGTTATATACACGTGGTCAAATACACCGGCGCGATCGGCGGATCTGTTATCGCGAAAAGTACAGTTTTCGGCCGTCCAGTAACTAAGCCAGGCAACGCCGGCGCTGCCGCCTGTTAAAGTGGAATTACCAATAAAATTACAACCTGTCACGAACCATTCGCCTTGCGCAGTCGCCCCGCCTGAATTAGCGGAATTATTTTTGAAAGTGCATCCATTGGCATAAATGCGGCCGTCAGCGTGTACTGCGCCGCCGGTATATAAGACTGAAGCATTCCCGATCAAATTCACGTTTTTCAGGAATAACACGGAAGAAAAGGGATTATATATACCCGCGCCCTCATTCGCGAACAGGCCGTCCCTTATCGTCAGGGACTCGATGGTTATATATCCAGCAGAGTAAATATAGATGCCTCTGCCAAGAGCTTCCGCGGAAATTATGGTTTCATTTGAGCCCGCGCCTCGAAGGGTAACATTATTCTTATTTGGCCAGATCAAGTTGTGCTCAGGGTAGATGCCCGCCTCAGCGGTTATGACCTCGCCGGTGTCCACTTCGTTCAGCGCGTCCTGGATAGTATAGTATCTTGTTCCCGTATTGTTGTTCGTGACCCTTAAAGCTACTATCTGGAACGTGGAATCGCTTTTATCGTTCCTCCATCCGTCAGGGCCGCCCGCTTCCACGGAGATAAGGCATTTCAATGATTTCTGGTCATTTGAAGGCATCCATTCATATGTTGATGTGCCGGTTTTACCGGCTTCATGGGTTACGAGAAAATCCCACGTCGTTCCTTCATTGGTTGAAAGCCGTACATATACATCGGTTGTTACCGATCCTTCTATCTTCCATGTTACTTCATATGTATATGTTGCGCCTACCCTCAGCGTTTCCCCTCCGTTAGGCGTGATAACGGTGATATTCGGGACATCAGGGACTATCGCGAAAGTGGCATTGCTAGAATCGCTACGCCATCCATCGGGGCCGCCCGCTTCCACGGATATCAAACAAACATCCGAGATCATGGAAGTTGTTGGTCGCAATTCAAACGTGGATAATCCCGTTTTCCCGGTTTCCCGGGTTATTAGCACATCCCAGCTTGTTCCCTCGTTCGTTGACAGTCTTACATATACATCTGTTGTTACTGTTCCCTCTATCTTCCATGTTACTTCATATGTATGACCATTAAGCAGCGTTTCCCCTCCGTTCGGCGCGATAACGGTGATATGCGGAACCTCAGCTGCCGACCTCTCATATGCGCCAATGTCAAAATTGGCGAACGGGTCGTATGACGGCAGCGGCCTTGATACTCCGTCCGCGTCAAAGGTTGGAGCGCCCTCAAAAGTGCCGGTGTCAACACATTCCGATGTATTTAGAAGATGGAAATTATTTTCAGCAGCATTAATGAACAGGGGATCAGAAGAGATGCATTCTATTGATGTGACAGTGCCGCCGATCGAGTAAGGATTACCTACAAACCACCCATCAGGCTGAAGATCGGAATATATAAGGGTCGGGCTTGAATCTGAAAAAACTTCTCCCGTGACCCCTGTATTTCCCCAGAAAATGCAATTATCGGCTATAAAGCTTACCATGTAATCCGCAACGCCGCCGCCGGTACTTGCGTTATTGAGCGCAAAAACACAATTCGTTGCTACCCAGTTACACTCTTCTGCAACGCCGCCATAGCTCGCGCTATTATTGCTGAAAATGCAGTTTATTGTTTTAAGCTTAATTTTCATGACAACCCCGCCCCAATTATCGGTGCCGACAGCCCGGTTATTATAAAACTTACAATTTGTCGCGTAAAAAATATCCCTCATAGACTCTTTAGCAACACTAGAATAGATGATGCCTCCATTATTCGCTTCGTTGCTGGTGAAAACACAATTATTTGTATCCCAGCGCACAGTTCCAGTTCCGGCATCATAAAGCACTCCGCCATAGACAGAGGCGGTATTATCAATAAAAAAGCTGTCAGTTGCCTGCCATAGACCGCCATTGCCGCTTGAGCAAACCCCGCCATTGGCAACTGCATTGTTCCCCTCAAAGGTGCAACCGATAACCGTCCATGAACTCCCGTATGTCATGCCGCCGGAGGCTGAGGCAGAGTTATTGGAGAAGACGCAATATTCCGCGGTGATATTCGGCGAGTATTCTGTAAAAAACGCGCCGCCATTTGCGGCCTGATTATTCAAAAAACGCGCGTTCTTTAAATATAAATTAGAAGCATCAGCTAACAGAATGCAACCGCCGTTCTCGGTAGTGGCGCCATTCATTAATGTGATGGATTCGATGGTCAAATGGACCGCGCTGCCCACATTGATCACCCTGCCCAGGGCATCTGCGGAGATTATCGTTGTATTCGTGCCGGCTCCGCGGAGAGTAACTCCATCAATATTTGGCCAATCGATGTCATAACCATTGTTAGGCCCGGTGTATGTCCCGGCTTGAACCAGGCATAATTTGTCCGATTCAAGAGTAGCCGCGATCAATCCGGCTTCGATCGTCAGGTAATCGCCGGTAGGGCCGACAGTTACGGAAGAAAAGGCAGGGGAGGGGGAAAGAATAGAAAAAGCTAGAACTAAGATGGATCCTGAGAATGTGAGAAGTATTCCCTTAGGAAGGAACTTTCTAATGACCTTAAGAGGAGCCAAGAATTTTCCTCCGGGCGAGAAATCGATCAGAACGGCGGATAGTATAGCACGGTATATATATAATGTAAAGCAGGGCCATCAAGAAAAGGCTGAGAGGGCCCATGAACCTGCCTGCCGGTAGGCAGGGGCCCTTGAAGCGTATGAAGGAAAAGGGCGGAGAAGGCAAAAGAAGGCATAAAAAGTGAAATTTCCGTCAAAAACTGACGAAATAATAGCGGGGAAGGTATAACAAATGATAGCAATTCAAGCAAGAAATGTAATGCAGCCTTTGCGCTTGTCCGTAATCTGGCACATGCACCAGCCAAGCTACAGGGACGCGTATTCAGGGGAATACGTCATGCCCTGGGTGCTGCTGCACGGTTTGACATATCTTCAAATGGCCGAATTGAACGAAACCCACAATGTGACAACGGTACATAACTTTTCGCCGGTCCTCCTGGAACAGCTTGAGGATTACAGCAATAATTCAGTTGAAGAACTTGCAAGGAAAGATGTGTTCGTCAGGGCGGCTTTAAAAGACCCGAAAGACCTTACAAAAGGGGAAAGAGAGTTCATTTACAGGAACTTCACGGTCTCCAACAGACTGGCCGAACGAAGCCCAAGATACATGGAATTAAGGAGAAAAGTGGAAGAGGGAGGCTCTCTTGACGACCATGAAATGTTCGACCTACAGACCCTTTTCTTCCTGATATGGTTCACGCCGTCGGTACTTAGAAGGGACAGCGAAATAAAGGACCTTTTCAACAAGGGAAGGGATTTCAATTTATCGGACAAGCATCTGGTGCTCAAGAGGCTGACCTTTTACATATCGGAAATAATCCCTTTGCTAAAGCGTCTTCAGGAAGAGGGAAGGCTTGAGATAACAGCGTCACCTTTCTATCATTCCCACCTGCCCATGATCCATAACAGTAATGTGATTTCCGTGAATATGCCTAACTCTCCAGCGCCCTCACCTCCTTTCCAGCATCCGGAAGACGTGGTCGCACAGGTGCGGATGGCACTTGAGTACATGGCGGACAAATTCGGAAAGAAGCCATCCGGCATGTGGCCGTCGGAGGGATCGGTCTCGGGCGATATCGTACCCGCTATAGCAGGTGAAGGAATAAGCTGGATCGCTTCCGGCGAATCGGTCCTTAAGAACTCTCTGAATCTTTCGCGTTCCAGGCCCACCTTCTGGCCGCTGGCGGGATATGAATATTCGCCATGGAAGGTCATGCAGCAGGGACAGAGCATTTTCATGATCTTCAGGAACGAACAGATATCCAATCATATCTCCTTCGATTACAAGAACATGGACCATTCAGTGGCGGTAAATCACTTGATGATGCAGCTGAGGAACCTCTGGGAAGCAAGCGAGGCGGAGAGAGCGACCAATCCCAACTTTCCGCTGGGTGACAGGCCGGTCTTTGTAAGCGTGATACTTGACGGGGAGAATCCCTGGGAGCATTACCGCAACAACGGCCAGGATTTCCTTGATGAGATGTTCAGGATGCTGGAGCAGGAGAGATGGATCAGTCCCACCACGCCGACGAGATATTTAAATGAATTCGGGTGCCCTGAAACGAATATTTTGACCACGCTTTTCCCGGGATCCTGGGCAACCGGGGGGTCTTTTTCCATATGGGGAGGTTCGCCGGAGACGAATACCGCCTGGGGATATCTGGCAATGGCCCGCCAGGTGGTTGAAAGCTGCGGGAATATGCCCGAGGAAAAAAAGAAGGAGATCATGCGGTTGATGTATCAGGCGGAGGGCAGCGATTCTTTCTGGTGGCTCGGAGGTATGCCCACCAGGCACCTCCCGATATTTGATCTGCATTTCAGGAGGCTGCTGAAAAGAATATACGAACTTGCGGGAAGGGAAGCTCCCCAGTATCTGGACCGTCCCATCTCTTCCGGTTTCAGAGGCAATAACAGCGATATTGGAACAATGCATCGATAAAATAGATGTTGGGATTTCCCTGATCTCCTGATATACTGATACTCTGATATCCTGGCCCTGAACCAATGCTTGCCCTGAAGTGATCACGATACTTCAGGGCGGGCGCATGGTTCAGGGCGGGGGTGTAAGGGTTTTGACGGGAAAGTGGGGGCAGGGGTTGCGAGCCAAGGATGACACTGTCCTTGTAAAAACGTGTCAAAACACAAACGCAAACGAATTAGTAGCGTTGCCAATAGCTGCCTAATAAATAACGGCGGCTTCGCCTCTTGGGTCCTCGCCGGTGGGGCTTGAGATAGGTGTTATAATGCCGGATACCGCGCTGGCCTGTTTGTGGGACAGCAGGGATATTTTTCACAGACTAACTTGGGATTCGCCCCGTCTAGGGCAATATCTCGGGTGAAAACCAATATATAGACTACGCTCGTAGTAACCTTTGCTTAAGCTTTTTCGGACGAGGGTTCGACTCCCTCCACCTCCATTTATTTTATTAAGCGAGAACAAGAGCCAGGGTTCTCCCGCATCCTTATTATTAAATATAATGTGTTGCGGGATCCCGCCGGAGGCGGGAGACTCCCTCCACCTCCATTTTAGAATATCAGGGGATTAGAATATCAGAGGATCAGGAATTATTTCATCCCTTTTATCTGGCTTTCCACAAGTTCAATGAACGCCTCGGCCTGTTCCTTTGTTAGGTTGCTCTCCAGAAGGTCGCCAAGGGCTTCCCAGGCTTCCGCTTCCTCCATCAGTTCCTTGTTGCTCTTTATTTCATCAAGGACGGCATCGATCTCTTTCTGCAGCATTTTGTCGACTTCTTCCATCGCCGCCTGGGGATTTGTCATGCCGGTTTCCTCTATGGCGCGCTCGATTATCTTTGCCATGGAGAGTTCCTTTTCCTTTGCCTCAATTGATAGGGCGGCAAGGCGGACAGCCATCGCGTGGGAATCCATCGGCAATACAGACCCTTTTTCGCCGCCCTTTGCAGCGGGTGGCGCGGGACGCGCGGACTCTGTCTTTCCCTCTTTCTTAAGAGGTCCCGATGGTGGCGGAGGAGTAAAGCCTGAGGGTACTTTTATCATTTTATTACCTCGGCGGAATTATATCAAAAACAAGGCTACAAGTCACCTTTAAGCACAGTTTTTGCGAGGAGCTTTGAAAGTTTTTCAAGCGCCGCGGCCGGCAGCTTCTTACCGATAGTGTCGGCCATAAGTATTTTCTTTGTTTCCTCTATAAGGTCGGCACCCGTGTATGTCTTTTTGTCCTTTTCCAAATGGCCTTCTTCTTGCTTTATCATTTTTTCTTCAGCTTGTCGGAGAGCGCCCTTGCCATCTCTCTCTCCGTTTCCCTTTTCCTGATCTTGTCCCTCTTTTCGAAAAGTTTTTTTGACTTGGCGAGGGCAAGATCAACTTTCACCCAATTGCCCATCAAGTATAGCTTAAGCGGTACCAAAGTTAAACCTTTTTCCTGTACGCGGCCGATGAGCTTTTTCATCTCGTTCTTGTTCAGCAGGAGTTTTCGCTCCCTGATGGGATTCAGGTTATACCTGCCGCCCTGTTCGTATGGGCTTATGTGCATGTTATAGAGCCAGATCTCGCCTTTTTCAACGCGGGCAAAGCTATCATTAAGGTTGGCTTTACCCATTCGGATCGATTTGACTTCGGTGCCCTTAAGCGCGATGCCGGCCTGGTATGATTCGATTATCGAATAATCAAAGAAGGCCTTTCGGTTCTCAGATAATATTTTTTTATAGCGAGGCACAAGAGAAATATAGCATATATGATTGAGAGGTTCAATTTAGCGTCCTCGTCACTATTATTAGTTACATAATCAACCTTAAGTAAAGAATTCATAATATTTCCACACTTTTTGCACGCCCAAAAAGTGTGGAGAAAAAGGCGCTTAGGGGCAAGCCCCTAAGAACCCCCAGCCAGCGAAGCACCCGTACCACCCCTCCCTTGTTCGCTCCTATGCCCGCTCACCCCCTCCCTTTTGTTCCGCCCGAGGAGCAATTTCAGGTAAGGGCGGAACAAAACACGCTGGCATTCACTTACTGTATCTTGTCTTATATAATAAACAGAATAAATATCCCTGCGGAGCGGGGATAATATTACATGCCAGGAGATCTTAAGGGAATCCCGAAAGGGGACGCGTTTCAGAGTAAAAGAGTAAATATAGCCAACCAATAAGCCAATCTGAAACGCTTGATTTTTCTTTGTTACTTTCTTTGTATCAAGACAAAGAAAGTAAGAATGTTGTGTTATGTTGACATAAGGTTGATTATCAGAACCGAAGAATAGAATGATATGAGACTATGCCAGCAGATTTTCCAAACCGTAAATTAATCCATCGATAGACCGTATTTTCCTGACGGCCATTATAACGCCGGGCATGAAGGATTCGCGGGACATTGAATCATGCCTTATCTTCAAGGTCTGTCCGACGCCGCCGAATATTACTTCCTGGGAAGCCACAAATCCAGGCAATCGAACGCTGTGGATATGGATGCCCTGCATGGAGCCCCCGCGGGCACCGTTAAGTTTCTCGGTTTCCGCCGGCTTGCCTTTTACCAGCCCTTTTGCGGCTTCGGATTGCAGTATCAATTCAGCTGTTTTCAATGCAGTACCGGACGGAGCATCCGCTTTCTTGTCATGATGAAGCTCGATTATTTCCACATTCGGCATATATTTGGCCGCGGTACGCGAGAACATCATCATCAAAACCGCACCTATAGCGAAGTTCGGGGCCACAATGCAGTTGACTTTGTTGCTTGAACAAAGCTTCTTGATCTCATTCATGTCCTTGTCTGTCAGCCCTGTTGTTCCGATGATCGCGTGAACTTTGGCTTCCAGAATGGTCCTGGCGTTTGCCATAGCAGTGTTCGGATGGGTGAAATCGATCACAACATCGGGCCGTGTATTTGATATTTCTGCTTTCAGGTCTTTTGATATTTCTACCCCAAGCGGGCCTACTCCCGCATCCATGCCAGCATCAATACCTACCTGTGCCACGTCTACAGCGCCGACGATTTGAATGTCTTTCTCGGCCTTAACAGCCCTTATTACCTCGCGGCCCATTTTCCCCGCCGCGCCACTGATCAATACTTTTATCATATGGATATTATACCCCCGTGTGTCCGAATCCGCCAGAGCTTCGATGCGTTTCATCCAGGCTGTCAACTTCTTCGATATCCGCCTGATCAACTTTATTTATGACCATTTGGGCGATGCGGTCACATCTTTTAACGACAAAGTCCTCGCTGCCGTGGTTTACAAGGATCACGCCGACTTCCCCGCGATAATCCTCATCGATCGTCCCGGGGGTATTCAATACGGATATCCCGTTCTTTATCGCGAGGCCTGAGCGAGGGCGTACCTGCGCTTCGTGACCTTTCGGAAGCGCCATTTTGAAACCGGTCGGTATCAGTTTGCGCTCGCCCGCTTTCAATATCACATCCGCTTCAACGGCAGCATAAAGGTCCATCCCGGATGCCGCGTGGCTCATGTACTTTGGCAGAGGAACGCCTTTGCCGTGGGGCAGCTGCAATATCTTGATCTTCAACTTTTTCGTCATATTTTCGGCAACTCACTTTCGGTGAGATCACCGATCACAGTAAGGGTAAGGTCCTCATCCCTTATGTATTTATTGGCGATCCTAATTATATCATCATGTGTGACCTTATCGATCTTGCTGAAGACCTCATCAAAGGTTATGACGCGGTCATAGTAGAACTGCGACCTTGCAAGCCAGCCCATGCGGCTGCTGGTTGACTCAAGCCCGAGCACCAGCGAGCCCTTAAGGTGCTCCTTTGAACGCAGCATCTCTTCCTTGCTGATGCCGCTTTTCTTCACCTTGCCAAGCTCGGCAACTATCACGTCGATGACCTGTCTGAAAGTGTTCTTGCTTGTGCCGGAATAAACAACATAAAGGCCTGAGTCCTTAAGCGTGGCATTGTACGAATATATGGAATACGCAAGTCCTCTTTTTTCCCTTACTTCCTGGAAGAGCCGCGAGCTCATGCTCCCGCCAAGCACCACGTCAAGCACCGAGAATGCGTATCTGTCATCATCCCGCTGCGAAGGGCCGGCTGTTCCAAGGCAGAGGTGGACCTGCTCGGTTTTCTTGTGCTTAAGCTTTGAAGCCTTTTTCACCTTTGGTATCGAAAGTTCAGCGGCGGGTTTTTTGCCTTGAAGGCCGGAGAACGCGGGCGCGATCATATTGAGCGCCTTGTCATGGTCCACATTGCCGGCAAGGGCGATTATGGTGTTGTCCGGCGTGTAATGTTCTTTAACGAAGCGCAGAATGTCATCTTTCCCTATTGAGCGCACCGTCTTTTCGCTCCCGATGGTGGGCCGGGCAAGAGGGTGGTCATGAAGGATCACCTCCGCGAAAAGGTCGTGTATCAGTTCATCGGGAGTGTCTTCGTACATCTTTATCTCCTCAACGATCACGCCTTTTTCAAGCTCCATTTCCTTCGGGTCATACACGGCGTTAAGGTAGATGTCGGAGAGCACGTCAACCGCGGTATCCAGGTGCTTGTCCAGCACCACGGCGTAGTACATTGTCATTTCCTTGCTTGTATAGGCGTTCATTTTGCCGCCTACTGCGTCAAGCTCCGAGGCTATCTGGAAGGCGCTCCTTTTCTTTGTGCCTTTGAACGCCATGTGCTCAATAAAATGGGAGATGCCCGCGTTACCATGCTCCTCCTGGCCGCTTCCAACGCCGGCCATTATTCCCATGGCAACGCTTCGCATTTCCACGATCTTTTCGGTGACAAGCCTTATGCCGTTGTCAAGCCGTGTGGTCTTACTTTGCGGAATGTCCATATAGGTTATTTCTTTTTATGTAATTGACGACCTTGTTGTCCATAAGCTTTGCGGGTATCCTGCCTTTCTCTATCGAATCCCTTATCTTGGACGCGGAGATATCATACTTGGTCTCGAAAATGTGGATCTGCCCGGCGTGGAGCTTGAGAGGAGGGAACTTGAGCAGCCGCTTGAGGGTCCTTATCCTTGCGCCGGGGCGCGTGGCCACTAAGAACTGGCATATATTGAATAGTTCAAGCGGCTTTTTCCACGTAAGTATCTCATTTATCGAGTCAAGCCCCAGGATGTAATAGAGGAGCGCGTTGCCCCTGTATTCCTTGCGAAGCTCGTTGAAAGTGTCCACTGCGTAGGAATATCCGGGACGGTCTATCTCAACCCTTGATATCTTCCATGTTTTTCTGCCCCTGATCGCCATCTTCACCATGTTGTAGCGGTCCTCTTTATCCGCTATGTATTCGAATGTCTTGTGGGGCGGGTTGCCGGATGGCACGAAGATGATCCTGTCGAGAAGGTAATTTTCCTGCGCGGCCTCAGCTATGCCGATGTGCCCCTTGTGCACGGGATTGAACGTCCCACCCATTATGCCGATGCGCTGCATTACTTCCTCACCTGGCCGCTGCCGATCACGACATATTTGTATGAGGTCAGTTCATTCAATCCCATCGGCCCCCTCGCGTGGAGCTTCTGGGTGGATATGCCTATCTCAGCGCCAAACCCGAATTCTCCGCCGTCAGTGAACCTTGTTGACGCGTTCACGTAAACCGCGGCGGCATCCACTTCATCAGTGAACATTTTCGCCATGGCTTTGTCGCGGGTTATTATCGCTTCCGAATGCCTGGTCCCGTAAGTATTTATATGCTTTATCGCCTCGTCCGTTCCGGATACCACCTTAACAGCAAGGATAAGCGCCAAATATTCGGTCCTCCAGTCTTCTTCGGTGGCTGTCTTGATCGAAGGATCTATCGCCCTGGCTTTTTCGTCACCGCGCAGCTCAACATGAGCTTCTTTCAGCCTCTTGAACACCATCGGCAGGAATTCTTTGGCGATGTCTTCGTCCACCAGCAAAGTTTCGATGGCGTTGCATACGGAAGGCCTTTGAACTTTCGCATTGTATACTATCTCGACAGCTTTCTTGAGGTCTGCGGTCTTTTCCACGTAAGCGTGGCAGTTGCCTTCGCCTGTCTCGATCACCGGTATGGTCGAGTTCTCGATAGTGTGTTTTATCAATCCCGCTCCGCCCCTGGGTATTATCACGTCTATGAACTTGTTCAGCTTGAGCATTTCTGTTACCGATTCACGGTCGGTGGATTCGATCAGGTTGATCGCGTTCTTCGGCACTCCCGCTCTTTCCGCGGCCTCTGATATCAGTTTTGTAAGTATAATGTTCGAGTTAATGGCATCGGAGCTTCCCCGCAGTACCACCGCGTTGCCAGCTTTCAGGCAAAGAGCGGCCGAATCAAGCGTAACGTTGGGGCGAGCTTCGTAGACGATGCCGATGACCCCCAGAGGCACCCTTTTCTTGATTATCTGCAGGCCGTTTGGCCTTTTCCACCTGGCGATGATGCGGCCGACGGGGTCCGGCAGCTGCCGGATGACCTTCAGGCTTTCGATCATGCCCTCTATCCTTTTGCCGTCCAGGGTAAGCCTGTCGACGAGTGACTTGTTCGTGTCCTTCTTGTAGGCGGACTCTATGTCCAGGGTGTTCGCGTCAATGATGTCCCTGGCGCTGCCGGCGATAGCTTTTGCCATTTCATCAAGCGCTTTGTTCTTTACATCGGCGGTTATATTGGCAAGGCGGTACGACGCTTCCCTGGCAAGTTTCGCTTTCTCAATTACCTCAGAGTTCACTTCTCAGTTCCTTTTCTATCAGGACAAGGTTGTCCCTGTGGATGACTTCGTTCACATATTCAATGCCGAGCACTTCTGACACTTTGTCTGACCTGAGTCCGATGATCTGCCTTAGATTGTCGCTCGAGTAGTTCACAAGCCCTCTCCCTATCTCAAGCCCGGCCTCATTTTTTATCGAGACGGAATCCCCCACATCGAACTTCCCGGACATTTCCTTTATGCCTACGGGAAGCAGGCTTTTGCTCTCCTTTATGATCGCCCCCTCCGCTCCGCCATCGATCACGATAGTTCCCTTTATCGACGGCCCCTGGGCTATCCATCTCTTCCTTGATTCCATGTGAGCGCCTTTTGGCGTGAACAGCGTTCCTGTTTTTTTACCTGAGACGATGTCCGTCATCACGTTCTCTTTCCTGCCGTTGCCGATCGCCATTACCACCCCCGCATCGGAACATATCCTCGCGGCCTGAAGCTTTGTCACCATGCCTCCCACTCCCTGTGTGGAGGGGCGTCCCGCGGCCTGTTCGATATCTTTTGTTATTTCGTTTATCTCATGCACTACCTGCGGCTCATTGTCCTCGTCGGGCATCATGAATCCGTCAACGTCCGTCAGTATGACCAGAAGGTCGGCGCCGGTGAGGCTTGCCACAAGCGCGGAGAGCGTGTCGTTGTCTCCTATCTTGATCTCATCTATTGATATCGTGTCGTTCTCATTGACGATGGGCACAACACCCATGCTCAAAAGCGCGCTCAGGGTATTCCTTGTGTTTATGTATTTTTCCCTGTTGGATATCTCATCCCTCGTGAGAAGTATCTGGGCCACGGATATGCCCAGCGCCTCAAATGCCTTGGCGTACTGCCTCATGAGCAATCCCTGGCCGACCGCAGCTGCAGCCTGTTTTTCGGGTATGGTCTTGGGTTTTTTCCCGAGTTTCAGCTGTTCGGTGCCGGTAACTATCGCCCCCGAGGTGACGATCAATACGTTCTTTTTGGCCTTTTTAAGCTCGGCCACTTCCCCGGCGATGCGCGTCAGGTTCGCCGTATCAAGCGTTCCCTGCTTGTTCGTAAGCGTGGAAGAGCCGATCTTGATGACAATGGTTTTGTACTTGCTCATGGTGGAGCGATTATAGTGGAAAGTTCGGGGCTAGTCCAGGGGTAGAGAAATCAGCAAAAAATGAAATATTTCAGCAAATCAGTCGATAATAACCTGTTAGTGGCGATAAATTGATATTTTTAGGGGGAATGAAAAATGGACATAAGTAAAATAATCAGTGATTTCAGGTCGTGGAGCGGGAGCAATTATCGCATCGAAAAGGATGTCCCGGAAGAGAAGGCTAAGTATAAAGAACTGAAAAAGGCGGATAGCGATAAGGACGGTAAAATAAGATTACTCGAATATATTTTTTATTTAAAAGCCACACAGCAATTGGTCATAGATCAAGATCTTTACAATACAGCGCAAATGATCGATGAATTAAGAAATAGTGAAGACAAGGCCCGGCGCCTTGGGGCGATAAGGGGTTTGCTTTTTATCGGCACTGAATCGGCGATATTCGCATTGGTAGAAGCCATGAAAAATGATAATGAGTGGGACGTGCGTAAAATGGCTGCTATTGCTTTGGGTATAGTGGGCGATAAAACTTTAGTGCCACCCTTGATAGAAACCATGAAAACCGATGTTAATTCAGATGTTCGCTTTGCAGCTGCTGATGCTTTAGCTAGAATTCAAAAAACACTTAATCCTAGTAATCCGACTTATCAGGAGATAGGGCGGGCGCTGAAACCAGCGAACAAGCATTAAACAGTTCAGGTTTTAAGCAGTTCAGCGGTTTTATAGATCAGTTCCTTTATTCCCTCTCCCGTCGCGCATGAGATCGGAATAAACTCAATCCCTTCCTTTTCAAAATCCTTCAAGTTCTCCTTTGCATCCGGCAGGTCCATCTTATTGAGCGCAATTACTTGAGGGAGTTTCGATAGCTTTGGGCTGTAAGAATCCAGCTCATTATTGATAGTATGGTAGTCATCGATGGGCTTTCGGCAGTCAACCCCAGCAGCGTCTATTATATGTATAAGGACGCTTGTCCTCTCGATATGCTTGAGGAACCTGTCGCCGAGACCGACACCTTTATGAGCACCTTCAAGAAGTCCCGGAATATCAGCTGCAACAAAGCTGTTGAACTCTTCAACTTTGACTATCCCAAGATTGGGCTCTTTAGTGGTGAAGGGGTAGGGGGCAATTTTTGGACGGGCAGCCGATATCCTTGATAGAAGCGATGATTTTCCTGCGTTGGGACATCCAACAAGGCCAACATCAGCAAGAAGTTTCAGCTCAAGCCGCAGCTTTTTCTCTTCACCCGGCCAGCCGGGCAGAGCTTTTCTCGGGGCCTGGTTGGTGGATGATTTGTAATGGTCATTCCCGAACCCGCCATCCCCGCCCTTTACGATAACAAGCGTTTCGCCGTCATTCACAAAGTCCCTTATCAGCTCTTTATTCTCAGCATTATAAACCTGAGTTCCGCAGGGGATCCTTATCGTAAGGCTTTTCCCGTCACGTCCTGACTTTCGCTTCCCTTCGCCGTTCGCGCCTCTGTCAGCCTCATAATTCTTTCTGTATCGGAAATCAAGCAGTGTGCGGATGTGTTTGTCAGCAATTATGGTGATGTCGCCGCCGCGGCCGCCGTTGCCGCCGTCGGGACCGCCCTTCGGGATGAATTTTTCGCGCCGGAAGGATACGCAGCCATTGCCGCCGTCGCCCGCTTTGACAGTAATTTCCGCTTCATCTATGAAAGGCATATGATTGGATTTTTGAACCTTTTACCTAGGGGATTATGCTTACTTTGGAGCCTTGAAAGAGGACTTTCCCATCAGCTTTAGCGAATAGGGTGTCATCGCGGCCAAGGCCAACGTTCTTCCCGGGCATGAACTTCGTGCCGCGCTGGCGAAGTATTACGCTGCCGGCGCTGACAAGCTGCCCGCCGAATGTTTTTACACCAAGGCGCTGCGCATTCGAATCGCGCCCGTTCCCTGTTGAGCCGCCGCCTTTTTTATGAGCCATCGATCATTCTCCTTTGATCGTTTCTATCTTCACTCTTGTGTAATTCTGCCTGTGCCCGATGGTCCTGTGATAATTTGTTTTCCTTTTGAATTTGAACGAGGTGACTTTTTTGTCTTTGCCGATGGAGAGCACCTTGCCTTCCACATGCGCATCCTTTATGTAAGGAGCGCCTACCTCTATCGCGCCTTTCTCTGAGAGAAGCAGGACTTTATCAAAGGAAACCGCGTCACCCGCTTTTTTCCCCGACAGGAGCTCCACATCAAGCTCAGAGCCTTTTTCAACCTTGTATTGTTTTCCGCCTGTTTCTATTACCGCGTACATAACCCGGCAATTATACAGGAACAGGCGTGTTTTTGTCAACCGCCAGCTTAAAAGTATTGCGGAATACACTGAAATTTTCCGCATGAATTGCCGATAATCTTGTGGCTGAAATATATAAAAGAGAGGATCCGATATTATGTTGAACAGGCTTACCCTTTTGCCCATGGCGCATACAAGCATGAAGCTTGGCTACTTTTTGCATTTCAGCGAGAAGGGATTCAAAGGATATCGTTCCCCCTGGGTCCCGGTAACACGGGAGAACCTCCCCCAGGTGAAGAAACATCTGGACAGAACAGGCAGCGGGCTTTTTATAAACGATTTTGGCACGGAAATACCGTATCCCGAGGGACGCGACATTCAGCTGGGAAGAACGGGGGAAATTAGGGAAACTCGAAAAATATGGTTCGATGGAGATGGGCCGCGCACTTTAAGGTTCATATGGGTGGATGCCCGCAAAGAAGACACTGCCGCTCTTGCGGGAAGCAAGGGGAGCGATTACGAGCAGTACAATAAATTCCTTGGGGAATTCCTGGCATTTCTCTCCAGGAACCAGAGATGCCTTGGCAGAGTAAGGTTCCCGTTGTTCTACGGCACGACACTTGATCTGGCGTATGAAACCCAGAAATTGGGTTTTGATTATAATGAAACACAGGAATCAGTGAATGAACATTACGGTTTTTCTCTGCAGGCTGTCCCGGAGAGGGAAAGTTCAGGGAAGCTGTGGAGGTATCCTCCAAGTCCCGGGGAACCCGGGGGGCTGGTCGCGCTTAAACCATTCGATGAGAATATTCCTCCGGTCTGGCTGAACATAAACGAAGAGCCCATCGCCAAATCGGACCCGGTGAGCGCACTCAACCACTTCCTCAAGCATTATATCAGGATCCCGTTAGAGGATGATGTGCTGCCTCCATATACATGGGAGATAGTATGCAAAGAACTTTTCCATGCGGGATTGCCGGTGACCGCGCTTTTTCACGGCGGAATAGTCCATATCTATGAGCCCGATCCTTATAATTATTATACGCCCGGCGGGATAATCGAAGACTGACTATCGGTAATTCACGAACTGAAGCTCAATGTCCAGGTTGGCGGTTCTAAGCATTTGTATCACTGTCTGAAGATCGTCCTTTGACTTAGCGGACACTCTTATTTGATCTCCTTGTATCTGTGCTTGGACCTTTAGCTTTTTATCCCTTATCATGCTATTGATCTGTTTCGCTTTTTCCTGCGGGATCCCCTGTTTGAGGGTTATTTCCTGTCTTACCGTCCCGCCAAGGGACGATTCAATTTTGCCGTAGTCCAGGAATTTGAGCGATATTCCCCGCTTGACGAGCTTGCCCTGAAGGATATCAAGGACATTCTTAAGTTTGAATTCATCATCGGAGATCACCACGATCTTTTTATTCTCCTCGTTCTTAATGGAGCTCGCGCTTCCCTTAAAATCGAACCTCTGCGATATCTCTTTCATGGACATGTTGATGGCATTGTCCATTTCCTGGAGGTTTATTTTTGAGACGATATCAAATGAGAATTCCTGCGCCATGGGATCAATATAACAGATTAGGATAATTATTGCAATTTCAGTTGACAGAACCAATCCTTTATGGGAAAATATCGCCCGTTAAAGGTCGAAGTTAATGGTAATTTGATCTGGTCCACCTCATGGTTGAGGCCTCTTAAGTTCCATTAAACTCAAATAATATTAAATAGGAGAAAAGCAGAATATGAAGAGTTTATTCGTAGGCAACCTTCCCTGGACAGTCACTGACGCCGACCTTCAGGCGAAGTTCGCCGAGTTCGGTTCCGTGATATCAGCCAGAGTGGTTACCGATAAATTCTCGGGCAAATCGCGTGGTTTTGGATTTGTTGATATGGAAGATGCCGACGCCGAAAAAGCTATAACCGGGATGACCGGTTATAAGTGGGGCGATCGCGAAGTCACAGTCAACGAAGCCAGGCCGAAGAGCGAAGGCGGCCCGAGACGTGAGAAACGGTTTTAACTAGATCAAATAACTAGTACGTCTTAAAATTAAAGCGCCCCGATAAGAAATCGGGGCGTTTTTTTATCCGCGCACGGGGATTTTCTGATATAATCACGGGCAAATGTCCAGAAAATATCTTCTAATTTTCATTTTCGCGATATTTTTGGGGAACGGCGCCTGCGCTTTGTCCGTGCGTTCAATGGGAATGGGAGGCGTTTATTCCCCCGCCTCGCGCGACCCCTCCGGGATCTTCTATAATCCGGCCTATCTTGCCAGGTCGGACAGCGTTCGGTTCTCCTTTGACAGCATGGACAGCAATGTCGTACCTTACAACAGTTTGGCCGTCAGCGTGGGGGACCTGGCGATCGCGAAGGCCTCTCTTGGCCCTGATTCAACTTCGTACATAGGTCAGGGATTCAACACGTACTCGTTCATGAGGCTGGGGATAGGGGCTAAGCTTCAGAACGACAAAAGGGACTTCGACCTTGGAGTGGACGCGGATATGGGGGAGAACGTGGCGATCTCCGCCGCTTCTTTGAATGAAAGCGGCACTATCTTTGAAAAAAGGACCGTCGCGGCGATCGCTTACCGAACACCTGACCAGGACAGGTGCCTCGCGTTCCAGACGGACTTTAACGGTAATTCCGGAATCGGCTTTGAGCAGCAGTTTTCTCCGACGGATCTTTACCGCTTCGGCTACAACAATGACCATCTTACCGCCGGACTCACGTACCGCATCCTCTGGAACACGGACCTAGACCTGGCGCTGGACTTCGCGAAGGATGATACAAGGGCGTACTTTGGCGTTAACCTTTTCCGCAATACCGAGAACAAGAAGATCAATTCCAATCACAGCATTAATTTCGGCAAGGCGATCATCGGTGAGGACAAGTTCATCAATATCGACGGCTATAATATCCATTATGTCGATTCCGGGAAAGGCGTACCCCTGGTGCTCATCGGCGGCGGCATACATTATACCCATCACTGGGATCCTTATGTGGAGGAGCTCTCAAAAAGGTTCCGCGTTATAAATATCGACCACGTGGGAGCGGGGGAATCGGACAAGCCGAATTATTTCTTTGGTTACACGGTAGAGGAGCAAGGCGAGATCATTGATGAACTCTTGAACAGGCTCGATATAAAGGAAGCATATTTACTCGGTTACTGCTACGGCGGTTCCGTGGCGTTCTACATGGCGGGCAGGTATCCTGAAAGGTACAAAAAGCTGATAAGCATCGAAGGATTCGTTGTGGGGATCAATTCTATCCCCATAGCGGGCGAAAACCGCAGGTCTGCCAGGAACGTAAGGCACGACCTGGAATACCTGAACGCCTACATCATGAGGGATATGGTGACCTTCAAGTACAGGCTTGATTACCCTTATTTCAACGGGAAGATGTGGTACCAGGTTAACAGGGACGTGCTTTACTCGGACCTGAGGGAAGAGGTTAGGAACTTAAGGGCGAAGGTGCTTTATTTTGCCGGCACAAAGTCCTGGGCGTATGAATTCCTCGGGCCGACAAAAGATTATGTCAGGAATAATGTCAAGGACATCAAATATGTGGAGGTCGAAGGGGCAGGGCATGACGTGGACAGGTTCGATGAAGCAGGATTCCTGAAAGAAGCGATCGATTTTCTGGAAGCGCCAAAATAAGTGAAATAATAAACAAAAAATCGCGATATATTATATAGTAAGGTATATAAAGGTGGTGTAAATTATGGGAACATTTGCAATTAATCCGAGCATGGTTCCGGTCCTATGGAAAGCAATAGGGGCTGAAGATAAGAATCATGACGGCTTAATAATAGGGGAAAAAGAAGGGTATAAACCGGAGCTGGATATAAGGAATAATGGGCGCCTTTCCCCTAATGATGTTGCTGTAAGTATTTTTATAAATAGGATCCATCTGGCAGAGCCTATCAGAAAAGCCTTGATAGCTTCGATCATAAAGGACCTGAAGGATAACTCAGCTAAACCGGACTTTATTGCCACTGACTGGTATTCGACAAAAGGCGAATTAGCATCTAAAGGAGCGTTCTTTGGTACACAAAATGATGATTTTAATGCTTTAGATAAGACGGGAAAATTGAGCAGGGAAAGCGTTATGAACCGTGCTTTACACATGGCCGAGCGCTTTAAAAGTTACATGACTAATGAGGAAAAAGCTACGATACAAACACTTACGGAAGCTTATAGATCAGGAAAGAAATAGCATTATAGGCGAGTTGCAATGGGCTGGAGAGAATAACATGATAAACAGGCAATACCCCGCCAGGATTTAACTGCCCTTATATGGGCTTATCACTTGCACTTGCTTCAAGATACCCTGAAATTTCCCCCTAAAAATGACGATAAATTCATTGTAAAGGAGCGCCTATTTTATGGTATCGAATGTCAATCTAGCACGCGGATACAGAAGAAAAGCCTGGAAGCCTACAGCCTCCCAGAGAGCGTTCCTTAGCGATCCAAATCTCCCCGCGATCAAAAAAGTTACGCCCATCATCCTTGGGTGGAGGAACGGGCTGTGGATCGCCGGTGGGCCGAGGGACGTCAAAAGAGGCAATTACATCGTCTACGGTGATTCGAATTCAAGTAAAAAGATCGGCGAGATCTATGACTATCAAAATGAGGAGGAAGGATTTTCGAGGGGACTGGACCAGAATGTCTACATGACCATAGGGAAAAGCCGCGTCCTTGTTATGGACAACCACAACTTCGCCGCGGCATTCATCATAGAGATGCGCCGGGAAGGCATAATAGGTGACCATGCCGCGATGGCCCACATTGACAGGCACGATGATCTTTCGGGGATCTATCCCGGCAACGCATTCAATATCAAGGAATATGAAAGCCTGGCCACGCTTAATGAAAAGCTCAGGTATATTATCTCCTGCACCACCATTGAGAGCTGGCAGCGCATTCCCCTGCTCGATACGGGGATAGTCGATGCCGAAAGATCAATGTGGGCATACTATGATCAAAGGGATCACAAAAAGAGGGGCTGGTTCTCCATCGGCTACAACGCGCTTGGAAGAGTCAACTACATGTCCCCGAACGAAATGATTAAAGATAGCCTCCGGGATGCGGCCAAGGCAGTTGATATCGTCGACATCGATATCGACGTCCTTGATGAACTTGATAAGGCGCTATCCGCGGAAGAGAAAGCAATGGTCACGAAAAAATGGGTTATCCCGGAAAAGATCAGGAAAAGGCTTGAGGAACTTGCCGAACTTGCCGTCTCTGCCAAGGTTGTCACCATAGCGACCAGCCCGGGCTACATGCCGCAGGAAAGGGCGATAATATACGTAAAAATCCTCCTTGAGATGATGAGAAAACTGAACCACGAGGCTTGATCTTCCCGGATGTGTGGTTGCAATGGGTCGGGGATAATTAAGGGATTTATTTGCTCAAATCGTTGAAAAGGTCTTGGTATATCGAAACAAGGAAAAGGTTAAACGGATAACCCCCCGGAAGGATGTAATTCAAATCAAAAGGAATTAATAATACCTTAACTCCACCCATCCTTTTGATGGGGCGCCTTCTTTTGCGTTTACATCAAGGAAATATTGCCACGTTCTGCCTGTTGCAGTATCTAATATTATTGGAAATTTAAATGACGATCCTCCACCAGCTATCGATACCCCTTCAAATATTTGATATCTGCTGGTCTCATTTTTTATTCCTAAAGCCTCAGGGCTAATTATGCCCAGCTTATATCCTCCCGATATAAACTTAGCCGAACCTATTTTTACCCCCTCGGGGGGATTGCTTACATCAATCGGAGCATAAATGGGCGTTGAAAATAAAAGCAATAAAAATAATATAAATAACTTTTTCATTTCCCCACCGCCTTAAGATCAAAATTTATAGCCAAGTGAAACACTTGTGAGCCAAGCTGTATATGTCCCATCTAAGCTGTCAACATACCAATCTACCCCGTCAAAATAATACAAATCCTCTTTCATGGGGATAGAAATATAATCCACGCAACATTCAATATCCCACTCATCATTTAAAATAGAGCCTATAGAAACTCCATACCCCCAACCATTCTCAACTGTATAACCATCAAAGTTGTCGCCAGATATTGAAGGTATGAGATAGGCAAGTTTTGCTGAAAGATAAGGATTGGAACCTCCTTCAGATTTAGAAAGCATATATCTTACCTTTCCATATAAGGAATTTAAGGTAACTTGTGCGTCATCAATATCGCCACGATAGGTCGCAGATCCAAGCCCTGCAGACGAAATTTTGCCACTTACGTGCGTGACTTTTTTTGCGAGATTATATGAAAAGCCGGCAATAATATCGACCTTATCCGAAACTTTAAACATCTCAACTTCACATCCGAATCCAAGCCCCCCGTCCACATTTGAGTCACTGGTATCCTTGACCTTATATCCGGAACCGGCATAATCGGATGTTTCAGCTTCCTTGTGAATTGTGGGGCCAAGACTATATAATCCTTTAATTGTAAGCCTCTTAACCTTCTTTTGTTGTGTTTGTTCTTTATCAAACGGGCCCTCCCATATTTTATCTTTATTCTTGTCCTTTTGTAATTCATAAGAAACATTTATTATCGCAGTTTCCTTTGCAACCACTTCAACCTGTTTATTAAATAGCTCGGTCCCGTCTTTCGAATTTACGACAACATTATGCATCCCAGTTTTTATTACAACAGTTGTTCCTGCCCCCACATTCATTCCATCAATTAAAACTGCGCAATCTTCATTTGGGGGGATAACATTTATAGAGCCAGATTCTTGTGAATAAGCGGGGAGAGCAATTGAAGTAAATAGCAGAATAACAACAAACATAAGCAATTTCTTCATTGAAATCACCTCGATTAAAAGTATGGGCGTATTTATTGAAAAACACAAACATTAATTACCAAATATACGTGAGACATATATACACAAGGTCAGCCATATAAGAGCCACGGATGTGGCAGATAGAAGCGCCATAGTCATATTGTAAAATATTCCGATTGAGCTTATAATAGCCGGCCATATGGATATGTACCTCCTTAAATTCCCTTACAGAAAAATGCTGGAACCTTTAGCGCAGAAACTTCTCTGGGTAGATCCCGATCTGCTTGGCTATATCGCCGCGTTCGTTGCACTGTTCACGGGAATTTGTTTTTATTACGCGGGTAACATGTCATGGCTTCTTCTTGCCGCGATCGTTCTCACTTTCCTTCGGATGACACTCAATACCATTGATGGCGTGATAGCCATCGCACGGGGCAAAAAAGATATCAGGGGAGAGATAGTTAACGCCCTGCCGGACAGGTACTCCGATATCTTTGTCTTCTGCGGCATCGCGCTTTCCCCGTACTGCAATTTCGCCCTGGGCATACTTGGCCTTTCTTCAGTTTTCCTTGTCAGCTACACGGGAATGCTGGGAAAGGCGATCGGCGTGAACTGGCAGCATCAGGGGCCTCTGGGGAAAGTGGAACGGCTTATCATGGTGATGATAGCTTCGCTTGCTCAGTACATTATACTGGCATTCGATGTCAGGACCGGATTTTCCGCGTTTGATGTACTTATGGTGGTTTTTATCGTTCTTGGACAAGTTGCTGTATTCAACAGGCTTAAAGGAATGCTGAGGGAGATACGGGAAAAGGAGAATATGGAGAAGGCGAAGGAAAAAGTGGAGACGACAATAGTCGTTTACGATTCGTCCACCGGGAACACGGAAAAGGTTGCAAAAGAGGTCGCAAGAGGCCTTGGCTGCAGCTGCTACAGGGCGTCAAATATCCCGCATCCAGTGAACCATTATGACCTTGTTGTGTTCGGCACGCCGGATATCAGGGCAAATGCCATATCTTCGATCAAAAAGATATTTGATGAGGCGGTCTACCCGCGTTCATACGCTTTATTCGTCACTTATGGCATGCCGGCATGGGGAGAGATCTCTTCGCGCATGCTGATAAACAGGCTGAAGAGATCATGGGCCGGGAAAAGCCTGCGCTACCTCGGCAGCTTCCGATGCCCGGGGATCCACGCTAAATACGGCACATATAAGGGAAGGCCTTCCGCAAAGGACCTTTCGGCGGCATATGAGTTCGGCAAAAGGATCAGGGAGAGATTTGAAAACCTTAGCTTTGGCGAAAAATTGGGCAACACCGCGATGTCCATGATAATAAAAAGCGTCGGGAGGTTGAGCAAGGGTGTCAGCATGTCCTTTAAATACGGCTTCACCTCCGGCTTGATGCTTGATTACATATATAATAACCAGCCTTCAGGGAGTTTATTGCTGGGGAAATGGATAGACAGGCTTTACCTTGGTAATCCGGGGTGGCAGTCCATCCGCCAGAGAAAAGCGAACCTCAAGGAGCATTTAAAAAAAGCGATCCAGGAAAACGAGTCAAAAAGCGTAAGGACCGTCATACTTGATATTGCTTCAGGCCCGGCAAGATATTTGATCGAAGTGTTGAAGGAGACCGGCGGGAATGTCTCCGCCATGTGCCAGGATATTGACGCGCGCTGGATGGAAGAGGGGCGCAAGATCGCCGGCAGGGAAGGGGTCAGGAACATCACTTTCAATAAAGGGGATGCTTTCGACAGGGAATCCCTTTTAAGGGTATCACCAGCGCCGAACATAATCGTCTCTTCCGGATTCTACGACTGGATAACCGACGAAAACCTCATAAAGCGCTCTTTCCATATCTCTTATGAAATGCTCCTCAAGGGCGGGAAGATAATTTTTACCAACCAGTCTGGGCACCTTCAGATGGACCTTGTGAAAAGGACATTTCTGGATTTCACCGGCAAGCCGCTTGTCATGGAAGTAAGGCCCATTGAACAGATGAATTCATGGGCCAAAGAGGCCGGCTTCGTCAATTTAAGGACAGATACGGACAAGTGGGGACTTTATTCCGTCTCAACAGGAGAAAAGCTCTAATGCCAAAAGTTTTCAATATGATTTCCGATCCTATAGTCAACCAATGCCTTATTTATCTGCTGGCATTGATGGCTCTACTGGGCATCGGGATAATAATCGCATCCATGGGCATGCTTGGAAAAGGGAAAAAGCAGGAAGTGATTTCACTTTGGACCAAATACCTGGCATGGTTCGTTATAATCCCGATACTTGTCATCCCGATGCTCATGGGGAAAAACCCTTTCATTACGATAATTCTTTTGCTTTCACTTTTCTGCTTCAGGGAGTACAGCCTTGCCGTGGGGCTCTGGAAGGACAGGTCGTTCGTTTGGGCTGGTTACATATCGATCATCCTGATATTCATCGCTGTTTACATTGACTGGTACGGGCTTTATACGGCAATGCCTATCTACTGCATGCTTGCCGTCCTTGCCATACCCATAGTGCGCGGGGAATTCGAGGGGATGATCCAGAAAACCTGCCTCGCGATACTCGGGATACTTTATTTCGGATGGTTCTTTTCCCATATCGCTTATCTCACTAACATGCGCTATGGATTCGGGCATATCCTGTTCCTTTTCTTTCTTGTGGAGCTTAACGACGCTTTCGCTTTCATTACGGGCAAAATGTTCGGAAGGCACAAGCTGACACCAAAGATCAGCCCGAACAAGACGTTTGAAGGAGCAATAGGGGCGATACTATTCACCCTCCTTTTCGCGTTCGCGCTCCGTTTCGCCATACCCGAATATCAGACGTGGCAGGTCATTGTCATCGGGATACTTGTTTCTATCGGCGGTATGTTCGGCGACCTCACGATATCTTTCATCAAGAGAGAGCTTAAGATAAAGGACATGGGAAGCCTGATCCCTGGCCACGGGGGACTGCTTGACCGCTTCGACAGCATAATATTTGCCGCCCCGATATTTTTCCACTTTACGCGGTACTTTTTCTGGACGCTGTTCTTCAAGCCGTGAGCAAAGAAGAGCTTAAGTTCGAATATTCCCCCGCCCAGTACAGGACGATACTTGAAAAGGTGGAGAACGATCGTGTCTCGAACTTTCTGCGCACCCGCGTCCACCGCTTGATCCGCCACATGCTCAAAAAGAGGAACGATTTCACTGTGGTGAACCAGGAAATACTTTCAAAGCAGACGAGTTTCGTTCTCGTTGGCAATCATTCAAGCCACCTGGACATCCTGTGCCTTTTCTCAGCCCTGCCGCTTGAGAGGGTCAACACGTGTTATTCGGTAGCAGCCGCGGATTATTTCTTTTCGAATGATATTTTCGCTTATTTTTCCCGGATAGTGGCGAATACGCTGCCTTTCAGCAGGGATTATGTGGCGTACGCTGGTTTAAAGGCCTGCGGGAACCTGCTTTCGCAGGGGAAAAGTCTTATGATCTTTCCGGAAGGGACCAGGTCAAGGACCGGGGAAATGCAGGCGTTCAAGTCAGGGATAGGGATATTGATGGCGGGCAGGCGGGAGCCTGTCATTCCCGCATACATCCATGGAGCGTTCAATGCCTTACCCAGGGGAAAGATGCTGCCAAAAAGGTCCCCCATTCGTGTTGTCATAGGAGAGCCGATGTATTTTGACAAATACGAGAGCATGGAGGATAATTGGCATGTAATCGCAGGCAAGATCGAGGATAAGGTAAAAGAGCTTAAAGGGACGGTCGGTAAATAATGTTAAACATAAGAACAACAGCAATATTGGCCGTTGCATTTGTTTTAATGGGATATGCATGCACCTGCGCAGAAAATTTACCTGACGGCTATGACGGGGCAAAGTGGGGGGCATCAGTTGACGATGTGCAGCAGCATATAAGCTTTTTCCCGATGTCCGCGTGTGATACACCTGACGGCAAATTCAAGACTATCTATGTTGTCGCCCCTGACGGCGAAAAAATAAAAAACATCACTTATTATCTGTTTAATAACAAGCTGTTCCAGGTTGAAATTGAGATGTGCTGCACGGGAGATGCCGTCCTGGACGAACTAAAAAATAAATATGGCAAACCGGTCGCGGAAAGAATACTCTCGAAGGATAGCGCCGGGAAATGCATGAGCACTGTCTGGAGGGATGACAAAACAGAGGTCATTTGCCGGCAAATTCTCCCTAATAAAGAAGTTATATGGAAGAACAAGGTGTTATATTCTTCCCTGCCCATCAGGGCGGCAGCTGAGAAAGGCGATTCAGGCAGGATAATACAATACAAAACGAAGATAATAAGTAAATGATCGGGCTTCAATCAACAACTCCCCTTATTGCCGCGAAAAACCTTGTGAAACGCTTCGGGATCGTCACAGCGGTCGATGATGTTTCTTTCGATATAATGGAAGGCGAATGTTTCGGCTTTCTCGGCCCGAACGGCGCAGGGAAAACCAGTACGGTAAAGATGATACATTGTGTTTCGCCTGTTACATCGGGCGAACTGATGGTCAACGGGATGCCCGCTAATGTAAATAACCGCAAAATAAAAAAGATGATCGGCCTGGTGCCGCAGGAGATAACGCTTGATATTGACCTTACTGTCATTGAGAATCTCATGGTCTTTGCTTATTTCTTTGATATACCGCGCAAGGAAGCGAAAAAAAGGATCGATGAGCTGCTTGAATTCGTTGAGCTGAACAATAAACGCGATACAAAGATCGATGAGCTTTCCACCGGCATGAAAAGAAGGCTGCTTATAGCAAGGGCCCTCCTTAACAAGCCGAACCTGATAATAGCGGACGAGCCTACCACGGGGCTTGACCCGCAGGCGAGGCACCTTATATGGCAGAGGTTACGGCAGCTCAAGCGCCAGGGGGTCACGCTTATATTGACCACTCAATACATGGAGGAAGCCGAGCAGCTTTGCGACAGGATCGTGGTGATGAACAAGGGAAAGATCTTAAAGGAAGGCGAACCATTAAAGCTTGTAGAGTCGGAGATCGGGAGGGAAGTGGTGGAGATACGCATCTCAAGCGATGAGGATGAAAAATTGATCAGGGCGCTGTCCGATATGAGCTGCGGTCATGAGAGGGTGGGAGACACCCTCTATTTCTACTGCCGCGACGGCCATAGCCTGATGAAGAAAGTGGTGGAGCTAGACATCCATAATGTTTTGAACCGTCCCGCGTCGCTCGAGGATGTTTTCCTCAAGCTTACGGGCAGGAGCTTGCTCGAATGAACCTGTCTTACAGGATATATTATGTCTTCTTAAGGAACCTTATTTCTTACAAGAGGTTCATATTCACCACTTTTCTTGTAAGCCTTGGCCAGCCGTTCTTCTATCTTATAACTTTCGGTATCGGCATGGGCGCTTACATGGGAGCCTTTGGCGGCAAATCCTATCTTTATTTCCTTGTTCCGGGCGTCCTCATATCATCGGTCATGATGTCTTCGGCATTCGAGTGCATGTACGGCACTTTCGTTAAAATGATACATGAGCATTTATATGACTCGCTGATCGCCACCCCTGTGTCCGCGGAAGATTCGATAGCCGGCGACATCGCATGGGGGACATTCAGGGGGCTTGTAAGCGGAGTGCTTATGCTTGTGGTGGCCATCATGATGGGGGTTTTCCCTGTTTCGATAGTAAATCTTATTTTGCTCTTGATATTGATGGTCTTTGTGGGCGTGCTGTTCGCTTCACTTTCCATGATAGTGACAGCCTTTGCGCCTAACTTCGATTTTTTCAGTTATTATTCGGAACTTGTGCTTACCCCGATGCTTTTCTTCTCCGGAGTATTTTTCCCGCTGGACAAATTCCCCGCCTGGATGAAAGTCTTCGCCCAGTTCATGCCTTTGACGCATGCCGTTAATATCTCAAGGGCGATATTCCTTGGAACGTATTCAAGGGAGCTGATATTGAACTTCCTCATCCTCTTTGTCATGGAGGTCATCGCGTTCTACGCGGGCATCAAGCTGATGAAGAGAAGGCTGATCAAGTGATCTAATGCCGCGATATTATATAAAGACATATGGGTGCCATCTGGCTGGAAATATACCGCAAGCTAAAATCTGTCCAAGGATACAGGCAAATTTTAAGCTGCTTTTACTGCGAAATGGTTATAAGGCGGAAGAGGGCGAAAAGATATTGGATTTGATATACAGGCAAGCGCTATCTTTATTCAGGGATTTTGTGCCTTCGACAGCATAATTATTGAGGACTAAAAAGCAACTAGGAGATTTCAGTATATATGAATGATTCTATCAGGGTGTCACAAGATGCCCCATTAAAAAAGCAAGATTCAGAAATGAAAACTTATGGATGCCGACATTCAAATCCGGAAATATGCGGCTCACATTCAGTGCCATCTATTTGTGCATTTGTAAATAGTGACGTAATATGCAGAAAGCCTCCTCGTTCATGGAAGAGAATATATAGTAAATTGAGAAAGAATAGAAATAAATGAATTATTAGGTTGTTAGGGTGGGATAGGAGGAAATATGAAGAAAAAAACATATAAAATTACAAGCAATTGGTATGAAAAAAAGTTTAAAGACTTCAAGATTTATTATATTGCTGCCGAACAACCCAAAATATTGAGAAAAGATGGCGGGGGATTTGGCGGAGGCAAACATATTCTTGAGGTACTATCTCATAAATTTAGTAAATTTGATCTAATCCTGACAAATGAAAAACGAAGTCGCATCAAAAGGATCGGCAAAAAATACTTCATTTATTTAACTCTTTCTGATATTAAACTATTAATTGGCTCCACCTTTCAAAAAAAACGCGAAATTGGCCTTAAATTAACCAATAACTATTTTAGTAACATTTTCTCGAAATATTTTTCGGAAAAGGAGAAGTTTTTTACATATGAGCGAGGTATATTCGCGGAACTCCTCTCGAAGAATTTTAATCCAGCCATCCTTTCACGCGATGACCTTAATGCACTTACGGCATTCCTACCAAAGATATATGCCCAAAAAAATGGCAGAAATCTTGATGTTGCTTCGGTTTACAAAAATAAGCAGAACATTCAATTGCTCTATTTAGAAAAACTCGTCAATGATTTTGATGACAGAATTAAGAAGCAATATGGCGAAAATAATTGGCAAGAATATTTCAAGAAATATATTTTATTGTTTCAGGATGGGTATATACGCAAAATCTCTCTATAAGCGACTACGAGATGCTTGAAACAAGGCTTTTGACACTCTCAAATGGCCTTCCTCTCGCCATTGTCGATATGGTCCACCAGATAAGCCATCAGCCGGTAGTCACAAAAGATACCATACGCGATGTTTATCATGAAGCAGGCGTTCATTATCGTGATTGGACCAATGTAATACTATTTATATACTGGATCGCCGTACTGTTCCGTTTCGTCGCGCTCGGAACGCGAAGCTATGAATCTTATTTCCTGGCTGGTTTTGGCGTGACTTTATTGATGATCTTAAGAAATGTTGCGTCAATGTTAAGATGAGGAGGTAAGTAAATGATAAAAAGCAGGAAAAACCAACTTACAAGTAAAGTAGGAGAATATTTAGTTTGTGCCGAACTATGTCGCAGAGATTTGATTTCAACAACCTTTACGGGAAACATTCCTGACATCGATATACTCACCATAGATGATCATTTACAACTGAAGCCGATCCAAGTAAAAACAATTTCTTCAGGCCAATGGCAATATCGATCAGCAGAAGAGTTTTTATCAATTCAAATATCGGGGAACATTCAAACGATTAAAGGGCGGACTCCTCTTGAAAACCCGGACTTAATATGGGTATTTGTGTTCTTGAAGGGAGAATATAGTCAGGACGAATTCTATATTTGTCGAATGAAAGAGGTCCAAGATATTATCGAAAGAAAATATACCAAGTTCCTTAAAGATAAAGGCGGAAAAAGACCAAAAAATCCTGCCTCGACTCACGGCGTAATTTCTCGTGAAGACCTGAAAGATTACAAAGACAAATGGGAGACAATAATTAAATGATCCAAATTGCCTGGCCAGTTTCAGCATGAGGTAAATATATGTTAGCACCTACACATTCAGTATTTGGCATCTTTTTAACACTGATATTCCTGGCCGTATTCGGGATTCAATGGGGCCTTCATTGGACGATAATTCTTGTTGCCATTTTTGGCGCAATAATGCCCGACATCGACCATCCAAAGTCCGTGATCGGGAAACTATTCTATCCAGTCTCATCATACCTTGAGCGCAGATACGGCCACAGGACGATCACCCACTCATTCATCGGCTGGGCCATCGCCTCTCTTGCTTTTGCCGCCCTTGTGTTAATTTGTTATTTGGCATTGGGATTTTATTTGTCATTTGACATTGGGATTTTGTCATTGGCACCAAGATGGATAGCTGCCTTTTCGATCTCCTACTTCTCCCACTTAGTTCTTGATATGTTTAACCCGCGAGGCAGTCAGATGTTCTGGCCTGATACCGGCCGTGATGTACTCCCGAAAAACCCCAAGTTCCGGCCTGAATCCGGCTCAAAAGAGGAAATATTTATATTCATTATCTTGTTCTTCCTAATGCTCCTTGCCTTTCCAATCTCCAAGTATGGTATAGCGAGCTCTCTCCGCTGGTTTATGGCTACTCCCGGATCCGCAATGCAGGAATACAAAACTATGAAGACCCACGCCTACCTCGAATTCACCGGTGTTTTCAGCGATACAAAGGAGCCCATCGAAGGCATCGGCGAGATACTGGATGTTCAAAGTTCGCGGCTTGTAATATTGTATAAGCCTGCCCTGAGCGGAGTCGAAGGGGGAGATATCTATACGCTCAGCGACGAGCTTTCTGCTGATATTCTTGCCTCCCATGTGAGGATAAAAAATACCAAACAGCCAATAGTCGTCACAAAGAAAGAATTTAAGGATGAAAGCCGCGATGATCTGCTTGCTCAAATCCCCTCCGGTGCGCTTGTTTCCGGGACCGTGCATCTCCCCGAAAGCATGGATATCAAGTTCCCCGTTTACCCCGCCAAAGGCGGGGTTTACGCAGGCAGTTTTAAGCCGATGACACAGAAAGGGAATGACCTGATCCTTAATTATGCGTCAAAGAAGCAGATCCAAAGCCTTTCCCTCACTGAGCTCTTTGATATCCAGAAAAAGAAGGATCAGGTAAGCCTTGCTCAATTGAACACGCAAGCGGATGATGTAAAAAGCCGCATCAAAGAGCTTGAATCTAGTGGGGGACTTACACCTTTAGGCAAGGAGCTTATGCAAAGCAAGGAAGACCAGGAAAAGCAGAAATTGCAGCTTGATACGCTCAAAAGCCAATTAGATGAGATTTATGTTAAGATTGAAGAATTAAACCTGAAGATAAAGGCAAGGAAGTTTGCCTTTTCAGGTGAGGTATATCTTAGGCAATAGAAAGTTCGCTTGCCCTGAGCGAAGCCATGAGCTTGTCGAATGGCGAAGTCGAAGGGCATTTTCGGGAGAGGTCTATTTAAGGCAATGATGGAACTTGATGCGTCCGTGATAGAACAGATACTTGATAGGTTCCCCGATTGCCTGAGCCAAAGGGAGCGTCAAATCATAAAGTCGCGCTTCGGCCTGCTTGATAGTATAAAGAAAACCCTTCAGCAGATAGGCAATGAGCTTGGAATAAGCAGAGAAAGAGTCAGGCAGATCGAGAAAAGGGCGATCAGAAAGCTGAAACATCCCGCAAGGCGGATGTAGGAATGTTACACTTGTAACAAATATGTTACATGGAGCTGGTTGCAATGGCATTTACTCTAATTCATAATAGCAATAAAGATGAGGTAAGGTCAAAAAATGGATGAAAAAGAATTATCAAAGCTTATACAGTTTGGCGAAGGCTCAAAGTTAGAATTCAAGTCTTCGCTGTCAAATCTTGACAGGATAGCTGAGATCGCGTGTTCCTTTGCAAATGCGAAGGGAGGGCATATTCTGATCGGCATTTCCGATGACAAGCGGGTCATCGGCGTTGACATCGGAAGGCAAACTCTCGAGCGATTGGCTGATACGATCGTTGACAATTCGGACCCGAAAATATACCCCGAAATAGACGCAATTGATTTGAACGGGAAGAATATCATACCCGTCAAGATCGAGGAAAGCGGTGACAAACCACATTCAGTTTTTAATAAGCCCTTTATTAGAGTGGGCAAAAACACTAAAGCTATGAGCCGCAATATTTACAATGAAATGTTGCATAAAAGAAGCCGAAAAGACACGTGCTATGACAGCGAGATATGTGCCGGCGCGTCAGTTCGGGATATAGACTGGAATAAAGTAAAATGGTTCAGGGCGGAATATAAAACCCTTTCTGGCAGGAATATAGTTTCTGATGACAAAAAACTTCTTGAAAGCCTTGGCTGCATCAGGAAAGGCAAAATAACCAATGCGGGAATGCTTTTGTTCGGCAAAGAACCGGCGAAATTCATTCCCCAGAACCAAATAACAATAGTAAGGTATCCCGGCGAAAGCGTCTCGGACAAATATCTTGATATAAAGGATTTTTACGGTAATTTGTTCGGCCTCATAGATAAAGCGGACGACTACATAAAAGAGCATATTCAGATCGCATCCCGTCTGATCCCGACTAGAGTTCCACGCGAAGAGATCCCCGAATATCCTCTTTACGCCATCCGCGAGCTGATAGTTAATGCGGTCGCTCACCGCGATTATTTCATTTCAGGCAGCCGGATCATAATAAAAATGTTCAAAGGCAGGATCGATTATTCTAGCCCCGGGGGTTTTCCCGCGGGCATAACGGCGAAAAACATCCTCCATAAGCAGGCCTCCAGGAATCCCATTCTGGTCAAGGTGCTGAATCAGCTTAAATACATAGAGGCGATCGGTGACGGAGTTGACCGTATCTATGACGCTGTCAAGCATCACCCGTTAAAGCCCGCTTTGCCGGTATTTAAGGATGTTGGAAATACTGTAATAGTCTCCTTGTTCGGCGCGGATATGGGTAAGCTGCAAACTGAAGAAAAGAAGATCGAACTTAATGAGCGGCAAAAAAAAGCTGTTGAATATTTAAATACAACTGGCAGATTAACCATGAAAGAGTTTATAGGGCTTTGTCCGGATGTTAATCGAAAATCCCTCACCAGAGACATGAATCGACTTATCAAATTAGGATTGATCGCCAGAAAAGGAAAAGGGAAAAGAGGATTGTATTATATTCTTTTATAGATTATGGGACATTTTTGGGACATCGGGGTGTCCCAATACCCGACAAATGCTTTGAGACATTTTTGGGACATTTTGGGACATGTGATTGGGCCATATAATCGATTTAAGAACTCTTAAATAGCTTGCGGTGCAAATGCGGTGCAAATTCAAGAAGCCGACTTTACAGGAGGTGCTCCCATGAAAAAACTCATCGCATCAATTCTTATAATAAATATTACCTTGTTGGGATTTTGTCATTTGGATTTGGGATTTGCGCAAGAATATATTCTTGCGTCCAATGATCTCCTTGAAGTCAAAATCCTTAATCAGAAGGATATGGACACAAAGCAAACTATCGCGCCGGATGGCACGATTGCGCTCCCCTTTCTCGGGAGGGTCCAAGCTCAGGGTAAAACGCTTAATGAATTTCAAACATATTTGACAACCGAATTTGCCAAGTATGTTGATAAGCCTCAGCTTGTTGTATATCTCACGCCGCGATCAATATATGTTGTTCAGCATGACCTCAAGAAAAATACATGGGAGGTCAAAGAAGCTAAATCAATACCCGAAGCTAAAGCATTCGCCGGTGAGGATTACACAAAAGAGATCAAGTATGGCGATGTTATAAGCGTCGATGTCGGCAATCAACCCGACTGGTGGGAAGATAATTGGTACAAGGTCCTAACTGGCACGGCAGTTGTTGTGGGGATTTATTCAACATTACACAAATAGATTATTGCTAGATTGTTGGGAAGGTACTACACGCAGTATCGCTTAATGAGGGCGTGCTAATATCTGTCGCGACAGATAAACCATGCGGCATATTATTCCGATTGAATGGAGATGTATTCGCAGACAATTCAGCCTTTAACCCCTTCAATTTGTCCCCAAAGAATTTATCAGGAAGATTGTCAAGAAAACATTTAGTCACCATAATGTAATCATTATATAATCTCCCGCAGTCCCATTGTTTCTCTACTCCATCCCCAGCAATTCTATTGTATGTTAAATGAGACAGCTCATGATTAATTCTAATTTCTTGCTCCTTGATCTCAGAGGTTTTTTTAGGACGAACCTTTTCCCAAATCAATTTATCAATATAGTCTGTGGCCCTTGCATAGTCTTTACGCGATGATTGATAATAATAGAATTCATTTAGATTCCTCGCATGCAGCAGAAATCCTTCAAGGGCTAAAGCCTCGTCGTTTCTATTACTAGGCCTCTTACTGTCAATTATTTTCTTTAAAGAATAACCGAGCATGAATACCTCATAATGAAAATGCTCATCTAAGAATGCCATCCTTTCATGCTCTGATACTTGCCTCTGAATCATTGATGTCTCCTTTGTGAAATGATCGTTTTGCAAAGGGCTTGGATATTTGAGCAGCATTCACCCGCCATATTCGTCATAGCTAATTTATCTTGATTCTTGAACTCATAAAATGGCAAGCGGAATTCAACGTCTCGGCTTTCGTCATCCCCAACTTTCGCACAATAGAAATGGCTCGCGGCGTTAGGATGGACAGTTTCACAAATATTGTCATATTGTTCTCTTATCTTGACAAAAGTCTTAGAAGCGCAGTCCATACAAGTTAATATATTTACTGCTTTATGCTCACTGTCATTCGCCCTTGAAGCAAATAATAGCCTATTTACCTCCTCATGATATTGGTCAGAAGAAGTAACACTGTTTAGCTTTTCCATTGAATAATAGGTGAATCCCAGGGTTTCAAATAATGCCCTAAGAAGATTAAAAGCAGTAAGGGGCCGATTGTTTTCAATCGCCCACAACACAGATTCTGTAAGCTCATACGTACGATTCAATATGCCCAGTAGCAATAAGGTATCGGTGTATACGTGTACATCTTTTTGAACTAAGTCACGGACGATATCTTTGATGCCAGGTAGTAATAGACGGATATCACTAGTGTTGTTATAGGTTACTTCTTCGCGGCCATCAGCCATTTTGATATTTCCTCTTGTAATGTTTTTTCCCAGCCTGCCATAGATACTTATCAATTTGTTTTAGGTTAAAGCCCTCAAGTCCATAATATTTTCGAAACTGGACGAGTATATTCTGATATAAAGGATAATTCTTTAGATCTATCTTTTTGAACTTGTAAAAATGGTCGACCTTTTTAAAATACATCAGCATTTTCTCCACATAGCTATCATATATAGGATATATGTTTGGCTTATGGTGACTGCAATATTTGGAGGCGAAAGAATAGAATTTGATCCTTTTACCCCCGGTAACCCGCACATTCGCAATGTCATTTACCAATGACAAGTCTTCTTTGTTAAGCCGCCTATCAATATTCAGCCTTACAATATGCTTAGCGATCGTAAAGGGCGATAATATATGCGTACTATAGAAATCATTAAGAACACACACTTTTATCAATACATCATCCAAATTATCGTTCATCGGGGAAGTCTTTAAAAAAAGCTTTTTTAAGCTGCTTTCCTGAAGCACATAGTTATCAAGCGAATCCCATAATTTTAAATAGGAGGTAACTTCAGCTATGGAAGGCTTATTAATAGTTGGCATTCCTCTACAGTTTCCCCTCCACAACCGCAATTTCTTCCTTTGTTAGGCCATAAATCTCATAAATAAGCTCATCTATCTGCTTATCCAGTAACTCTACCTTCTGCTGATAATGTTTTTTGTCGGCTTCCACTTTGTTGGATTGTGACTTTTGCTGTATTTCGAGCATTTGATTAACAAGACTTTCAATTTGCTTTCTATTTTCATTGCTAACCTTTGCAATAGGGATTTTTACAATATCCTGAGTAAACCAGCGCAATCGACCACCTTTATCTGCATCCCCCAAGACGGCCGCTATTTTCTTAAAGAAATAGAATATGAGCTTTGAATTAAGTATTGCCAATAAAGATAAATCGTTAGTCGGGATAAAATAAGCTGTGTTTGTTGAATAGGTTCCATTTCTATCAAGAGTAAATCGGCTCTCTTTCGCAATATCCGGATAAAGGATTTTAACCTCTTCAAATTTAGAATAATAGTCGCAAGGGCGTAACTCCCACCAATTTGATCCTTTGTCCCATCTTTGCTTCGCTTTCGTCTCGTATATTTCAAGATGTTTAGCTATTGCGGGATAGTTTTCTTTAAACCACTTCCATGGATCTTCATTACCCTTAGACTGTTCTTTGGTCCAACCATCAGGAATAAATATTAAGAAGCGATCTTTGTCCTTAATATAATATTTTCGTATGTCATCACCTTTTACAAATGGCTTTATAAGTTCTGAACTGCCTTTATCCTCGGCAATTAACTTCTTCCTTAAATTCCCATCAATTACAAATGCCTCATTTAATCCAGTAATAAGTCCACGGTATATTTTATTGTTAACATAATCCCCAAGCAATAGCCCTTTCCGCTTCATCTTTTCAAGTAAATCAATTTCTTCATTGCTTGATAGTGTCCATCCACCGGACCCCAATGACTTGGAATTTAACGCTTTCGCTTTTTTGTGTACTTCATCAAACAACGAAGTAAAATCCAGGCTTTTTACGGCCAAATATTTAAATCTTTGCTCTTTAACATCCGACTTTTCAAGAACAATAATCTCGGGAAAAGTAGCAGCATTAAGAAATACTGGCAATTCACCAAAGTCGATAATTTCTCTAACTGCTGTGTTTTTCACGATAAACTTTCTCAGGTTTTCTCCATAATTAGCCCGCATCCATTTATTCGCAACGATGAATGAAAAAATCCCCTGTCTTTTTAAAAGATTAATACCTTTTTCAATGAAATATGTGTATAGATCAGCTGTTCCTAAAAACACTGCATAATTCCTCTCAAAATATTCCTTAAATTGAGAGATTGATTCTTGCCTAACGTATGGCGGATTTCCAATAACACAATCAAACCCACCAACCTTTAATATCTCCGGAAACTCCTTTTGCCAATCAAAAGCATTGATCTTTTTCATGTCTTCACTGCCAAATAGTGTAAGGTTCTTATTCTTATAGAAATCAGGTCCAACCAGAGAATTGCCGCATTTTATATTGCCGGATAAGGTCGGGAGCAACTTAGTATCACTATACTTAAATAGTTTACCGGCGCTTTCGTCGCCCTCTCCTTCAAGTAATTTGAGCATCAAAGATAGTTTGGTCACCTCTACCGCTTGTGCGTCTATATCCACACCAAAGACGTTACTAAGAAGGATTTTTTGTTTTTCCTTAATTGTAAGCTTATATGAATCCTTTTTGAATGGATAGATCGCCTCATTCTTAAGAGCTTTAGCCAGGTTTTCTTTTTTCGTATAGCAAGCTAGATGATAATTAAGTAAAGACGTGTAAGCGCCCAGTAAAAACGAGCCAGAACCGCACGCCCGATCAAGTATCTTTATCTTCTCGATCTCCTTAGGCGTAAGCCCCTTTATCTTCTCTCCAACAGTATTCATCACAATATAATCGACAATATACTTTGGCGTGTAATAAACTCCGCCCGCTTTCCGCACCTCCGGCTTCTCTTCAATTCTTGCCTGATGCGTCTCGGTAAGATGAATTGTCTTGCCAAGGAACTGCTCATAAATATTGCCGAGTATTTCAACAGGGAGAACAGAGAAAGCGTACGGACAGGGATAATAAAGTCCATCTATTATATCGGCAAGTACTTCATTATCTATTTTGAGCTCGTTTATGAAACTATCTGGTTTAAAAAGCTCACTGTTATACTTTTTGTTCGCTTTGTCAAAATACCCAGCAAGCTGTCCGTATATATTCTTTTCATTTTTGCATATATTCAGAAGATTCTCGTATTGCTCGATACCTTTTTCCTCGCAAATCCTTAAAAAGATTATTCTATCGATGATCTTCTGTACTGCCATATTTATGGAATCGAGATCAGCTTTCTTGTTATTTCTCGCAATACTTTTTGCCAGTTCACTGCGCCATCCTTCAATTAGCTCTAAAAAGTCCTTGTCGACTTCGGAAGTTCCTTTCTTTGTGCCTGAACCAATTTCCTTTTCGATACTGCCAGATATAACATTCCCCTTAGCAAGCAATCCATAAAGATAATCCCAATTTTCCTCATACTGCTCATAAGTAAAATATTTCAGCCTGGCGGTGATAGCTTTATCATTTTTATTTGGTTTTATTCTGGTGTCATATATCGCAAACTCATGGAAATCCGTAAGTATTGAGATCTTAAGTTTCGCGCTATATCCGTATCGTCTCACCTGAAATGCAGGATCAATATCGTTTTTAATATCTATAGACGGCTTTTTTGTCTCGACAAAGAAAAAAGCATGGTCTCCCCACTTGAAAGTATAATCGGGATATTTTTGAGTGCCGGACACCTCAAGGTTGTCCTCCATAACAACTTCCCTTAAGTTTTCCATCAAGCCCGCTTTATTGCTCATATCCCAATCGAGAAGCGCAAAGAATTCATTAACAAAATCCTGCCTGAGGCGATATTCTTTGTAATCCTTGTTGGTAAATTGAGAAATATTGTTGCGGAACTTATTTACAAGCTTACGGAGTTCTTCGAGTTTTTCTGATTTATCAATAACTTTCATCCCATAGATTATACGCTTTTAGCTTATGCGCGTAAAGGTTGGAGGATTTTTGCTCCCAGCCTTTCCAGTATAGCCTGCCCGCCTCTGGAGGGCATTTTACCGCCTTTCCCTGCCCTGCCCGCCTGCCCGCCTCTGGCGGGTAAAGCGCGCTCACGATAGGACTTCGTATATAGCTCTCTGTCCCGAAAAAAGTCCTCATCCTTGCGGAATTTTTCGGGGATTAGTTCGCTTCCTCCTTCAGTCGCCCGCCTCCGGCGAGGCTCCTTACGGCCCTCCGCTCGTTACGCTCATTCGCCATAATTAGATATTAGGTGTGGCTCATTCCCTCCACTCGCTGCGGGTGACAGGGGCGGTAAAATGCTGTTCCTTCCTATGTGTTTCATTTCATAGGGAGGTGTTAGTTATGTCTCGTTTAGCAGGCGTCATTGGTTCTCGTTCATTACCCGCTTCTTTTGCCCCGCTTGTTTCCCGTGTTGTGTCTCTTCTTCTTTCCCGTGGCTACAGCATTGCCTCAGGTGGCGCCTTGGGGGCTGATTCATTTGCCCTTGAGGCGGTTATTCAGCAGGGGGCAGCATCCCGTGGCATCATTCATTCAGCTTGGGCTTCCGCTTCCGGTTTCCCTTCTTCCGTTCAGCCTCAGGTTTCCTCTTTCCTTGCTTCCGGTGGTCAGGTGGTGTGGGGTTCCGCCTCTCCCTCTCAGCAGCGTTCAGCTGTTGTCTCCGCGCTTTTGGGCCGCAACAGGCGTCTTGTTTCTGCTTCCTCAGTCATTGTTGCTTTCCTGCACGGTCAGTCTCGCGGCTCTCTTTACACAGTCCGTCAGGCGGTTGAGCAGGGCATTCCTGTCATTGTTTTCCTTTGCGGTGGCGGCGCATCTTTACCCGCTGATTTGGTTAGCAGGTGTTGTGTGTTTAGTTTATAAAATATTTTACATTCATTTGATATTTGTCATTGGTCATTTGTCATTTTTTTAAAAAGGGGGTGTTTTAGTTATGTTTGCATCAGTGTTATCTCCGTGTATGCATTGTCAGAACAGATTTCCTGGTATGGCTTGCTGCTCCAGGGAAAAAGCCCGTTGTTCTCGTTTTCTTGAGTACATTCAAAGTCTTAGTAAAGCCAGAGCGCATTGCGTTCTGATAAAAGAGCTTAAATTGATAATTACAAAGTAAGGAGTATTAATTATGAGAAGATGTAGCGTTTGTCATTCGTTCCTTGTACCTATTAACGAGGGAATAGATCATATTGCTTTCAGGCCATATGTTCTTAGCCGTTCAGTCTTTATCTGTCAGGGTTGTTTACATGCCTTGCAGGATCAGCTTGAATACGGCTTAGCTCTTGTTGGATAAAGATTGGGTTCTCTCGGGCTTTTTTAGCTTGGGAGAACCCCTTTTTTGGTCGCCTATATTGCACGATTATATTTAGCAACTTGACATACGATCATTGCTGTAATATCATTTCAACCGAGATTGAAATGAATAGATCAATTAAATGTGTAAAACAAAACCTAACGGGCCTCTCGGGCTTACTGAGAGCATTAAGCGAAGAGAACCGGCTTCGCATAATATGCTTCCTGCAGAACAAGGAGCATTGTGCGTGCGAAATATCCGATTTTCTTGGATTATCGCACAACCTTATTTCCTTCCACCTAAAGACATTAAAGGAGATTGGACTTATCAATTGTAGGCGCGAAGGAAAATATCTATTCTACAGTATTAACAGGGCCAATTTTAATAGTTTCTTAGGTAAATTCAAAGCCATAATGGGAGGATGCAAATGAAAAAGAAAGAAGATTCTTGTTGCGGAGATGATATGTCTAGTTGTTCCTGCGGATGCACTACGGACAGGTCGGGAAAAATGTGCATGCTTTCTACCCCGCCTATGAAGTTCGATCTGGATAAGATAAGGAAGTTAACGAGCGATCCTAAGTTCATTTGTTCCTGCTGCGGGAGAACCGCCAATACAAGCGAGCTTCTTTGCGCACCAGAACCGTTAAAGAAATAGGAGCCCCTATGAACAAAAGATTATCATTTTTTGATAAGCATTTAACGCTCTGGATATTCACTGCCATGGCGGCAGGCGTGCTGTCAGGCAGGTTTATCCCCGCGATCACATCATTTATATCCAGATTTCAGATAGGCACAACATCTATTCCAATAGCTATCGGCTTGATATTGATGATGTATCCTCCTTTAGCAAAAGTTAAATATGAAGAACTAGCAGATGTTTTTAAGGATACAAAGGTATTGCTATTATCTTTGGTGCAAAACTGGCTTATTGGACCTTTCCTGATGTTCTTTTTAGCCATAATCTTCTTAAAAGATCGCCCCGAATACATGGTCGGACTGATATTGATCGGATTGGCGCGCTGTATCGCCATGGTAATAATTTGGAACAATCTGGCGGAAGGTGATAATGAATACGCTGCAGGGCTTGTGGCATTTAACAGCATTTTTCAGGTGCTGTTCTACAGCGTGTATGCCTGGATATTCATAACTTATCTGCCGGGATTATTCGGCCTTAAAGGATATTTTGTGGACATTTCCATAATTGAAGTGGCAAAAAGTGTATTTGTTTATCTTGGGATCCCTTTCATCGCGGGATTCGCCACTAGATATTCTTTCAAGAAAACCAAAGGCCTCGATTGGTATAATCATAAGTTCATTCCAAAGATAAGCCCGATAACACTTATTGCCCTGCTGTTTACCATATTTGTAATGTTCAGCTTGAAAGGCGACCTGATCGTCCAGATACCCTTAGATGTATTGCGCATTGCCATACCACTTGCTATATATTTTGTCATGATGTTCTTCATCAGTTTTTTCCTGAGCCGGGCTTTTGGCGCCAACTATAAGAAATCGACCACGCTGTCATTCACGGCGGCAAGCAACAATTTTGAGCTGGCAATTGCAGTAGCAGTTGCAGTGTTCGGGATAAATTCAGGGGTAGCATTTGCAGCTGTAATAGGTCCGCTTATTGAAGTCCCTGTGATGATAAGTCTTGTGGATATTGTATTGAGATTCAGGAAGTAATTATGAATAAAATAAAAGTATTGTTCGTCTGCATCCACAATTCGGCCCGAAGCCAAATGGCAGAAGCATTTTTGAAGAAAATAGGCGGGGAAAGATTTGAGGTTGAAAGCGCTGGATTGGAACCGGGGAAGCTTAACCCGATCGCTGTGGAAGCAATGAAGGAGATCGGGATCGATATTTCACAGAACAAGACCAAAAGCGTTTTCGATTTTTACAAGCAGGGAAAACTATATAACTACGTGTTCACGGTTTGCGATGAGTCAAAAGCCGAAGCCTGCCCTATATTTCCGGGAACTACAAAGAACATACATATAGGATTCACAGATCCATCAAGCTTTACGGGAATGCATGATGAAAAACTTGCTGGCACAAGAAAAGTTAGGGATGAGATAAGGAAAAAGATCGAAGAATGGGTAAAGACCGTATAAAGAGAGAGCGTGTAAAATGGCATCTAATTGGTACCCTATAATAGACTACGATAAATGCATCGGTTGCATGCAGTGTTACGATTTTTGTCCTCACCAGGTTTATGAAAAAGGTCCGGATAACAAGCCAAAAGTGGCGCATCCCGAATACTGCGTTGAGTTCTGCAAGGGTTGCGGGAAGATCTGCGACCAGAAAGCCATAAAGTTTTTTGGGGATAAAAAGTAAGGAGGCAAAGTATGGCTAATAAAAAGGGATTGATCCTTTGCGTCTGCCAGGGCACCTGTCCGTCATTTAATAAAATGAATACGATCGAGGTGTTAAATGCCATACGCCGGGAGAAGTTGGTGGATTTTGTCGCTTTGCATCCCCAGCTTTGCGCTGATGATGGAGACCAATATTTGAGGGTGTTGCTTGATAATAAAGACATCGACAAGCTGTATATTGCCGGATGTGACCCTTTGATGCAGAAGAAGATGTTCCGTGATGCTTTTGAGGCGGATGGATTTGATAAGGCAAAGCATGTCGGGTTTGATGTGAGAAACAAGACCACGGAAGAAGCAGTGGCCGGCATTAAAGAATTTATTAAGAACAATCCATAAAAAATAAGGCGGTAAGTCATGGCGGGTATAAAGGGATTGATCCTTTGTGTCTTCGGGGGCACCTGCCCGTCGTGTAAAGAAATGGATGTGCTTAAAGTGTTGGATGCCATACGCCAAGAAAAACTGGTAGATTTTGTTGAGTATCACCCGCAGATCTGCACTGAGGACGGGAACCAATATTTAAAAGATTTGCTTGGTAATATGAGCATCGACAAGCTTTATGTGGCCGGTTGTGACCCTTTGATGCAGCAGAAAATGTTTCGTAAAACATTTAAGGCGGTTGGGTTTGATAAGACAAAATTAATTGCGATTGACGTGAGAAGCCTGACCACTGAGCAGGCCGTGCCCAGTATAAAAGAGCTTATTAAAAATAATCCATAAAAATAGGGAAATATAGTGAACAAAATAAAAGTATTGTTCGTATGTGTCCATAATTCGGCGCGCAGCCAAATGGCAGAAGCGTTCTTAAAGAAGATCGGCGGAGACAGGTTCGAGGTGGAAAGCGCGGGATTGGAGCCGGGAACGCTTAATCCGATAGTCGTTGATGCTATGAAAGAGGTTGGGATAGACATTTCACAGAACAAGACTAAAAGTGTGTTCGATTTTTATAAGCAAGGGAAATTATATAACTATGTATTCACAGTATGCGACGAATCAAAGGCAGAGGCCTGCCCGATATTCCCGGGAACCACAAAGAATATACACTGGGGATTCGCGGATCCTTCTTCGTTCACAGGAACATATGAAGAGAAACTCGAGGGTATAAGAAAAATAAGAGATGAAATTGAAGCAAAAATAAAGGAGTGGGTGAAAAAAATATGAAAATAGAAATACTTGGCACAGGATGTCCGAAATGCAAAAAGCTTACGGAAAATGTTGAGGCCGCTCTTAAAGAAAAGAACATTCAGGCCGAGATCATAAAGGTAACTGATATTGAAAAGATAATGGAATATGGGGTCATGACTACCCCGGCCCTTGCTATTGACGGCAAGGTCGTTTCAGCCGGCAGAATACTTACAAAAGAAGATATTGGAAAGTTGATCATATAATTTATATGCATAACACAGATACCCATTCAAAAGAGAACGGTCTAACCATTTCATTTTTGCTGAACCTGACGACCAGTATAATACAGATCGTTGGCGGCCTGCTTTCCGGAAGTCTTTCACTTATATCCGACGCGCTCCATAACCTTAGTGACTCTGTCGCCCTTCTATTAAGCTTACTGGTAATAAAGCTCTCTAAAAAAGAGAACACCGAGACGAGAACGTTCGGATATAAAAGAGCCGAGATACTGGCGGCGTTATTTAACGCGAGTATGCTGATTGTTGTGGCTATATTCCTTTTTAAGGAAGCGTATGTCAGATTTTACGACCCGCATCCGATAAATAGTATTTTAATGCTATCAGTCGCATCTATTGGACTTATGGCGAACCTGATATCCGTGTTTTTGCTCAAAGGTCACGCGCATTCAGATATGAACATAAGGTCCGCCTATCTTCATCTTTTTTCGGACTTTCTGTCATCTATTGCTGTTGTAGCGGGTGCTCTTGCTATATATGCTTATAAATCATATTGGGTTGATCCTGTTTTGACGGTCATAATTGGGCTTTATGTATTAAAAGGCGGATATCAAATATTGGAAGACAGTCTTACTATATTGATGCAAAACGTTCCAAAGGGCATAAGCCTAAAGGAAATACAGAGCAATATCGAGGCGGTTGACGGCGTGAAAAATCTGCACCACGCGCACCTTTGGGCAGTTACAGAGAGGGACATACATCTTGAGGCGCACATAAATCTCAATAAAGATATGCCTGTAAGTGAAACTTGTAAGTTGTATGCACAGATCGAATCGCTTTTGGAGGAAAAATACGGTATCCATCATATAACATTGCAATTCGAAGTCGATTCCTGCAAGGGCGTTCAATTAATAATGAATTAAATAGGAGGATAAAATGAAAGAAAGAACCAAGTTCCTTTTAATGACCGCGGCATTCTTGCTGGCTTATTACATTCCATTCAGCAATACGAGAGTGCAAAGCGCGATAATGGAAGCATTCTTAATGCTGCAGGAGTATGTCCAGCTGCATGTGCTTACCTGCCTTATACCGGCGTTCTTTATAGCGGGAGCGATATCTGTCTTTGTTTCCCAGGCCTCAGTACTTAAATATTTCGGGGCCAAAGCGAACAAGATATTATCTTACGGTGTTGCATCTGTATCCGGCTCGATCCTTGCGGTCTGCTCATGCACGGTGCTTCCGCTTTTTGCGGGCATTTGGCAGAGAGGTGCGGGACTTGGCCCAGCGATAGCATTTTTATACTCCGGACCGGCGATAAACATACTTGCAATAATACTCACAGCGAGGATCTTGGGTTGGCAGATGGGACTTGCAAGGGCAATAGGCGCGGTATCTTTTTCGATAGTTATCGGCCTTATAATGGCTTTTATTTTCCGCCATGAGGAAAAAGCAAAACATGAAGCCAATGAAGCAATGTTCAATAACCTGCCGGAAGAAAAACGTCCTTTAGGAAAAACAATAATATACTTCCTGACCATGATACTTGTGTTGCTGTTCGCGACATGGACAAGAACAGAATTTCCATCCGGCCTATGGAATGTAATATTCTCGGTTAAATGGTATCTGGCCGGAGGCATGCTGATAATTCTGCTTATTGAAGCTTTTAGGTGGTTCGATGCCGACGAAAGAAAGACATGGGTCGAGTCCACATGGGAGTTCGCAAAGCAAATATTCCCGTTGTTATTCATGGGAGTGCTTGCTGCCGGATTTCTGATGGGTAGGCCCGGAACGGACGCGGGACTTGTTCCGTCAAAATACGTATCGATGCTGGTCGGAGGAAACTCGCTTTGGGCCAATCTTTTTGCTTCAGTATCAGGAGCCTTGATGTATTTTGCTACCCTGACAGAGATCCCGATACTTCAGGGATTAATGGGCTCAGGCATGGGGAAAGGCCCCGCGCTTGCCCTGCTCTTGTCAGGCCCTGCTTTGAGCTTGCCCAGCATGCTGGTCATACGAAGCATTATTGGGACAAAGAAAATGCTTACATATGTATTTCTTGTTGTGATCATGTCGACCATTACAGGGATGCTGTATGGGTATTTCTTTTAAAGGAGGATAGGTTATTAATATGAAAAAAGTATCGAAAATGTTGGTCTTGATGTCCCTTTTATTTGTGATCGCCGGCTGCGCGGGTGAACACAAAGAACCGCAAAAGACCGCTCAGCCTGCCCCAAAAGTTGCACAAGCCTCTCCGAAAAACACAGTTGCTTCTGCAGTCAAACCAGCTAAAGATATCAAGGTGACTTTCATTGAACTCGGTTCTGTTGGCTGCGTTCCCTGCGATATGATGAGGCCTATACTTGATGATATTGAAAAAGAATATGAAGGCCAGGTGTTGGTCCGTTTTTATGATGTTAGATCGCTATTTGGCAGGCCATACGCGGAGAAATACGCGGTCCGGATGATCCCGACACAAGTATTCCTTGATAAGGACGGCAATGAGTATTATAGGCATGTAGGCTTTTTTGAAAAAGCGGAAATAATAAAAGTTCTGCAAATGCAGGGAGTCAAATAATGATACTTTATCTTTTCACCTTCCTTTCGGGCTTGATCAGGTCGAATTCTGCGGTCGCTTTTGCAGGCGCTTTTGTGTGGGGAGTGCTCAGCATCATTTTAAGCCCCTGCCATCTGGCCAGTATTCCATTAATAGTTGGTTTTATCAGCGGGAGAAAAGAAAGATCGATCAAAACAGCTTTTATATTATCTTTACTCTTTTCGCTCGGAATACTCATTACTATTGCCCTGATAGGATTGGTTACAGGTCTTTTAGGGAGAATGATCGGGGATATCGGTTCGTTTGGCAATTATTTTGTCGGGGGAATATTCATACTGGTCGGGCTGGTACTGCTGGAGTTGCTCCCAATGCCAACATTTGGTTCATCATGCGGGAGCCAGCCGCAATACCACGAGAAAGGATATCTTGCGGCGTTCATACTTGGGCTTGTTTTTGGCGTGGCTCTTGGGCCCTGCACATTCGCGTATATGGCGCCGATATTGGCCATAGTATTCAGCCTTGGCGCCGATAACCTGATGTTCGGAATGTTCCTGATAACAGCCTACGCGGTCGGTCACTGCTCCGTTATCGTTGCGGCAGGGACTTCGACGGAACTGGTTCAGCGATATTTGAACTGGAATGAAAGTTCAAAAGGCGCGGTCATCATAAAAAAGATCTGCGGGGTTCTTGTTGTGCTTGGGGGAATATATTTGATATACGGAGGTGTTAAATGATAAAGATAGAAGTGGTCGGAATGGAGAGTGGAGAACAGAAGGACTTGCTGCACAACGTTCATCATGCGGTAAAAGAACTGAATATTGAAGCCGAGATCATGGAGGTCACGGATGTTAACGAAATAGCGAACAGGTTCGGCCTGGTGGTGACCCCAGCGGTCTATGTGAACGGCGCACTAAAATGCCAGGGTCATATTATGGATATTGAAAAGATTAAGGAATGCTTAAGAGGGATAAAATAATTATTTTGGTGGTACAGGGTATATAAATGCTTATTCTGATTTTTGCAGCTACGGTGTCTATAATACTATCTTTTATTGCTGACAAACGGAAAACATTGGAAGGTCTTAAGCACGGCTTGACAACTTGACAAGCACTATATGCTTGTTATATCATATATGTAATAGACATATATGACAAAAGAAAGGTGCCACACTACTATATGCGGTTGTTCCCCGGGCAGGACTCCGAGGTTCATGGAGCCCTGCATCCTACTTCTTTTAAGTAAATCCCCTTCTTACGGCTATAAGCTTATCGAATGCCTGGATACCAAGCCCGATGCGGGCGCGGTCTACCGGATACTCCGTAAGCTGGAAAGAGACGGCCGCGTCAAATCAAATTGGTCATCAAAAAAACGGGGTCCAGCAAGAAAGGTTTACACAATAACCGCAAAAGGCAAGAAGCTGCTGACCGAGTGGGCGGCAAGCATCAAGGAGAAAAGGGACAGCTTAAATATATTTTTGGCCGGGTATGAAAAAATTAAGAAGGGGGTTAAACAATGAGTCTTATAATTCTTGAAAACGCGGGGAAATATTACATCAGCGGAGAAGTTAAATTCCCTGCCTTAAAAAGGATAAATCTTTCAATTGACGTGGGCAAGTTTATTTCTTTTGTCGGGCCATCCGGCAGCGGGAAAACCACCTTGCTCAATTTGATCGGCTGCCTTGATAAACCGACGGAAGGAAAGGTCTTCGTCGCCGGAGTCGAAACTAACCATATGGACAGAAAAACATCGGCAAAGTTCAGAGGAGCCAATATTGGATTTATATTTCAGAATTTCAATCTTATTCCGGTTTTAACGGTTTATGAAAATGTGGAATATCCCCTGATAATGGTTCAGAATGTGCCGCAGGAAAAGCGGCAGCAAAAGATCCTTGCTTTGCTTGATAAAGTTGGCATGACAGACCAAAAAAACAAATATCCCTCGCAGCTTTCCGGTGGGCAGAAACAACGGGTAGCTATCGCCAGGGCGCTGGTAACAGAACCAAAACTTGTTCTGGCGGACGAGCCCACCGCGAACCTTGATCATGACACTGCCTATAAAGTGATCGGCCTTATGCACAATATGAAAAAAGAATTTAATACTACTTTCATTTTTGCCACACATGACCAGAAGATTGTAGGCGAAGCGGAGGTCATTTATACGATGGAAGACGGACTGATCACCAAAGCGCAGGAAAACAAAATAGCCAGGGAGGGGAACTAAAATGAAAAACATAATAAGGATCGCCTGGCGCAACCTTCTAAGATACACGCGGAGAACACTTCTAACCTTGTCATTGATTATTATTGGCGTTGCTCTGGTAATAATTTTTAGCGGAATAGGGAATTCGTTCAAAAACGAAGTTATAGGCCTTCTTACTAATTCTAATCTCGGCGATATCCAGATCCATAAAAAAGGA
>Ga0315274_10000304_pt1 | contig 76487 bp, 63 predicted proteins | sample YL17G02_20_MG_FD_203700 | JGI IMG/M metagenome (GOLD analysis project Ga0315274, IMG submission 203700) | Sediment microbial communities from Yellowstone Lake, YNP, Wyoming, USA - YL17G02_20 | ecosystem: Environmental > Aquatic > Freshwater > Lake > Sediment | place: USA: Wyoming | collected... | reverse complement strand
CTCATGAAAAAACAGATGCGCGAGCTCAGAGTCCTTGCGGACTAACATACTGCTAAAAATAGGATCGTTAAACCAACCAAGGCTGGAGAACGCTCCAGCACCGCCTTCGGTGACATCGTAACCTTTCACCCGTAGCCGTACGGCTTCCTCGTCGCGCTCGTCTTTTTGAAAGAAGCCTAAGTACGGAACACTGCCCACGACCGGGAACCACCAAGTCACGAACTGAAGTTTGTCAGCCTCAGCCGCCTGTACCAAGTAGGACACAACGGGGTCATGAGTTTGGATAAAGTAATCGTATGCACCGTCGGTGTTCAGCTGCTCCTTCGTGGCATAAGCGAGGATGGCCTGCACTCGCTCAAGCTTGGCGCGCGTTTCGGGGGTTGTCTGTGGGTCACTCACAACCTCACTCACAGGCCTCCGGGTGGTCAGGAGACTGCCTTGATGCCAGGCCTGCCGAGTGACGTAACAGCCAGTGAGACCGACTCCAAAAAGTAATGAGATGATGGCGCTAGCTTTAGCCAACCGCCGCTCCTACGCTGGCTGTGATGTTAGAGAAAGGTCTAGGAGGCAAAGCGTCCCATCAATATCAACGCAGGTATCCTTATTCAGTGCAGCAACAGCCACTGCTTTGACAGTTAAGCTGGTGGCCAAAGTCTCCCGACTAATATAGTCGCGGAAGACGTCTGCTGCGGCCGCTAAGCTTGCCTCTGCCGTGATACTTAGACTAATGCGGTCGGATACCTGCAGCCCCTTCTCTTTGCGCAGTCTCTGGATGCGGTTGATCAACTCCCGCGCCAAGCCTTCTTGAACCAGCTCGGGGGTGAGTTGGGTATCAAGTAGGACTGTAACACCGCGGTCAGTAGCAATCAGACGCTCGTCCTTCGGTCCGCGGTCAATAAGGAAGTCGGCCTCAACCAACTCATGGCCCATCACCTCAACTTTGCCCGCCTCTTCAAGTAACGTCAGCAGATCAACTACCTTTTGCGGATGGCGGTTCAGCTCTTCTAGATGCTGACGCATAGCGTTGAGCTGTTTACCAAGTCGCGGCCCTAAGGTTTTTAAGTTGGGCTTAAGAGACAGGAGCACATACGCTGCCTCGTCTGTTGAGAACAGCACTTCTTTGACGTTAAGTTCGCCACGGAGTAATTCCGTACCACGTTCGATCGCCTCGCGATCGGCCGACTTGCGTGTGATCACAAGCATCGATGGCAGTACTTGGCGAGTCTTGATTTGATGTTTAGCACGCAGACTTCTGCCCAAGATACTAGCGCGGCGGAGTAAATCCATGCGCGCCTCCAAATCCCGGTCGATCAGTTCGGCATCACCCAGCGGGATGTCGCAAAGATGCACGGACTCAGGCAACCCAGCGATGCCAGACGTAAGATTCTTGTAGATTCGATCTGAAATAAATGGGGCAAACGGAGCGAATACCTTGGAAAAACCAAGGAGTACATAATACAGCGTGCGGTAAGCCTGCGCTGCATCACTGGCATCATGTGCGGACCCACTGGCCCCATCGTCGTCAGTACCCCAAAAGCGTTTACGGCTTAAGCGGATGTACCAATTAGTCAAGTCCTCGATAAAGTCGAGCACCTGTGGCACGACGTTATACAGCCGGTAATGATGCATCTCTTCGTGCAGGCGCTGACACAGAGTATGGAAACGAGAAATGATCCAGCGATCTAATTCACTATCAACCTTCGGGGCGACGCCACTTGCCAGCTCACTGTCTGGTTGCCACTTATCGGCTTCGGCATAAGTCGACAAAAAGCTGTGAGAATTCCAAAGAGGCAGCAGCACAGCTCTGGTGGTGTCACGCACGCCCTGATCCGAGAAGTACAAGTCACCGGCTTTAAGCACTGCCGAATTGAGCATAAACAAGCGGACGCTGTCGGCGCCAAATTTCTCGATCAAGGTTTCAGGCGACGTATAATTCTTAAGCCGCTTCGACATCTTCTTGCCGTCCCCGGCCAAGACCATGCCGTTCACGACGACGTTTTTAAATGCTGGCTCGTTAAACAGAGCCGTCGAAAGCACGCTTAGCGTGTAGAACCAGCCTCGCGTTTGATCTAGACCTTCAGCGATAAAATCAGCCGGAAAACGCTGGGGAAACCGCTCTTTATGTTCAAATGGATAATGGATCTGCGCATAAGGCATCGACCCGGACTCGAACCAGCAATCGAACACCTCGGGGATGCGCTTCATCTCGCCCTGGCAATGACTACAAGCAAACGTCAAACGATCGATATGATGAATGTGCAGGTCGTCTATCTTGGCTCCGGATTTCTCTTCCAACTGGGCAACGCTGCTCATAACTTCACGATGGTTCACATCGTTAGAACATACCCAGATCGGAATAGGGGTGCCCCAAAACCGATTGCGACTGATAGCCCAATCACGGGCATTCTCCAACCACTTGCCCATTCGCCCATCACGCAGATGCTCAGGCACCCAGTTAATGCGCTGGTTATTGGCGATAAGGCGGTCTTTAATTTTCTCGACTGCGACGTACCAAGTTTGAATGGCTTTATAAATGAGAGGCGTATCTGTGCGCTCACAGAATGGATAACTATGGAGCAGCTGTTCATTGCGGAGCAGTTGCCCGCTATCGCGCAGTCGACGAATCAACTCCTTGTCAGCATCTTTAACAAAAACACCTTTGTGCTCCGTGATTTCGCTTTTGAAGCGGCCTTCGTCATCGACCGGATCGACCAGCCCAATGCCGTTCGCCCGGCACACGCGGAAGTCGTCTTCACCGAATGCAGGCGCTTGATGCACCACTCCGGTGCCGTCCTCGGTCGTCACGTATTCGTCGACTAGGATGCGGAAGGCATTTTTGTGATCTTTGAAATAGGCGAACAATGGCTCGTAGGTTCGGCCAGCTAGCTCACTAGCACTGACCTTAGCTATCACCTCGTAAGGCTTAATGGCCGGGTCTTTCGACGCTTTTTTATAGAGCGCAGGTACGCGGGCTTCAGCCAAATAATAGAGCTCGCCACTCTCAAGATCGCGGATTTTCACGTAGTCGATCTTTGGACCGATACACAAAGCCACATTCGAGACAAGCGTCCAAGGTGTGGTGGTCCAGGCGAGTACGTAAGCGTCTTCACCTGACAGTTTGAATTTAATGGTGATCGCCGGATCTTGAACGTCTTTATAGTTCTGGTTGGCTTCGAAATTAGACAATACCGCTGTGATTCTGGGTGAGTAGGGGACCACTTTAAAATCACGATAAACTAGGTCACGGCGATACAGCTCCGAGAGGACCCACCATACGGACTCCATATAGCTCTTGTCCATAGTGCGGTACTGATTCTGCCAATCGACCCAGCGACCCAAGCGCGTGATGGTCCGTTCCCACTCTAGGGTATAAGCCTGCACGGAGGCTCGGCATGCCTCGTTGAACTTATCAACGCCCATTGCCAAAATATCTGCTCGGCCCTTCAGGTGATCACGCTTTTCGATCTCATATTCGACTGGAACCCCGTGACAATCCCAGCCAAACCGACGGTCCACATAGTAACCGCGCATCGTCCAGTATCTCGGCACGGTGTCTTTGATGGTGTTGGCAAGAAGGTGACCATAGTGAGGCAGACCATTGGCAAAGGGTGGGCCGTCGTAAAACGTAAACTCTTTGGCACCTTGACGCTGGCGCATGGATTCAGCAAAAGTATCCCGCTCGCGCCACTCTGCGAGTAGTTCGTTTTCCAATTGCGGAAAATTCACGTCCGATGTGACGGCTTTCATCACTTAAACCTCAGATTGTTTTAGTTAGGGTAGGCTAGCCACCCTGTGAGGGCTAGGATATTAGCCTAAGCATGCTTTTGCCGGCTATTAGCTAATTAACATCGTGAAGTTTTCCTTTAACTCTGTATCGTACGGCCGCCAAGGGTGCCAGCGGGCTGGTACCACTGAACGCCCCAAAAAACACCCCAACCAACTGATTTGGCTATAGAATGCGGATACAAAACCTTCAGAAGACATTCGGTACCAAAGTTCTGTTCGCCGACGCCTCTTATCACTTTCCTGACGGTGAACGAATCGCCCTGGTTGGTGCTAACGGCGCAGGCAAGACCACCCTGCTCAACGTCATCTGCGGACTGGAGCAGCCGGATGCCGGGGGCGTTGTAGTCTCGGGACAGACGACTGTCGGCTACCTACCGCAGTCGCCAAATCCAAATCCAGCGGCCAGCGTCCTAGACGAGTGCCAAGCTGGTGCCACCAAGATAGTCGCACTCCGTGATTCTATGGAACAGGCTCTTGCCCGCATGCAAGTCGAGCATGATCCGAAAGCCCTTGATCAATACGAAAGAGCCGAGACCGCTTTTCGCCTAGAAGGCGGCTACAGCTTGGAGTCCAGGGCTACAGCGATTCTATCTGGCCTTGGGTTTAGCGCCGCAGATTTGAGCAAAGCGCCCACCGAACTTTCCGGCGGCTGGCGTATGCGCTTAGAGCTTGCCCGCTTGTTCCTGCGTCAGCCAGACTTCCTGATTCTCGACGAACCGACGAACCACCTCGATCTACCAAGTCTCGTTTGGGTGGAAGAATACCTTCGTAGCTTTCGCGGCACGCTACTCTTTGTTTCTCATGATCGCTCTCTACTTAATCGCCTGTCGACATTGACACTTCATCTCGCCAACGGTCAGCTACAACCTTACCGTGGTAACTTTGATGCATTTCTCACCGCACGGGAAGAACGCCTAGCCCAGGCTCAAGCTGAACGAGATCAACTTCGTCGCCGCCGTGAGCAGATGGAGCATTTTGTTGAACGCTTCGGCGCCAAGGCCACCAAGGCAGCGCAGGCTCAATCGCGCGTTAAGATGATCGCCCGCATTCGCGACATGGAAGACACCCTTGCCCCGGAAGGCGAAGAGGAGACGGTTTTTATCCCGATTCCTAAGCCGCCGAAAGTACCGCGCATCGTGCTCAAGATCGAGGACGGTGCCATCGGATACTCGAGTCCACTCGCTAGTCACCTTGACCTTGAGATGGAACGAGCTGCCAAAGTTGCCATCATCGGTGCCAACGGAATCGGCAAATCAACCTTGCTGCGCACGATCGCTGGACGCTGCCATCCACTTGGCGGGTCATTTAACCTAAGTCCTGGAGTAGATCTGGCCTATTTCGCCCAGGAACAACGCGAAACCTTAGCCCCCAATGATACCGTGTTGGGAAATCTAGTCCGGATCGGCAACATTAGCGAAAAAGAGGCACGCGCCATGTTGGGCGGCTTCCTTTTCCACGGTGACGCTGCCTTCAAGCGCGTAAGCGTGCTGTCTGGGGGCGAGAAAAGTCGTGTCGGACTTGCCTGCGCGCTATCGCAAAAAGCTGGCCTACTCTTGCTAGACGAGCCAACTAACCACCTCGACATGGCTAGCGTAGAAACACTCGCAGCTAGTTTGGATGATTACGAAGGGACTGTGCTTTTTGTCAGTCATGATCGCAACTTTATCGACGCCATCTGCACCCACGTGTTTGCCATGTTGCCAGATGGCCGCTCGATGCTTTTTCCCGGAAAACTTGCCGATTACGAACGACTCGCTGCCGTCGCCGGCTTTCCGAATGTGCTTAAGCCGCAAGAGACAGAATCAGCTGCAGCCCCCGGCGCGAAAGCTCAGGCACCCAAGACCGTTGGCCGTCATCAGGACGTCAAGGAGCTCAAACGGCAGCGGCAGCGCCTGCAAACTCAACTTGCAAAACTAGATGAAGACAACGCCAATCTCCGCAGAAGCCTGGCGAATTTAGAGAGTCAAATGGCGTTGGTCGATAGTGCTGATTTTAGCAAGACCGCCGATTTGCATAAAACCCACCAACAAACTCAAGAACAGTTGGATACGAGCGAACTAACTTGGCTAGAGGTAGCGGAGGAGATAGAAAACTTCTCCGCTAAGTTGGCGGCTCAGGGCAGGGATTAAAGCCCACACGAAAAATCAGCCCACTTGAAGCAGCCGAACATCAGCAAGGATTGGGAAATGATCCGAGTTGCGAAAAGAGGTGTCGACTCGCACATTGCTAACCTCTAGACCGCGACAAAAAAGCTGATCTAAGGCTTGCGTCACCGGCCTAGGGTCGTTGGGAATAGGAACATATTCGAGACCGATTCGCCGAAGCACTCCGGCAATAGCCTTAAGGTATCCGGGTGTAAAAGTATTAAAGTCACCGGCCAGAATAATCGGTCCGTTGTGTTCTGGTAATCTTGCAAGCAAGTGCTCCATCTCTTCTATTGCTACCGTCTTAAAGCGTACGAGAGTCGCATGGATATTAATCACCATGAGACTCTGGTCAGTGCCAATAAATGGATACTTCTTGATCAACGCTGCTTTAGGCGTTTTGAAGATAGGCTCTGGATACTTGCAGATGATCCGTTGCGGCTCGACGCAGGTCTGAACCCGAGCAACTGTCATAACACCATCTCGAAGTCCGTCCCGTCGCTTATAAGATGCGGCATGCACGGACTCGAAGCCGGCGGCGGCAAACATGGTTTGAGCGTGCTTTGAAAGCAGAGCCTCTTGAGTGATAACAATGTCGGAAGAGTAACAGAGCATGCGGTAATCATGCTCGAACAAGATGCCGCCGGACCCTTTGCAAAGATTCCAAATCGCTATACGAACATTTTGCGTTGGCAATGCCGCAAGTGCAGGCTGTCCAAGTCGCCAAATAGATTCATGGTCGGGAACTCGCTCAATCGACCACACCTGCCGCAAGCTTTCAATCAACGTTCGGTAAGAACGATTCGGTCTTTGTTTAGGTATTGATGTGCGCTTGTTCATAAAACTTGGACACTCGCAAATCGCTGATCAATTGGTAAAACCTTAGGCGACTCTGAGGCGCTAGCCCAGTTAGCCTTATGTGCGGTACCACTTGCCTTAAACTCACCGAAATGGGTCAATATTCTATCGCCAATCGACTCTGCCAAATCGCGATAGGCCGTCAGCTTCCCACCATAGATCGTGATGATAAGGCCCCGGCCGCTGACTCGCTCCCCCAGCACATAGTGTCGCGATGTGTCTGACAAGCCGCGCCCTTCTTCTACCGCCAACCACCTTAGACCGGCGAACACCTGTTTCACATCTCTGCGCCGCAGAGGTTGCAGGAGAAACTGATTACAATTGTCTAAAAGATACTCGATGTCGCGCTCGTCTACGCCAACCAGGTCAGGGTTGGCGGTATAAAGGTCCTCGGTAGTGCCAACCAATGTCGAGCCCAGCCATGGCAACACGAAAAAGATCCGTCCGTCGGCTTTGAGCGACTGCAAAAGAAGACCAGATTTCAGTCCAATATCAGGCAATAATAAGTGCGCCCCTTTATTATTCATGCCGCGATAATTTGGCGGGATGCCGCTCTTTTCAAGGATTAAATTCGCCCATGGGCCCAGGCAGTTAACCACATATAGGGCGCTGATCGCATGCATGCTGCCATCTGGCTTCCTGACAACAACTGTCCATCCGTCCGGGTTAGCCTCTACTTGGACTACCTCGAGATGCTCACTAATTGTGGCGCCTAGTTTATGCGCCGAAGCCGCCACGCGCTGAACCAGAGCCAAATCATCCGTCTGGGCGTCCCAAAAAGAATATACGATCTTGCATCTATCCTGATCGAGCTGCGGGGCTTTAAAAGCAACCTCGTCGGAGCTCACAGCTCTATGCTCGCTTAAGCAATTACGACCAGCTAATTTGTCGTAAATCGACAGACCAAATTTAACCATCCAACGGGGCATACCCGCTTGTTTGATGACCGGAAATAAAAACTCCACTGGCTTTACTAAGTCAGGTGCTAACTCCATGAGCAGGCGCCGTTCACTGAGGCCCTCGGTTACTAGGCCAAAATCACTCATTCTTTGAAGATAACGTAATCCGCCATGAATCAATTTAGTCGACTTAGAACTTGTGCCAGAGCCTATTGTGGATTTTTCCACCAAATGAACATCATTCCATCCTCGACTAACTAGATCATGTAGAACACCGCAGCCATGGATACCGCCGCCCAGCACTAAAACGCGCACGCGGATGGGAGGTTCATCGCTATAAGTCATCAAAAAAGTCCCCGCAATCATCTAAGATTTACTCATGGACGGGAAGACCGAGGACATACTATAATTTTTGCACGTCCCCATCTAAGTATATACTACGCATCGTCGGCGAGGCCGCCTTGAATAAACAATCGAATTCAAAAAAAAAGCCACTGGACCGTGAGAACCGCTATACCTCGCACGCCCTCGTGGAGTTTCGCAAATTCAAGGTTTTGCCAATCGGGATCCACAGCGCCATCCTCCTAGACATCAGCTTAGGCGGCTTTAAGATCGAATTAACCGGCGACAAAAAGGTCCGCACTGGCGAAAATTTTTGGCTGCATATACCGCTAGCACCTCTGGGTATTTATGCGCCGACCCGACTTATGTGCCGCGGCGAGTGTCGGTGGTTCGATGGCGAGCGCTATCGTGTCGGCGGGGTCTTCACTGATCTGAGTAACACCGATCGGATGATCATCGACCAAATCGTTGAGACCATGAGACAGCGCCGCAGCCCAGCCGGCTAGTGTTCCTCAAGCTGCTGTAATAAAAAATTTATTTCTACATTTTAGAAAAAAATGGCTAACACCTTCTCGTTAAATTGAAACTCACGACGGTTTGCGAATAAGCTTTATATTCGCAACCATCTGGCGGTTAGTGCACAATAAGTTTGCGCTTCATCAGGATACCCGGACGAAGTTCGAGCGGACACAATTGAAACGTGTGGGGAGAGCGGCTAATGACGGTGACCAAATATCGACGGAGCCTACCCAAAGGCAACGGTAAACCGGTAATCATTGATGGCGTGCGAACCGCCTTCGTCAAATCCTTTGGCGTATTTGAAGACAGCGACGCTCTGGAACTTTACAGTCGAGTGATCGATGGTTTGATAAGACGATTAGAGCTCGACCCCGAGGAGCTTGATGAGGTTTCCTGTGGAGTCGTGGTACCGCAAACTAAAAATGGCAACGTTGCCCGCGACGCGGTCTTAAATCTTGGACTTCCTGCTCACATACACGGACTAACACTAAATCGAGCCTGCACGAGCAGCCTACAGACAATAAGTGACGCCGCTCGAAACATTTCCTTTGGTAATCCGGCACTGATACTTGCTGGCGGCGTCGAGTGCTTGAGTGATGTCCCAATTGTTTACTCGCGCGAAGCACGGAAATTTCTAGTCACTCTTAATAAAGCTAGAACGACCGCTTCTAAACTCAATCTTCTAAAAAACTTTAGTGCCAAGGCCTGGCTACCTAAGCCGCCCAGTCTTTCCGAGCCGTTGACCGGCTTCACCATGGGTGAGCATGCGGAGATGATGGCGAAAATTAACCGCATCAGCAAACATGACCAAGATCTGTTTGCCGTTGAGTCCCACAAGAAAGCGGCCGCGGCAGTCGAATCAGGCTACTTCGATGCTGAAATCATCCCAACCTGGCCAACGCCTAAATATGCCGTGTGCGTCGATCGTGACAATATGGTGCGCGCAGATACTTCGATCGAGGCCCTTAAAGACCTAAAACCTGCCTTCGATCGCCGCTACGGCACAATCACCGCAGGCAATGCCTCGCCGTTAACTGATGGGGCCGCCGTCACTTTGATTGCCGATGAAGCCCGCGCCAAAAGTCTCGGGCTCAAAGCAAAAGCGCGCATTAAAGACATGGTCTTTGTTGGCGTCAATCCATACGAACAGCTGCTCATAGGACCAGCGATTGCGATACCATTGCTCCTCAAAAAAAATGGCCTCACTTTGAATGATATCGACCTGTTTGAAATACATGAGGCTTTTGCGGCGCAGGTCCTAAGCTGCACGCGTTCAATGGAATCTACGGATTTTATGGAACGTCATTTTGGCACTAAAGCGCTGGGAGCGTTTCCAATGGATCGAGTCAACGTCAACGGCGGCGCACTCGCCATCGGCCATCCATTTGGAGCCACTGGATCACGCTTAGTTACCACGCTGTCTAATGAACTTATTCGTAGTGACAAAAATTTAGGCCTAATTGCTATATGCGCTGCTGGTGGAATGTCCGGCGCGATGTTGATCGAGCGCATTTGACAATTAAAAGGAGTGACTCACCATGGGCGAGTTTTGGCGAATTGAGAGAGAAGTCGGCAACGTCGCAGTACTCACGCTCGACACTAAAGACAAAGACGTAAATGTCTTATCGGAGAAGGTGCTTCGTCAACTAAACGAAATACTCGACTCTTTCGAAGGTGACACCTCTCTTGCTGGCGTCGTGATCACGAGCGCGAAAAAAGACTTCATTGTCGGCGCTGATATTACCGAAATCACTGCCATGAAAACGGCAGAGATCGCTACAAATGGTGCCCGCCAAATGCAGGCCGTGTTACAAAAGATTGCTAATCTCAAAGTACCCACCGTAGCAGCCATCAATGGGCAAGCACTTGGTGGCGGGCTGGAGCTAGCACTGGCATGTACCTGGAGGGTTGTGACCGGCGATGCACGCACCAAATTGGGTCTGCCCGAAATCCAACTAGGGATCATTCCCGGTGGCGGCGGTACACAGCGCTTGCCGCGACTTATTGGCATTCAAGCCGCCCTAGACCTGATCCTGACGGGCAAGCGAGTCGCTGGTAAAAAAGCCGAAAAAATCGGCCTAGCCGACGCCTGCGTGCCAATGCAACTGTTGCGCGAACAAGCCGTCTTATATGCGCACAAACGCCGCAGTGAACACCATCATGGCTTGGCCGACATCAAGCCGGGAAACCTTGCCAGTGATCTGCCGAAATGGGCAACCGAGGGAAACCTGCTTGGGCGAAAGCTGATTTACAAAAAAGCAAAGGAAATGGTGCAGGCTAAAACGCACGGTCATTACCCAGCTTCATTCATGGCTCTCGAGGCCGTTTTTGAGGGATTTGAATTATCCCTAGTGAAAGGCTTGGAGCTAGAGGCCGACTTATTTGGACAGCTTGTTATTACGCGCGAAAGTCACAGCCTAGTCCATCTATTCCATGCCACTACAAGCATCAAAAAGCATCGTTTCAAAGACGCGGGCCGCGAGCGATTCGGGCAGAATAAAGTCGAAAGCATCGGGGTCATCGGTGCTGGTTTTATGGGCGCGGGAATAGCCACCGTCGCGATTGAGCGTGGCATCAGAGTGCGCCTTGCCGACCCGAACAAAGATTCTATCGGCCGTGCCCTTAAACACTCCCGAGACTACTTCCAAAAGAAGCTCGATCGCCGCCGCATCAAATCTTTTGAAGTCGGCCAAAAGTTAGGCCATCTTTCCCCAGGTTTGAGCACGGCTGGACTGAACAAGACTGACATTGTCATTGAAGCCGTGTTTGAAGATCTGCGTCTAAAGCAAAAGCTCCTTAAGCAAGTCGAGGAAAGGGCGGGAGAGGACTTCATCTTCGCAAGCAATACCTCTGCACTGCCGATTGCTCAAATTGCAGCAGAAGCTAAACACCCTGAAAGGGTGATCGGCATGCATTTCTTCTCGCCAGTAGAGAAGATGCCACTACTTGAAGTAGTGATCACAGACGCCACTGCCGACTGGGTAACCGCTAGAACGGTGGAGTTGGGGCAAGAGTTAGGCAAACAGGTGATTATCGTCAAGGATGGTCCGGGCTTCTATACGACCCGGGCACTATCTTTCTTGCTCAACGAGGGGTCTCTGATCCTCGAGGAGGGCACCTCCGTTGAGGCTATCGACAAAGCCATGATCGATTTTGGTTTTCCGGTCGGGCCGATAGCATTAATCGACGAGGTAGGAATCGACGTTGGCATCCATGTGCTCGAAACAATAGCCGGCGCCTTTCCCAGTCGCCTGGTGCCGCCGAAGGGACTCGGCGCAATTGCCGACAGTGGCCGCTTAGGTAGAAAAAATAATAAGGGATTTTATCTCTACGAAAACGGTAAAAAGGGCCGCCCGGACCCGGCCGTCACCGACCTCATACGCACATCGACGACGGGCAAGAAATCTACAGCCGAGGAAATCGTTGAGCGGTGTCTTCTCGTATTTGTAAATGAATCCATTCGTTGCCTAGAAGAAGGCATTTTAGCCAGCGCTTACGATGGTGATGTCGGAGCTGTCTTCGGCCTCGGCTTCCCCCCCTTCTGGGGCGGACCATTCAAATACGCGGATCACGTCGGCGCCGGAGAATTAGTCAGTCGCCTACAAAAGCTAGAAGACCTGTACGGCGCAAGATTCAAACCGGCTGAGCTTTTAGTTAAGTACGCTGCTGCCGGCCAGCGCTTTTTCCCGGATGAGGCGTGAGAGAAAAGATATTGATCATCACCTGGCTTGCCTTCGGCAGCCAGGCGTACTCCATTCCTGTGAAAGGCGGTTCAGCTCTTTCCGCTACACCTAACGAGCCAGGCGAGGGCACCCTACCCGAGGTGCATTTTACTGCCGCCGTAAATGCGGCTGAGGATGACGGCAGACCAAATCTAGTCCGTGGGGAGATGCGAATCAGGAACTGGCGTCCCCGAGATGGCCACTGTCTTTACTTGCCCTACGCAGACCCTGATTATGGCGAAGACCGCGGCACCCATCGACGGTTCGACATGCTCTCGGCAAAGTTCCCCGCAGCTGTTTTTCGCGGCGGCAATCTCCGCGTGACGTTAGCCACGCAAGCCATTACCGCAGCCTTCCCAATTCCCCAGCTGCTTAAGATATCGACTCCCGCCGATTGGTCTGCGGAAAAAGAACTGGTCCTATCCTTCGAAAGCCAAGTTCCGAGGCTGCCGAATTCAGATGATAACAACTGGTTTTACCACGGTTTCATGCCTGAATTACTGGACAACTGCCCGCCGCCCAATTTAGATCAATTCTATTACAGACGACAGATATCAGCACACTACATAGGGGAGCTCAGCCTCCCCAGTGAATGGCAGTACATCGGAACAGGAAAGATAACCGATACAACCAAAGTGTCCGTCGACCAAACAAGTCGAGATATCACTTTTGCACTTGGTAAAAATTATGAACATGTCAAATTCAATGCTGGTGATGTTTCGGTCGACTTTTTTTATTACTCGGCAGATTTCCTTAAACTAGCTGGGACAGTCAGTAAAATCCTACCAATTATGACCAACCTGCTTGGTCCGTATCCCTACCCCAGCCTGACCATCATGGAAACACCTGAGCTCCAGCACCATGGATTACCGGGTGTCATAGCACTCAATACGCCGGCTCAGACGATCTTCAGTAAGGCGCAGGGATCTTACCTCAACTGGCAGCATTGGATGATCACTCTTCAGTTAGCGAGGCAGTGGTATGGAGGTGCCATAAAAGGCCCATCACCTGACGACGACTGGTTGTCGGTCGGGATCGCAGAATTCGTCACCCTCGAGTCGATTAGACGCTACCCGTCAATCTTTAACTTGTTTAGTTCTTCAGAATTATTTAGCGACTGGCTTTCATTTGATTATTTACAAAACACAGAAATATCGGCGTCTTTGTTACGTCAGAACTCTCCGTTCGCGACTCTTACCACAGCTTCATACGACTCCACCCTCCCTTTTGCAGAGCAGAATCCGCTACTGTTCACCAAACACACTTCGGCCCTCAGACAACTTAGGGATTTAGTCGGTGATCAATTATTTTTCCGCTTCCTTCGGTCTTTGACCAAGAATCACTTACATAGATCCTTGTCGCCTAAGCAGTTTCGCTCTGCTTTGACTCAACTACCTTCGCCCTTCTCACCGGTAGCCAGAGACCAGTTGGACCGCAGTCTCACGACCTGGTGGACTAGCGATGGCTGGCCAGATTTTGCGCTGACAGACGTGAACTCGAGAATGCTGCCTAATGGTAATTGGATCTCTGAGCTTACAGCGAAACAGGAGGGGGGAATTGATTACCCTCCATCTTTTGCAATCAAAGACGCAAGCAATCGAACCTATGTTGCCCATGGTGAACCTCATCTCGAGAAAAACGGAGACGCATCATGGGTGGCTAGTATGGTTACACCGCATGAACCCCTGGATGTAGCTCTTGACCCCACACATGAAACATTTGATGCAGATCGGTTCAATAATCGTTTAGGTACTGCCCCTTGGTCATTATTCCCGGGGAATGCAAATACTCTGCAGGATGATGCTTATACATTATTATGGCTGCCTTATGCCTTCCGCCGGCCTGGGGAACCGTTTTCTTTAGGAGTTCAGGCTGCTCTCTTCCGATATATAAGTCATGGAATCATCGGGCGTGCAGAGGTTGCTCCAGGAACAAAACTAGCATCTTTGCGCATTAGCGATTCCATAAAACTCCCTGAAGTCGCTGCCAGATTGGATATTAACCTCAGTCAGAACTATGACCACGATCGCTTGCTGCAAGCTTCTTTAATTCGGTCGCCGTTGATAAAAAACTTTCCCTACCTAAGCATGGACTGGTCACTGCGCAATCGTGAACGGGCGGGACTACCAGAAACCAACCATGGGACGGCCGGAATTGGTGCGAACCTACAGCCAATTGGCTATACACGCCTCTGCAATTATCGTCTGGGGCTCAGTTTTGAAAAAGCCCCGGGAGTGTTGGCTCACGGCTTTAACTACGACCGACGATTTGGCATCGCAAGCACCGAATGCAACATAACTAATCAAAGTAAATTTAGCTTTAGGCTATTCCGCGGTGAGGTTGGCGGAGACGGAAATCTTCCGCAAGTGGCTCTCTTTAAACCAACGAATCTCGGAGAGGCACATTTAAGGCTTTACAGCATAGGTACGTGGGTGCGGTCTATAGCAACGACGAGCTTCGACCTGTACTTACCTTTCTTCCTCCCACTTCCTTATGACTCCCTGATACTCTCGAGACAAATGCGTTGGCGCCTCTACTATGATTTAGGCGTTGCGGGTAGAGAGCACTTTAGCTACAGATCTGCGGGATTTGGCTTCCTCCTACCCTTCGGCGGCGATCTGTCCGGAGCAGGCTCGCTAGCATTAACCAGACTAAGTATATTGGTTATTGCCTTTAATGATGTGGGCGGTGTCAAAGAACGCAAGCCGATGGTTACAATTGATTTAACCGGCGACCTCTAATTAGTCGGTCAATAAATTTTGACAAAACTTTGATCAAAACATGACTGATCAGTCCAAATAAAGCACCGCACAAAAACCCCGCCAGCACATCACCTGGAAAATGGACTCCCAGATATACCCGACTAAATCCAATCAATGTCGTCAGCAGCAAGGCGGTCACAGCCACCCAAGCGTTGGAATTAAGGGCGAGCAACACCGTGACAGCCATGCCGTTTGCAGCATGGTTGGAAGGAAAACCGTGATCCCCACCGCAGAACTCGGGGACCAAATGAATATCCTGAAACTGCCGACAGGGACGATCTCGCGCAAATGCCGGCTTTAGAACTTGATAAGTCATAAAATCCGACAGCCCGATAGTTAGCGCCATCATCAGACACAAAGGCAACAGGGTCCTACGCTTTCGGACGCAGGCGAACAAAACAAAAAACAAACCAACTATCGCCCAAGTGTACCTACTCGAAACGAACATCATCAGGGAATCAAGAAGTGGCGAAGCGAGTTGTTGATTGATAAAACGGAACGTCGCTTCATCAAAAGCGATCAACTCGGAGAGCATGGTGTCGACCTTTTAGTTTTCGGAAACCCATTAGCTTAAGTACTATTTGTAACTTTGGATCACCCGAATCGACTAGAGAAGATTTTAAGTTGACCAGCCAGTCAACCGGTGTTAGGTTCTGCCTACACCACCTAAAAGCAACAGCAGCGCAGATAACATGAAACGGGAAAGCCTTCGGCAGGCGGTTTCGAATTGTGAGAGGCGTGGCTTAAAATGAGTAGTCCTGAGCTGGGACAAAAACCCTCGGATAAAAATCTTGGCTCATCGGCTCATCGGCTCGCTCTATAGGTAGGGAATCCAAATTGAAATCCAGCCGAGGGCGCGTGGCTCGGCCACTGACTTTAACTCTATGGAAGCGAAGCTCCGCACTTTTCGCTCGTGGGCCTGAAGTTTGAGGCAGGGCTGGCGCAGCATAATCCACAGGAGAATGCTCCGCTTTTGCTGTTGCGGATTTCCTTAGTTGATCCGGATCTCGCATGTACCGCGCCGCCTCTCCTTGGTTAAGTCTCTGTATGGCTACACCATCGAAGCGGCGATCGTTTGGCAGTATGTATTGTCTTTCGCCTAGCGGCGGCAGCGAACGGCTAGCGAGCCTCTTCTGCCGAAAACCCGGAAGAGATAAGGCCCCAACAGCGATCATCGATAACAAAAACATGGGAATTATCAAACGGCTCATTGTAGCACTCATCGGCTGATTGAATGATTTCAGTTTCATACGTTTTATCGGCAAGTCTCCCCATCAGCTTAAGCTGAGAGAGACTTCAGCCGACACGCAGGAAGTCAACAAAGGGTTCTTGGAACAAACTGTGTCCATTAGGCAAACTAAGAAATGACCGTACTAATCGTCGAACGCGGTGCTGATTCCGGAAAACGAATAGTTCTGGCGCAATTTCCTATTACTATCGGCAGGGATGCTACGAACTCCGTGGTGCTCGATGACGAGGAAGTATCCCGTTTTCACCTCCGCATTAAGCGACGAGGGCGCTTATTTATCTGCGAGGATCTCGAATCAAGAAACGGGACTTTTATCAACGGTGACCGAGTCTTAAATTCCATTCTTCAAAATAATGACAAGCTGCTGGTTGGCTCTACCGAATTTCAATTCGTGACCTCGGAACCAAACATACAATTGACCAATGAAATATTGCAGTTCGATATGATTCTTTCCGAGGACTTGGGACTCAAAGGGCCGATTGAATTAGGGCGTGGCGACCAACCTAAAAAGTTCGCCCCTCAAAGACTTAATCAACTAGGCGTGATGAACCAGCTCACGACGGATCTCAAGGCCGTCAAAGAAGTCTACGATCTACATGGAAATATTGTAGTAATTCATGATTTTGAAGAAGCCAGCAAGGCTCTACTCAAGTCCCTAGGCAAGCTGGTCCCATCAGCCAATCGGGCTGCATTTTTTATGTGGAGCGCTCCCACACGACAACTTGTTCCAATTGCAAGCCGACACTACAGAAGAAAAAAAGAATCGTTCGTACTCAGTCAGCGCGCGTTCGAGGACGTTCTGGCCCGAAAACAAGGCATCCTTCTGCCGACTGAATTCTCACCTCACGTGACTCAACAAGGTGACACTCGGTTAATTCTTCCGATGGTCTATAACGACGAAACGATTTGTATAGTTCACTTAGAGGCATCGTCCGCCGAATCTAGCCTCTCGCCAAAAGAACTAGATTTGGCCCAAGCATTGATTAGTCGATGCGCGCCTTCTTTTGAGAACATGCTGCTTCGTCGCGAATTGGATGCCTGGATGCTCGGGATGATCGAGACAATGGTCGCGACTATCGAAGCTAAGGACACCTACACACATGGCCATTCGGAAAGGGTAAGCCGTTACTCGATCGCCATTGCGGACGAACTCAAATTAAGTCGAGACCTAAAGAAGCTTCTCCTAATCAGTGCCTTGTGTCACGACATTGGTAAAATTGGCATCCCGGATGCAATTCTCAAGAAAGCCTCCATGCTTAGCTCGGAGGAATATGAGGAAATGAAACTGCATCCCACGATCGGATCTGACATTATTAGTCATATGCCGAACGCACAGAGATTCATCTCTGGCGTCAAACATCACCACGAAAAGTGGGACGGCTCAGGATACCCCGATGGTCTGACGGGGGAGGACATTCCGTTTTTTGGCAGGATTGTGGCGCTGTCCGATGTCTTCGACGCCATGGTTTCCGGACGTGCTTATTCTGGGTTCATGGATCAATCCGATGCTATCAGTCGAATCACAGAAGAACGTGAGCTATTCGACCCCGAAATACTTCGCGCCATGATAAGAGCTCACGAAAATGGTTCGTTAACTTTAAAAACGAGCACTGCAAATCACGCCTCAGATCAAACTCCGACGCCAGCTACGTCTACCTCAACTCTTGAGCCCACTAAACACGTCCCTAACCACTCTAAGACAAAAAAAATACTCAGCTAATTTGTGGCCCGTTGGGCACCTGGTTCCACTGTGAGCGGCGCACCAAAGGCAGCCGGCTGGGTATTCATGCGCTTATAAGTTACAATAGAGAAAACGACTTGGAGCAAAACTATGTGGAGTGAGGTCGCCCGTAGCTTACAGATGGGTAATGGCTATGTGCTGACGATGTTAGCCATAGGATTTATCGCCTGTATTTTGTTTTTTGAACGGTTGATCATGTTACAAGCGGTCTACCACATAAATTTTTCAAAGTTTCTCAATAGTCTTAGGAAGATGGTTCTTTCTGAAGATTTAAACAGAGCCGTCAACCTCTGTAAAAATACGTCTTCTACTTCGCTCCCCAAAATAGCATGCAGAGCTCTCGAAGCTGCCGATAGCGACCCTACTAAAGTACGCGGCACCATTGAGGAAGAAGCACTGGAGTTCTTGCCAAGTATAGAGCGACGCTTGGGGGCCTTGCCGGCACTAACCCTTCTAATTATGTTGGTCGGCATCCTAGGGACCATTGACTCTCTGTGGGTGGCATTTCAATCTGTAGACGTACTGGATACAGCCAAGAAACAGGCGACCATCGCGCAAGGTATTGCTAGCTCGCTTTCCCCAACTGCGCTCGGACTTCTTTTTGGAACAATATTGCTATCCGGATATTATTTGCTCAAAGGTATGGCCATAAACTTAACCGAAAGCATCCACCATGGTGTTGCCGTTCTAATTAATCTTTTAGCCCCTCGTGACGCCATTTCATACGTTCCGATGACAGAGAGTTCCGAGATCTCACATTCACCACAGTCCGAACAACCATCCAATGAAAAGATTGCTGGCGCAGCCCCCGCGGCCGCTCCTGCGGAAGAGAGCTTCGATGATGTATCAATCGAAGATATCAAGGATGAAGAAGAAATCATCTGACGAGCAATGGCTTTTTCGAGCATTGCTAGTCAGTCTTTTCGGACTTTTCAGCATCCTTGCCTTTTGTTTTCGGGTTGTCACTTTGCCCGCAGGCTACGGCATTGTGCCGGTTGAAATTCCTGTTTTGCAGGCCTCTCTTCAAGATCCTGGCTTTCATCAATTCCGCGAAGGGGCTACCGAGTCATTGACTAGCAATACTCCGACCGTAGTCCTAACAACAGATGCATTTTTCTTTGGAGACTTATCCGCTTTTTCAGAAAACTTCTCAGACACGAGCAATAAATTTATCATCCGACATGCCTCCGGCAGCCCTCAACTTAGTTTGCTACTGCAACAGCTCACTAAGTGGGTCACAAATAGATCACATGAATCGAATATTCCTTTAAGTAAGGTTCTTGTTCTCATACCCGCTGGTGAAATCCCCGTCCCCATACTGACAGAAGTAATCGCTGGACTCAGGTCTTCTCCCCACTTCAAACGAGTCGTTCTAAGTAGCGGGCTAAACTAATGTCTTCTCCAATTTTAGACAAAAATCATTGGAGCTCCCGATTTGCTGTCGCCCAGAATCGGCTCCGTGAACCGCTTTGGTGGTTTCCCTATCCATTTCTGCTAACCTTTGGCCTGGTCCTTTTACTGATGGCCCATGTTCTGTTCACGACTAATCCGCGCATGGGCAATCCGGCAGACGTCGTAACTTTTCCCTCAATGCCTCAACGCGATAGCGCAATCTGGCTAAGCGTGACCCCCATCGGCAATGATGTCGTTGTCACTACAAATGACCGGAAGGTTTTCCGCTGGCCGCAGAAAATTAGATCTGAGCATGATATTCGCGAGTTGGTCTTCTACCTAAGGGAGCGCGTTCATCAAGAAATTCAATCGGCAGCTTTGCTGCAAAGAATTTATAACATCCAAACGACAGCGGTGATTGCTGCGGATCAGAGATTAAAATATCTACATTTGCGTCCAATTATTCACGCCTTGGCCCAGGCTGGCATTAGCAATTATGGTTTTGAAACGTTAAATCCGGTCCTCACCAACTCGACGCAGACACTTCATCGTGGAGGTGTCTCGCAGGAATGAAGAAAGCAGCCAACAGCAAGAAAAAGACTGGTAGTGCACTCGGAATGAAGAGTAAAGGCGCATTCCTTTACGTCGAAGTTTTGCAAAACGGCAGCACCCTGGCCTCGATGACTCGGGGGCTGAAGCGCCGTGGTCGACTGTCACTTACCAGCACCGGTTCTGGGCCACTTGTATTACCCCACTACCCCTTTAATGACGGCCGCTTGGACTTTCTTCACGTCACGTCCAGCGGGATCATGATCGATTTAAATCATGAGTGGAGTGGTTTTTGTAGCCTCAAAGGGCAACTGCGTGCGATTGACAAAGGCGGGCGCAACCAATCCTCAATCGAATTAAAAAATGGCGACTATGCCAGTATGACTAACGGGGATCTTCGTATTATGGTCAGGATTGGTCCTGCCCAGCGCACTCCCAAGGCTGCAAGCCTGCGTGTTGCGTCCGCATATAGGTCCTCAATATTTAGACTCATTATGCCAAGCATTCTTGAGTGGCAAATCACCTCGATCGCCGCTCTTATGGCCTTAGTTGTATTCGGAAGTGCCTGTATAGGACTATTAAACCGACCCGTGTCTCGCCCAACTGCCATGGGAGAGATTGCCGACGACTATATTTTAAACTTCGTCTCTCCGGCCCATTTGATTCATGCGCCCGAGGCCCTCCAAAAACAGCTAAATCGGCCGCTTTTGTTACAACAAGTAATGGCGTTTTATACGAATGTTACAGCATCTATGATGGGTTGGCCTCTGCAAAACGAACGCCTCCTGCCGCCTACAACGGTGGAAACCTACCGAGTCCTTCGGGAGAATTCTCGCCGTGTCGCTACCGCAAAACGGCAGAGGCAGCAAGAGATTGACCAACTGCAAATGATGAAAAACGGCGTCGGACTAATCACCATACCGAGTGTAGTCGGCGAGAGTTTGCCCGGAAGCATGCTACGAGTTGCTGACAAGATTTCCATTTTGCATAAAAGCTTTGATGAAAATCTCGCGGCAAAGCGTCGGATTCAAAAGGTGTTCCCGCATGATCCCGAGTACGCCTGGGAAGACTACAAAAACGTTAATGAAGTCGACCCGCTGTCCGCTGCAACGGGCAAGATAAAGCCTTTTAACATCCTTAGTGAAGAGGAACTGGTTTACGAAGAGAGCCGGGCTCTGGCCAAACGCGCCGAAAAAAAACAGTCAAAAGTCGTGAGTCTTATGGGAGAAAAAGACTTTATTACACCGGCGTCTTCAAAGCCAATCGCGATTCCAGATGGCGTTCGCTTTGCGTCTTTCGCCAACCAAGTCGACTTCATGATTGCCGACGAAAAACTTTATCAGCTTCAAGCAGCGGAATTTGGTCAAGTCAAGGCTGAGACCAAACCAGAGAGCAAGGCGGTGATACAGGAGCCACTAGTCGGTGAGATTGAACCAGCGCTCATCGAAAACTATATTAAAAAGAACCAATTTGAACTTCAACTCTGTTATGAACTCGCCCTTCGTCGCAATGAACAAGCCGCTGGAACCATGGAATGGCGTTGGCGAATTGATTCTAGGGGGACTATTTCGGGCCTGGCGCTCATCAACACTAGTATCAAAGACCCGCGTATGACAGATTGCATCCGGCGGAAAATTGCCGCCTGGCGCTTCCCGAGGCCGCGTCGGGGCAGCATCGAAGTGAGTTACCCTTTTGAATTTGCTCCAACCAAAGGATAAAAAGCCTTTGATCTCAGATCAGCAGTACTTTGCCCCTTACCATGACCCCGACTCAGTACGCATCATCCCATTAGGGGGGTGCGGCGAGTTTGGAATGAATCTCACCGCATTTCTCGTCCGCGGGAAGCTTTTTGTAATCGACGCCGGCGTTCGATTTCCCGAGCCTTTCCGACTTGGAATTGATGCCATGTTGCCGAACGTGGACCCATGGTTCCAAGCGGCGGGGGGCGTCCATGCCTATCTATTGACCCATGGCCATGAGGACCATCTTGGTGCGATGCCGCATTTGCTACAAAAGTGGCCGGCGCCAGTCTACGGCACAGGTTGGACTATAGAGCTACTACGTTCAAAGTTCTCCAGAATGGGTAAAGATGCCAACGCCTACAAGCTTCACGTCGTCGAGGCAGGCGATCACGTAGTCACAGCTGGCTTTGACGCTGAATATGTGCACGTCAATCATTCCATTCCAATGACCTGCTCACTGTTCCTACGTTTGCCTGGTTTAAATATTTTTCATACCGGTGACTTTAAATTCGAACAACACCCAATACTCGAAAATCCGACAGATTTTGAGAAATTAGCCGCCATTGGCAACGAGGGCGTCGACCTCCTCCTAACGGACAGTACAAACGCAGATAAAGATGGATTTTGCCCTGGCGAGGACACTGTCTTTGAGCCCCTTAAAGACGTGGTGAACGCCTGTGAAAAGGCCGCCATTATTACAACATTCTCTAGTAACTTAGGGCGCTTAAAAACAATCGTGGATGTCTGCCAAGCTACCGGACGCAAACTATACATAACAGGAGGTGGCCTAGAGGGTACGCTAGCGATAGCGAAAAACTTAGGCCTGTATCACTTGCCTGAAAATTTGCGTGTGGCTGACAATCAACTGGGGAGTATTCCGCGGGAAAGACTCCTGGTTTTAACCACTGGCTGTCAGGGCGAAAGACGCTCTGGGTTGGCTCGAATCGCAAGTGGCGAACACAGGCACTTCAGAATTGGCGATGGCGACACCGTAATCTGGTCATCGCGCCTGATACCAGGTAACGAGAGAGCCGTAATTAGCCTCTCTAATAATTTACTGCGAGCTGGTGCTCGGGTGATCACTGCGCGGGAAGCGCCGGGCATCCATGTTAGTGGACATGCGTACGGCGGTGACATCGACCGCTTGGTCGGACTCCTTAAGCCACGTCATTACTTGCCCGTGCACGGAGCGTTCAGTCAGCTCCACGCTAACTCTAAAAGACCGGGACGACTGGGCATTTCAACGCAGTGTCAATTGATTGAATCTGGAGACGTACTGGACGCTAACCGGCTTGGTGTCGATTTAGTCGGCCACATAGACGTGGAACTTGCATTTGTCGACGGAGACTCTCGGACGATTCTGGCTTATGAAGACCTGCGGGAACGACTGAGGATAGGTGAATTGGGTGCGGCACTAGTAGACGGCGTATTTGATTTTAAGCGAGAAACTTGGCTCGTACGTCCAAACATAGAGTTCACCGGCTTGGCCTTTCCGATTTCCATCAATGAAGCTAAATGGCGTGCTGATAAAGCCGCGAAGGTGGCAAATATCGCAGCTCAGGGTCTATTACAAAAAGGGCAAAATTCGGAAGTTATCAATGAGGAAATCCGCAAGTTTGTCCGCCGCGAGCTGCAGTTAGTCTTGAAGAAGAAGCCCGTAGTAACCGTCAAGCTCCATGTTGTTTAAAGCGAGTACTTGTGGATCCAGTCATCATTGCAGCAGCAAAATTTGAGCTCGACCCCTTAACCAATGCGCTGCAGGAAAAGGGAATGAATCCGACAACTAAGTTGATCGGAATAGGCTCACTTAATGCGGCCAAACGAGCCAGACAGGTCGCTGAAGCGTGCCGCGGTCGCAATGTAATCTTTGTGGGTACATGCGGAATATTTGGGTCATTCAATCGTGTCCATCTGATAAGGGCGCAAGAGGTTCACTGGTTACCAACGTGTGAGCGTTTAGGCCTCTCCTACACTGTGAGAGACTCAGCGCCACCAATCGTGCTGCCTCCTGCCCCTGCCTATTGCCAGTCACTTCCAGAGAAAAAGGTCATTTGCTCTCCGGGCATTAGCCTCGTGAGTAAACTACCAGATCATTTATCAGCCGATCCCTGTGTCGAGAATCTTGAGCTATACTCATGTATTGGTGAAATAGCGGCGCAAGCCGCTAGCTTAGCTGTGGTGTTAGCTGTCACCAACAGTGTCGGGCCTGACTCTCACTCGCAGTGGCGTCAACACTTCGCAGGGGCCGCTGGAGCGACTGCCGAGTTCTTATGTGCAAGATTAGCAAAATCCCAATAAGTAACTCTTCTCTCGTAATATAAACCTTGCTCCGCCAACGACTGGTCGAGTCTTTACAACCGTGCTAAAATTTTAAGAGTACCCCCTAAAAAATACTCCCGCTTCTCTCGAGAATAACTTTCCCGCAATTCTAGGAAGGATTATTTGCACGCCGACGCTGAAATCGCTGCGAGCGCTACTGGTGCAACCCATGTTGGATTAGTGCGTTCGTGCAATCAGGACTCGTTCCTCGTGGACGACGAGCTTCACCTTTATGTTGTGGCGGATGGGATGGGTGGCCATGCCGGCGGTGAAATCGCCAGCAACCTCTGCATTACGTCTATCTCCCAATACCTTCTGGATCAAAAGGATCTCATTACTAGCTCACAGGAGCGTCAGCACCCTGATGCAAGAATCAGCAATCTGATGGCCGACGCAGTAAATCATGCCTCCACCAAAATATATGAGCGCGCCCTTGAAGAGCCCACCCTGAGAGGGATGGGAACCACCGCCACTGCTGCGATCGTTGTAGATAAGTTCGCCTACATAGCACATGTCGGTGACAGTCGATGCTACCTGCTAAGGCGCGGCTTCATCTATCAAGTAACAAACGATCACTCCTTAGTTAGCGAGCAAGTGCGGGCTGGTATCCTCACCAAAGAAGAGGCAGATCTTCATCACCTTCGGAACGTCATTACTAGAAGCGTTGGATATCAAGAGGAAGAAGACGTCGACACGACCAGCTTGGCCCTGGAAAATGGCGACATGATCCTAATGTGCAGCGATGGTTTGCACGGAAAAGTGAGCGACAAAGAAATGTCCCTCATGCTTCGTGACAACGACCTTGATGCCGCACCTAAATTAATCAATCTCGCCAATGAACGTGGTGGAGAAGACAACATAACCGTAGTCATCCTGAAAGTTAATTTCCGCTTACCGCACCCGCCTGCCCCCACTTGAATCCGGCAAAATTTCTTTCCGCGCCAGTCAAGCAGGGCTCCCGCCTTCGGACGGACTCTCGATGAAACGAATCACTATCATGATCATCCCTGACGGCTGTCGCGCGACGCGTCATCTGCGCATTCCCGAAGCGCTGGTCAAGATCACCTTCGGTCTGAGCTTGGTGGCCCTGTGCGCTGCTGGCTTCGTCTTTTTTGATTATCTGGAACTTCGCTATTTTCGAAATAATTTTAGGCTGGTGGCGAGCGAAAACGAAGACCTAAAGGGCGAAGCTCGCCTACTTATGCAGAACCTGGAAGAGGTCAAGGGAGCTCTACGTCGAGTCCAGGACTACACCGGTAAGTTGGGTGAATTGACTGCACTGAAAGTACAAAAATTCACAAAAAAAACAGGCATTGGGCCGCTTACGGCTGAAGAGTTTAGTGTGGCCCAGCAGTCGACCGCGGTTGTTGCAACCAAGGACTCGAGCGCATACGTTCCGGTCGGACTGAATGTAGACAAGCTAGTTTTTCGTCCAATTTTTGACCGCTTGGCATCTATCGGACATGCCGCCAATAACCACGCCATGGAACTGCAGCACCTGCTGTCTACCCTTAGCCAACAAAAGAATTTATTGTCGTCGATTCCCTCCGTCGCGCCGGTTGATGGCTGGATCACAAGCGGCTTCGGCACTCGGGTCTCGCCGTTTACGGGTGAACGCACAGCCCATGCCGGAATCGACATTGCCGCACCTGTAGGCACACCGATTATGGCACCGGCGGACGGCGTCGTGATTTTTACGGGCGCCAAAGCTGGGTTCGGAAACTTCATTATGATTGCGCATGGTTATGGCGTTGTGACGCGGTATGGTCACAACCATCAGAATCTGGTGCAGCCAGGCCAGAAAGTAGGCCGCGGCGAGCAAATAGGCACGGTTGGGGAGACGGGGCGGGCCACCGGACCACACCTACACTATGAAGTCGTCATTAACGGCAAACTAGAGAATCCGCAAAAATTTATCCTCGATATGGCCGACATCTACCGAATCTATTAATCCCTAGCGATAGTTGCTGTTTCCCAAGTTCCAAGCGGAAAGGTATATTGCCAAGGTTCCATGAACCGCTTGCGACAGAATTGGGCAGCCTCATGCAGATCCTGAAGAAGATTTTCGGCAGCAAGAATGATCGTGAACTTAAGCGCATCCAGGGACTGGTCTTGCGCATTAACAGCCTTGAGGCTTCAACCAAGAGCCTCAGCGACGCTGAGTTACAAGGCAAGACCGCTGAATTCAAACAGCGGCTAGCCAACGGGGAAGCGCTAGACGCCCTCCTACCTGAGGCCTTCGCGACTGTGCGCGAGGCTGGATGGCGTGTCGACAAGAAGCGGCATTTCGACGTGCAGCTCATCGGCGGCATCGTCCTACATGAAGGCAAAATTGCCGAAATGCGCACCGGTGAAGGCAAAACCCTTACGGCCACATTGCCCGTCTATTTGAATGCTCTTGCTGGCAAAGGGGCTCACGTCATTACCGTGAACGACTACCTAGCACGCCGTGATGCTGAGTGGATGGGCCGGATATATGGCTTCTTGGGACTTACCACCGGCATCATTGTCCACGGTCTATCAGACTCCCAGAGGCGGGACTCCTACGGAAGTGATATTACGTACGGTACCAACAATGAATTTGGCTTTGATTACCTGCGCGACAACATGAAGACTGAGGTCTCCCGCCTGGTTCAGAGGGAACACTTCTTCGCCATAGTTGACGAAGTCGACTCTATCCTAATCGACGAAGCCCGCACTCCACTTATCATTTCTGGACCGTCCGAAACCAATATCGGCCTTTACAACTCAGTCAATAGCGCCATCCCTGGCCTGCAAAAAGACAGCGACTACATTTTTGATGAAAAATCTCGGACCGTGGCTCTGACTGAGGACGGCATCAGTAAACTAGAGAAACGCCTCCGTCTTGATAATCTCTACGATCCAACGAATATCGAGTATCTTCACCATGTTCAGCAGGCCCTGAAGGCTCATGTGGTATTCAAAAAGGACGTGGACTATGTAGTTCGCGACAGCAAGGTCATCATTGTCGATGAACACACGGGACGGCTAATGCCTGGGCGTCGCTATAGCGACGGTCTGCACGGCGCTCTGGAAGCAAAAGAACACGTCGAAGTCCAAAACGAGACGCAAACCCTAGCCACGATCACATTCCAAAACTTCTTTAGGCTTTACGGCAAGCTCGGTGGCATGACCGGTACGGCAGACACTGAGTCGGTTGAATTTAAGAAGATTTACAACTTAGACGTCGTTGTCATCCCCACAAACAGGGACATGGTCCGTATAGACCATGAGGATGTCGTGTTTCGTTCCGCGCGGGAAAAGTTCAACGTCATTGCAGACGAGATTGCGGAGGCTCAGAAAATAGGCCAGCCTGTTCTGGTTGGTACAGTATCCGTAGAGAAATCTGAGCTGCTGTCGAGTCTTTTGAAAAAGCGCGGCATTCCTCACGAGATTCTGAATGCCAAAAATCACGCTCGCGAAGCTGAGATTATCACTTCAGCTGGGCAAAAAGGCCAAGTAACCATCTCCACCAACATGGCTGGTCGTGGTACTGACATTGTCCTCGGCGAGGGGGTTAAAGACCTTGGCGGGCTTTACGTGGTCGGCACGGAGCGCCACGAGTCACGCCGGATCGACAACCAGCTCCGGGGCCGTTCTGGGCGTCAGGGTGACCCTGGTCAATCGAAGTTTTTCTTGTCGCTTGAAGATGACTTGATGCGAATTTTCGCATCAGACAAGTTGTCCGCATTAATGGGACGCCTGGGCATGCAGGAAGGGGAGGCTATCATCTCACCGATGGTGACTCGTGCCATCGCCCGTGCCCAAAGACGGGTTGAGGAACAAAACTTTGGTAGCCGCAAACACCTCCTCGAGTACGACGATGTTATGAACCAACAGCGGCAGGTCATCTACGGCCTGCGACGTCAGGCCCTGCATGCTGAGAAGCGCCTCGACTTCTTGGATCCAGCACTTCACTCGGTGACTGTAGGAGCTCTGGCGGATTTGGCTCCAGAACGCACAGGTGCTGGTGCTTGGGACCTTGAGCACGTGGCAACGTTGATGCAATCAACGCTGCATAGTCACGTCGATCTAAGCAAACTGTCACCCAATGACACCAGTCTAGAAACTCTTGCTGATCTTGTCGTGAATCAGGTGGTGGCTAATTACACCGAAAAAGCTAACAGGATCGGGCCAGAGAACACGCTACGGCTTGAAAGCTGGGTCTATTTGCAAGTTGTCGACAAGGCCTGGAAAAACCACTTAATGGGCATGGACTCCCTGAAGGACAGCGTGAGTCTGCGTGGGTACGGTCAGCGAGACCCCCTGCAAGAATACAAAAAAGAAGGGTTCCGACTTTTCTCTGAGATGATGGGGCGAATCGAAGAAGAATCATCGACCGCATTGATCTCAATAGAGATTCCTGATCAGTCCCCCGAGGAAATAGCGCGGGATCTCGAGCCAGAGCCGGAACTGGACGAGTCCGTCTTGGAATTGCGCCACCCTACGCCACAGCCCGTCTCTGAAAGCAGTGTAGACGCAGAGTCCACGGCCAATGGAGAGACAGGAACAGAGGGTGGGCTTATTTATCACGGATCCCGATCACCAACGGCCGCAGGTCAAGGAGCAAGATCAACAACTCCTCACACCTTTAAGCGAGACATGGACAAGGTCGGCCGCAATGACCCGTGTCCTTGCGGATCAGGGAAAAAGTTTAAGAAATGCCATGGTCTGACGACTGGAGACGAATCAGCGTCTGTGTAAACACGGCACCAGTAACTCGTGTTAGAATGAAGTCATGAGCCGCATTCTAGAGTTTACACCTTCGCAAGAGGAAGCCTTGGTCTCCCGGGTTTTGGTGCTAGTACACCAAGCCATGGACGACCATTTACCTCATGCTGGTCAGGCTAACAGGCGGTTTACTAAAACAGTTTTCAATCAAGATGCGGAAAATACCGCGATATCCATGGCAGCCCTGCAAGAAGAGGGCGCCAACAAAGATGCGGCTTCCGCGGAACTTCGGGGAGCGACACCAAGTGCCCCCGAAATTCCCGTATTCATTCCACCTGTGCCAACTAATGCGCGTAGCAGTAATCAACGCCCTGCGTCAGCCCCCTCTGCGGAAGGGGCAAGCGCTCGGCCCAAAGAGCCCGAAAACCGGCCCACACCGAAGCCCACGAAGGTGATTGATGGGCCAGATTGGGTAACCCGCGTCACTATTGCGTTGTTAATTTCAGGCCTAGTTTTGCTCGCGTATGTGCTTGCGGCCTGAACTAATCCAAGGCCGAGCAAGCATTCCCTACGACTCTATTGTCTGGCCGTCCGCTGCGGCATGCTGAAGATCAAAAATAGCGGGCAATACCTCGCTGGCGGCATCTATAATATTCATAACATCCTCTTTTCCAAATGCAGCCCGCTCGGCAGTCCCTTGGATCTCGAGGATCTTGCCACTTTGGGTCATGACTACGTTCATATCGAGGTCAGCAGAACTGTCCTCTTCATAATTCAAATCAACCAATAACTCGCCACGCTTGATGCCCACAGAGACAGCTGCAACCGCATCATTCAGTGGGTTCTGGCGAAGGCGCCCGCTGCGCAGTAGCCGATCTACCGCGATCTTTAGGGCGACATAACCACCAGTAATTGCTGCCGTTCTCGTGCCGCCATCGGCCTGAATCACGTCGCAATCGACAGTAAAGGTGAGATCGGGACAGCGATTTAAATCGATGATGCCTCGCAAGGCACGACCAATTAAGCGCTGAATTTCCTGAGTACGACCAGATAACGATGCCCCTCGCTCACGACGAACTCTTTGCCCCGAAGACCCCGGCAGCATAGAATACTCGGCCGTCAGCCAGCCCTGAGGCGGTTGCGAGTTGCGCAAGAAAGATGGAACCCCATCTTCCACAGTCACCGTGCAAATCAATTTCGTTTCGCCAACTTCGATCAGGACACTGCCTGTCGCATGCTTGGTAAAGTGAGGCACTAGTCTCAGCGGGCGCATTTGGCCCGAGGAGCGACCATCTGATCGCAACATAATATTAACTCCCTAAGGATTTTATAAAAAGAATTTAATATGACTGCAGAATACTACGCTTAATCGCCGCCAACCTACCGGATATACTTCCGCAGGGAAAGCAAAATTGCCGAAGTAACCTAAAGGCCTGACTGCAACCCAGGGCCCAATGCGTCTGTAGGCTGCAACGAAATCGGGGCATGTACGTTTTCAGGGTATTTACCACTGAAACAGGCGGTACAAAATCGCCCTTCTCCCTTGTCGCCAAGAACTTCCCGGAGTCCGTCGAGACTCAAATATGCCAAACTGTCACAGCCAATGAAGGCCCTGATCGCTTCCACATCTTTTTGAGCAGCTAAGAGCTTGCTCCGCTCTGGGGTGTCGACTCCATAAAAGCAGGAGTGCGTAATTGGCGGTGAGCCAATTCTCATATGAATCTTCTTCGCCCCCGCTTGACGAATCATACGCACAATTTTCGCCGACGTGGTGCCTCGCACAATTGAGTCATCAACTACGACAATGCTCTTACCCTTGATGACGCTTAACACTGGATTGAGCTTTAGGCGGACACCAAAGTCACGAATTTCCTGGGCTGGCTGTATGAACGTGCGTCCAACATAATGATTACGCACTAATCCAAGCTCAAACGGAAGGCCCGATCCCTCAGAGTAACCAACGGCCATGGGCACTCCCGAATCTGGCACTGCAATGACTATATCAGCATCTGCGGCCGCTGCCTCACGCGCCAAAACTCGGCCCATTTTTCTACGCAAACTGTAAATCTCGTCACCGAATATCTGACTGTCGGGTCGTGCAAAATAAATCGGCTCGAAAGAGCAAAAAGCTGTTTTTCTTTTAGGTAGCGGAAAATGCGACTTGAGACCATCGACAGTAATCTCGACTACCTCGCCAGGCTCCACTTCGCGCAGGAATTCAGCATCCATCAAGTCTAAAGCGCACGTCTCGCTGGCGACTATGTAGCTGTTGTTGCGCTTGCCTAATACTAAAGGCCGAAAACCAAACGAGTCTCGAACAGCAAATAATCTGTCCTCTGTCTGGATTACTATAGAGTAGGCACCGGTCACTTTCTTCATGACTGCAAAAATGCGGTGCAAAATCGACTGCGCTTCTGCGCGAGCTAGCAAATGCACAAATACTTCGGTGTCGGAGGTGCTCTGGAAAATACTGCCTGACCGTTCAAGATCAGTGCGGATTTCCGTCGCATTGGTCAAATTACCATTATGGGCGATAGCCAGTGGTCCGAGCGAGGTCCGAAAATGAAACGGTTGCACGTTTTGGATAGTCTGACCGCCCTGCGTCGAATAACGCACGTGCCCGATCGCGGCGTCTCCAGTAAGACGCGCCAAAATGGCGGGATTAAAGCTCTCTGCGACGAGTCCAAAAGACTTGTGCACATTAAACTTAGTCGCCTCGGCACCAGAGCCGCTTCGATCTAAAGAAACGATACCGCAACCCTCTTGGCCTCGATGCTGCTGCGCAAAAAGTCCCAAGTAGACCATGCTGGCGGCGTCGCTGTGGCCCAAAACCCCAACGACTCCACATTCTTCGCGTAGTGACTTCATTCTGGCCTCGGTCGCTCTGGGCTTATGCAAACGAGAGTGCTTAACTCAGAGCGGAAGTGAAGGCGTGATGGCATACCTTAAGAGGCATGGACCATGGCCCCCAACTAATCTTGGACGAGTCGACAACCTGGCCGACCTTAATGACGGCGTTGTACCGCAGAGTTGCCGCTGATTGCAAGGCCTTAGACTCGTCGCCTGAGTTAAAGCAGATGAGAAAAGCGCCGCTGATTTCGCCAAAATACTGCGCTAGCTCCGGGTAGCGGGCCAGTTCGGTCAAGGCGAGGTCTAACTGAAGACCGAGTCCGGATTTGGCCACCATTTTAGCTGCCGTGGTGATAACGCCACCATCTCCGACATCACGACAGGCGCTAACCTGGCCTTTGTCGACAATTAACCGCAAGAAATCCATGCCTTCGCGCTCAGCATGCCAGTCTATTTCAGGGGCCAGTCCAGCCTGGAGTGATTGGTCCAAAAGCTTTGCTGCCAAGGACCCGCCAAATTGCGGACGCACTTTAAGGGGACATAAAAGGTAAAGAGCAGCCGATTCGGTCACTGTCGCGGTAGGGCTTTTTCTCACATCCTGGATCTTGCCCACCATTCCGATCATCGGAGTCGGCGCGATGCTCTCTCCATCGGTCTCATTATAAAGGCTAACGTTACCACTCACGACAGGCACTGACAGTTCGCGACAAGCTAGGCTTATGCCGTCTACACCAGCCGAGAAGTCTGCCATGACCTCAGGAACTTCCGGATTGCCATAGTTTAAACAATCCGTAATAGCCAACGGTCGACCGCCGGCCGCAGCAATTGTGCGAGCGGCCTTCAGCACCGCATGGGCGCCGCCCAGATAGGCATCCAAACGATTGTAGCGCTCGTTACAAGCAGCCGCAGTAAGCACGCCTAAATATGGCTCGCTAGGATCTGCCCATTCCGAACGAACCCAAAGTGCCGCTGCGCCCTGGGCATCCGGACCATGGACGGTTTGCGTGCCAATGTGCTGATCATACTGACTATAGATCGACTCTTTGTCGCCTGTGTCGCGCAAGGCTGCCAGCAGCAGAGCTTCCGGCCCACGTGCTAGCGCAGCTGCTGTAACCTGCTGATTAAACACTTCTGGGTCTAGTGCGTCTTTCACTCGCGGCCTCATCGGTCGCTCATACTTAGGTGCCAGATCGGTCATCGGATCAACCGGCACGTCTACTTCCAAAAGGCCCTTGTGGTGGATCTGAACCCGCCCCGTGTCAGTAACGACACCGATAACGGTACAAGCTAATTGCCACTTATCGAGCACTGCCCTGAGCTCTTCCCACTTGTGCGGCTCGATAACCATCAGCATGCGCTCTTGCGATTCAGAGAGCAGCAGTTCGTAGGCGGTCATTGCCGTTGTTCTGACCGGTACGTGATCTAAGTCCATGTACAGCCCATTGCCAGCTCTGCCAGCCATTTCGAAAGATGACGAGGTCAGACCTGCCGCCCCCATATCCTGCAAACCGACTACCAGTCCTTTATCTAAGACGTCGAGTGTCGCCTCAAGAAGTAGCTTCTCTGTGAATGGATCGCCCACTTGTACCGTGCTGCGCTCGCTGTTCTCACTCGTGGCGAAAGATCCCGAAGCCATCGACGCGCCGTGAATGCCGTCACGACCTGTCGCTGAACCTAAATAAACGACTAGGTTACCCTGGCCGGTAGCATAGCCTTTAAAAATTCGGTCTTCGTGGATAACGCCCACTGTCATCGCGTTGACCAGACAATTGCCGTTGTATGAGGCGTCAAAGGAGACATTGCCAGCCACCGTTGGGACCCCAACACAATTGCCGTAGTCACCGATTCCTTTGACTACGTTTTCGACTAAATGCGGCGTTCTTTGATGACTGCGTAAGCCAAAACGCAGTGCATTCAGATTTGCAATTGGACGAGCACCCATGCAGAAGACATCGCGAAGGATACCGCCGACGCCTGTCGCTGCTCCTTGGTATGGCTCGATGTAACTAGGGTGGTTATGACTCTCCATCTTGAATGCGAGACACAACTTACCCGACAGTCTCACAACCCCAGCGTTTTCACCTGGACCAACCACTACATCAGGACCTTCGGTTGGGAAGCGCTTTAGATGCACTCGCGAAGATTTGTAGCTGCAGTGCTCGCTCCACATCGCTGAGAATATGCCGAGTTCTGCCATGGTTGGGATGCGACCAAGGATATCTTTAACTCGGGCGTATTCTTCACCGGTCAGCTTGTGCTTGCGCATTAGTGCCGTAAACGCCGGACCGGGCGTTTCGTCAATTTGCTGTGGGCGGGTCATCTGAGCCGTGTCGGACAATTTGAAAGTAGTAGTCATCTTAAAGGTCAGACCCCTCACATAAACGAAGACAAAAAGGTATCCAGCACAGCAAGGCCATCCACACTACCGCCCAGCAACCGATCGGTGGCACGCTCTGGATGCGGCATCAGCCCCATGACTCGACCATTTTCACTGACGATACCGGCAATATTATCTACGGCTCCGTTAGGATTGGATTCATCATTGGCCTGGCCTTTTGCATCTGCGTAACGAAAAGCGACTTGCCCTTGGTCATGCAGACGGCGAAGACCCTCGCCCTCGATATAGTACCGGCCTTCGCCGTGTGCGATCGGAAGTCGCAAGGCTCTTTGACCCAGTTGTTTCTGATAAACACTGTTACCAGAGCCGGCCGCCAGATTCACAAACTTACAAATAAAGCGACGACCCCGATTACGCAACAAAGCGCCAGGAAGCAGATGCGATTCGGTCAGGATCTGAAAGCCGTTGCAAATACCAAGGGCGGCACCACCCTTACTCACGAACGACTTAACCGCACCCATGATTGGTGAATGAGCCGCTAGCGCGCCGCTACGCAAATAATCACCGTAGCTAAAGCCACCGGGCAGGAGCACAGCGTCCACCTGTGGCAGCGTGTGTTCTGTGTGCCACACCGGGATCAGCTTGATGCCAAAATGTCTCTCGAACGCATCGTTACAATCGCGATCGCAGTTCGAGCCCGGGAAATCAATGAGACCAATCCTCGGCGCGCCTAAAGCTGTGAACCTTTTCATCGCGTCACAACTTTCTAATTTGAAAGGTTTCCGAAACAGGGTTCGCCAGGTACTCCCGCGCTATCTGTTCGGCATGACCAGCTGCATTTGCAACCTGATCTTCTATGCTCAGAACATAACGCTTAGATACCTGGAGTCCTTTAACGCCCGCGAAACCAATGCGGGTCAAAGTCTCTTGAATGGCGCGAGCTTCTGGATCGAGAACTTCGGGCTTCAGTCGCACAATCACTTCATAATCAGAACAGCTTGGATAATCAGGGGAGCTCATGCACAACCTTCCGCGTCAATCCTCACCGCCTGCTTTTTTACCTGGATCAGGGCCGCAGACCGAGGCGTTAAGATAATCTTTATTCATACGAGCGATAAACTGTACGCTAATTTCCTTCGGGCATACGGCTTCGCACTCAAACTGATTAGTACAATTACCGAATCCTTCTTTGTCCATTTGCTGGACCATATTCAAAGCCCGGCGCTGTCGCTCCGGCTGCCCTTGCGGCAATAAACCAAGATGAGAAATCTTGGCCGATGTAAACAGCATGGCCGAAGCATTCTTACAGGCGGCCACACAGGCTCCACAACCGATGCACTGTGCAGCGTCCATAGCCTGATCGGCAGATTCTTTAGAAATCGGTAAGTTGTTGGCATCTTGTGCGCCACCAGTATTAACCGAAACATAACCGCCAGCTTGAATTATCCGATCAAAGGCCGAGCGGTCAACCACAAGATCTTTCACAATCGGAAATGCTTTCGCGCGCCAAGGCTCAATAAAAACCTCGTCGCCGTCCTTAAATTGACGCATGTGCAATTGACACGTTGTCGTGCCGCGCTGCGGCCCGTGCGCGACGCCGTTGATCATTAGGGCGCAGGATCCACAGATCCCCTCGCGACAGTCGTGATCAAACGCGACCGGCTCTTCGCCCTTAGCGATCAGCCCTTCATTGACGACGTCGAGCATTTCAAGGAACGACATATGCGTGCTTACATCTGGAGCATCATAAGTCACCATCCGGCCTTCAGATTTAGCGTTTTTTTGGCGCCAAATATGCAACTTTAGCTTCATTATTTGTAGCTCCTCGTCGCGAGCTTGATGTTTTCATAGACCAGTGGCTCAACGTGCCGCGTTGGCGCTTTGCCCTCGCCCTGGTATTCCCAAACAGCTGCGTGCGCGAAATTTTCATCGTCCCGCTTTGCTTCACCCTCGATCTGATATTCCTCACGGAAGTGGCCGCCGCAGGACTCTTCTCTCGTCAGAGCGTCGGCACACATAAGCTCGCCAAACTCTAAGAAATCGGCAACTCGCCCAGCTTTTTCGAGCGACTGGTTTAAGTTTTCACCCTCGCCGAGAACCCGAACATTTTGCCAAAACTCTTCGCGCAACGCCGGGATTTTAGTAAGAGCCTCGGTTAGCCCGGCGCGATCTCTCGACATACCGCACTTATCCCACATGATTTTGCCGAGTTCTTTGTGGAAGCTGTCAACTGTGCGCTTTCCATTGATAGAGAGTAAGCGCTTTAGCTTTTCTTCCACCTGATTCTGAACGGCGCGGAACTCACTCCCCTGGGTGGTGACTGGGTCACGGCTCATTCCGGCCAAATAATTGCTAAGTGTGTAGGGCAAAACAAAGTAGCCATCCGCCAGGCCCTGCATCAATGCACTGGCCCCAAGCCTGTTGGCGCCATGGTCAGAGAAGTTAGCTTCGCCGATGACAAAAAGGCCCGGGATTGTGCTCTGAAGATTATAGTCAACCCAAAGACCACCCATCGTGTAATGAACCGCTGGGAAGATGCGCATGGGAACCTTGTATGGATCCTCTCCCGTGATGCGCTCGTACATCTGAAACAAGTTGCCATATCTCTGTGCGATCGTGTCGCCGCCGAGCCTCTTGATGGAGTCACGAAAATCTAAATAGACGCCGAGTCCATGCTCACCAACGCCGCGGCCTTCGTCGCAGGCCTCTTTTGCAGAACGCGAAGCAATGTCCCGCGGCGCCAGATTGCCGTAACTGGGATACTTGCGCTCGAGATAGTAATCGCGCTCAGCCTCTGGGATGTCGTCGGGCCTACGCTTGTCACCCGTGCTCGACGGAGCCCATACTCGGCCATCGTTCCGCAGTGACTCGGACATTAAGGTCAGCTTTGACTGGTAATCGCCGCTTACCGGAATACAAGTCGGGTGGATCTGCGTAAAGCATGGGTTAGCGAAGCCAGCGCCGCGTTTATGAGCCCTATAGGTGGCTGTTACGTTCGAGCCTTTGGCGTTCGTCGATAGATAAAATACGTTACCGTAGCCACCCGAGCCGAGGACCACCGCATGAGCGGCATGCGTCTCGATCTTGCCCGTCACCAAGTTGCGCACGACTATGCCCGAAGCCTTGCCGTCCTGGACTACCAAGTCCAACATCTCAGTGCGCGGGAACATCTTCACTTTACCGGCAGCAATCTGGCGCTCGAGTGCCTGATATGCGCCCAGTAGCAGCTGCTGTCCGGTCTGACCACGGGCATAAAATGTTCGTGAAACCAAGGCTCCGCCAAAAGATCTATTGGCTAAAAGGCCGCCGTACTCACGGGCGAAGGGCACACCCTGAGCCACACACTGATCGATAATACCGGTACTAACTTCGGCCAGACGATACACATTCGCTTCGCGAGAACGGAAGTCGCCGCCTTTAATGGTGTCGTAGAAAAGACGCTGAACACTGTCGCCATCGCCCTGATAGTTTTTCGCTGCGTTAATGCCGCCCTGGGCGGCAATCGAGTGAGCACGACGCGGGCTGTCTTGAAAACAAAAACAGAGCACCTCGTAACCAAGCTCGGCCAGCGTCGCCGCCGCCGAGGCGCCAGCCAAGCCTGAGCCAACGACAATTACGGTGTATTTACGCTTGTTGGCAGGATTCACCAACTTGATGTCAAATTTGTGCTTGGTCCACTTGTCGGCCAAGGGCCCCGAAGGGATCTTTGGATCGAGATTCATCGCCGTCGCCTCGCTGTAAAAGCTACTTCAGGATGCCGAGCATGATCGAAACCGGAATGGACATAAACCCTGCCGCCAACAGAGATCCCAGAACCGGGCCGATACTTCTGATTATCGGATTATATTTGGAGTGATTGAGTCCTAGAGTCTGAAACAAGCTAGATAAACCATGGTTTAAATGGAGACCGAGCAGGACCATTGCGGCGATGTAAGTTACTGCAACAAGAGGGCTACTGAATGACAATATCAACATCTGATACACATCCGTATGGCCTAGAGCCGCTATCTCAGGACTGGTCACACGAAAGGTAAAATGCGCCAAGTGAAACAAAATATAGCTTAGAGACAGCAGTCCGCTAAGGACCATGGTGCGAGAAGCAAACGATGCCCTTGTATAGCTCTTCTTCGCATAAGCGATGGGTCGCGCCCGCTTATTGAGCAAGTTAAGGCGAATAGTGAAGTAAATATGCAGCCCTGTAACCGCGATTAGCCCAATGCGAGCGCCCCAAAGTAGCGCGCCCTTGCTCCTTAGCCAGGCGGCATAGCCGTTGATAGCGTCGGGCCCACCAAAGACCAACAAATTGCCGGACAAATGGCCGACAACAAAGCCCACCATTGCAAGGCCTGTTAAAGCCACAATCGACTTAGCTCCGACGGAGGAATTTATAGTTTGCTTAAGCCAGGACATCTTTGTAACCCTCGCCGCTGATCCGGTCGCCCAGTTTGAAACGCGCACAGATTAACATAATACCGCATTTGGTACAGCTTCGCTTTGACCCTCAGGCCCGACGCTCACAGATACCGCTCGCTCGGGTACAAATAACCGACGCGCAACGCGAAGTACATCGGCTGCGGTCACTTTCGCGATAGTTTTAGGGTAAGTCATAAAGTCGTTATACCCGTAGCCATAAAGCTCCATTAAAGCCATGGTGCTGGTTTGAGCATCACTTTTCTGCAGGCCCATCTCATGCGAGCCGATGATGTAATTACGTGCGCGCTCTACTTCTGCATCGGAGGGAGCGTGCTCCATTAATTCGTAAATCTCTGACTGCAAAGAAGCCAGTGCTCGCTGACCTTTTTCTGGGGCACAAGCAATGTAGGCACCGACGATCCCCGGATGGCGGCCGTAGCTCACAAGAGGACTAACCGTGTAGGCCAAGCTTTGCTTATCACGAAGTTCACGAAACAAACGCCCACCGTGCCCACCCAACACCGTGGTCAACACGTCTAGGGCCGCCCTGTCGCTATCGCCCCAGGTGAGGCCGTTAAAACCAAACGCAATGTGGACTTGTTCGCGCGCTTTTACCAGGCTCACGTTGCCGAATCGACCCTGACCTATCGCTTGCTGAGACGCAAATTCACGCCCTTTGGCTGCGGGTGAAAATCCTTTTAATGCGCTGCGGACCAAAGCCTCGACTTTGGCCGTTGGCAAGTTCGCTGCCACAGAAAAAACCCAAGGACCACTGTCTCTTAACGAACGATATGCTTCGCTCAGCAACTCTGTGGTAAAACCCCGCACCGAATCCACCGTACCTGAAATGGGATGCCGGTAAGGATGGTCCCCATATAGCTGCTCCTGGAACCGCCGAATGCAGATGCTGCTAGGCGAGTCATTCTGCGCCAGCAAACCCTGCTCGATCTCGCGCTTAGTCGAGACCCACTGCGCCTCAGGAAAGGCCGGGGTCAAAAATACTTCTCGAAGTAGCTCCAACATCCTTTCGGTCTGCTCGGTAAGGCACTGCATATGAATGCCGGCCGAATCCTTGCCAGAAAAGCCCTCAAGACTAGCTCCAAGCCCCTCGACTTCCGTAACTAGCGAGACATAATCGCGACTCTCACTGGCCATCCCCAGCATCGAGAATACGGCGTTGTAGAGCCCCGCATTCGCAGCAGTTTCAGCGCGAAGGCCGCCCTCAGTTGCAGCTGTCAAAGTAAATAAATCAACATTAGGATTTCGGCGATGAATCAAACGCACGCCGTCACTGAGATCGATCACCTCGGTATCCTTAGCACGCGCTCCAAGAGATTTGGCCGCCGGCGTCGAAACCGCGACCGAACCTTCACTGGCTCCTGCTAAGACACCGCGACGAAAGCATGTGCGCAGCTCAGCCTCAGTCAACTCAAAGTCATTTGGCACCAAGACGACAACGGCCGCATCTTCAGGCCGCAGCCAACGCCTTGCCGCACCTATTACAGCTGTCTCTGGCATGTGATTGATCATCGCCGTATACACTTCGTCGTACACTAGCTTTTGCGCTGTGCGCAGGCCAAATCCAAGGGCACGGGCCTGGCCATCTACCGTTTCTTCTTGATAAATTCTGTCCGCCTTCAGGTTGGCGCGAGCACGACTAAGCTCGTCGCCGGTCACTGGCTCCACACCGCTTAGGCGGGCGACCTCACGCCCTATCGCCGCCGTGGCACTTAAGATCGACTCGAGCGGCATGAGCGCGCTTATTTCGAACAACCCACCGAATAACGGCGAATAAACAGAAGCACTAGCATTCGTAACTACAGCCTCGTCGTCTCGCAAGCGCTGATTGAGTCGACTCATTTCACCCGCACCTAGGGCAAAAGCAGCAACATCTAAGGCGGTACTGTCAACGTTTTCGAGTGAAGGTGCCGGATAAACTACAGCAAGTCGGGGCTGTTGATAATCCCCGCGCTTAATGGAGACTCTTGGCCACTCCAAGCAGCTTTCGGGCCGCTCCGGAAGACGAAGGCTCTGCCGAGCCATCGTCGAATTCTTCGCAATACAACCAAATGTAGCTTTGATCTGCGACAGCATTTCCAATTCATCAAAGTCACCGACGGCAACGACGGTGACATTCTGCGGGGTATACCACCTCTGGTAAAACTGCTCCAGGTCATCGCGCAAAAAGCCGCTGACACTTGCCTCAGACCCAATAATGGGACGTCCAGCCTCTGATCCCGCGAACATGAGTTCGAATACACGCCGACCGAGTATCGACCCAGGACCATCATTAGAGCGTCGGATTTCTTCTAAAATCACTTCGCGCTCACGCTGAAATTCAACCAGTTCGAGTCGGCTCGAAGAGAAGGCATCGCACAGCAAATCGACACCGAGGTGGGCATGCTCTGCGGCCAGGGTCAAATGATAGACTGTCTGATCAAAAGTCGTATATGCGTTGATGTCACCACCACACGCCTCAACCGTCGCAGCTATCTCACCAACGGCTCGTTTTTCCGTGCCCTTGAACAGCATGTGCTCGAGGAAGTGAGCCATGCCTCTTTCCTCGGACTGCTCGTGCATGGACCCGACTCCCACCCAAATCTGGATGGCTACCGCGGGGGTAAAGCGGTTTTCTTTTAGAACAACTTCGACGCCATTCTCTAAAAATTCATGAATCATTGCATCGCCATTTCGAAGCTAATCATAAGTGCTTGATGAGCCGTGCTTAGCTTCATGTAAGGACGAGCTACGGAGTATGAAAGGCTGAAATTCTTGTTCGTAAGCGCGGCACCCGCAGCTAACGCTCGTCGATCGTCACTAAGGGATTCACCATAAGATGCTAAAATTTTCAAATATTCTTGTACTTGAATCGTCCCCGAAGCGATCAACATCCGCTCCGGAGTTTGCATGGAGCGGCCTGAACTTGGGGCATCTAAATCTAGGGGCGACTCGAACTGCGCCACGCGATCACGTTGGCGAATATCAACATAGCCGGTAAAGAACTGGCTAAATTGATAAGTTGTGCCCATGCGGTAAGTTCTAGGTGCGTAATCTTTGATTTTTTTAGTTGAAACGTTCTGCGCCGAAACACCGAGCGACCATCCTGGAGTAAGCAACGTGGCGACTCCAATGTTCAAGCCGGTCCCGGTGATTCGCTTTTCACCGCGTTTTTGCTCAAGCGAGCCGTGAACTGGATGCCCCTCGACAAAAGTCCCACCAATCCCGACCGAGGTCGTGCCAAACTCTTGAGCTAGGGCTAATGAAATTCGCCTATTAAGTGGGGAGTCATAGGCGGATGCCCCGGTCATTTTTCCGTTGTCATCGGCCTGATACTTAAAGTCCTCAAGAAAACCCGTGTAGCTTACGCCGGCGGCCACGGATGACGTCTTTGAATCAACAACACCAGCTTGGTAATAATCCCTGCCTTCAGTCGGCCAGTGATAAACCCCGTTCGTGATGTAAGTCTTTTGGCCTGTAATCAAAGCTGGATTAACCGAAATCGCACTGAAACTGTCTGTAGCTCCAACCCCACCGTTGTTGATAGCCGACCCCAAACCACTGGTGGATTCATATTCGTCAGGCAAATGCGGCACGCTATCGGCACCGTAAGCCCCGACAGAATGAGTCATAAGACTAAAAATAATGTAGACCACCGCTCTGGTCATAAGGCTAGGCCCCCGTGCGCAATAAAGTGATGAGTACTGAGGTCCTACTTTATAATAGCAGACCGCTCGCACCCTGACACGACGGCTCCGAAGACACCAGTGACATCGCAGCTGCTAAGCTTTGGCCGTCTGTTTGATGGCAGCCACTGGCGCCTTAGTCAAAGCGGAGACATTATTTTTCATCACTTTAATGGCGGTATTATTCGCCACTTCCAATGTTACAAACGATTCCGCAACGGAACGAACTTTGCCTATGATTCCGCCCGAAGTCACCACCTCGTCGCCTGCTTTTAAATTATTAAGAAGGTCGGCTTGTTCTTTGGCCTTCTTTTGTTGCGGGCGAATAATCATGAAATACATGATTACTAGGAAGCCAAGAGGCATGGGTAGTATTTCAACCAAAGACGGACTTTTTGCGGCGGCACCTTCAGCAGCTTGCGCCATGGCTGTGGTCGCGCTAAGTAAAACTTGAATCACGGTAACTCCTCCTAGTGCAACGGAAGGGCCGACCTTATCCGAATAAGGTCATACGATCAAGAAGCCCGCCAGATTTTTGCCGATTCCCTTTTATTTTGAGATTTTCCATGCGCCTCAACCTCGATGAATTAAACGCTGAACAACGGGACGCCGTCACCTCGGTAGACGGTCCGATCATGATTCTGGCTGGGGCAGGCACGGGCAAGACGCGAGTGATCACCTACCGACTGGCTTATATGCTCGACTGCGGCATACCAGCAAGCTCTATCGTGGCGTTATCCTTCACCAATAAAGCGGCCAAGGAAATGTCCGAGAGAGTGCGTAAACTGATCGGCAGCCGCGGTCGCAAAGCTTGGCTCGGGACCTTTCATAGTTTTTGCCTAAGCCTCCTCCGGCGCTTTCCCGCCGAGGCTGGATTGACTGCGGGTTTCAGCCTAGCCGGCACATCAGACCAGATCGACCTCGTGCGCAAAGGGCTAGAAGAGAAAAATTGGGGCGGCCTCTACCAAGCCGATCGCCTTCATTATCAGATCGGCGTGGCGAAAAACCACCTTTTGGGGCCGGAAGAGCTGCGACAAGGACAAGGTCATACCTTAGTTAATACAGACACCGCCGTATTGGCCGAGGTTTTTGAGCTATACGAGCGGCAGTTGCGACTAAATCGCGTCATTGATTTCGATGACTGTATTTACCGAACCGTACTCTTACTTCGCTCACACCCCGAGGTGAGAGAGCGGATCCGCGGTGAATTTCGCTATTTCATGGTTGATGAGTACCAGGACACAAATAGCGCCCAATTGGCCGTCCTGGAACTCTTAGCGAGCGATAAACACGAAGTCTGTGTAGTCGGTGACGACGATCAATCCATTTATAGCTGGCGCGGGGCCATGTATGAGGTCCTTGAGCAATTCGAAAGCCTTTTTCCCGGCACTAAAGTCATCAAATTAGAGCAGAATTATCGGTGTTCCAACGTCATCCTTGGGGCGGCGAACACGGTGATCCGCAATAACACCAAGCGAAAAGATAAAACGCTGTGGAGTGCTTCGCAAGAGACTGCGCCCATTGTCCTTAGTCCCTGCGAAGATGAGACCGCCGAAGCGAACTTATTGGCCGAAAAATGCCTGAGTCTTTTGGGCGCCGGTATGGAGGCGAGCGATATCGGCGTGCTTTATCGCGCTAATAATCAGGCGAAACCCATTGAGCTGGCACTGCGTGAGGCTCGCCTACCCTACCGTACCTTTGGCGGTCAGAGCTTTTTTGAAAAAAAGGAGGTCAAAGATCTCGTTAGCTACCTACGCCTGGTACTAAATAACGATGATCGATTGGCGCTGTGGCGCGTGATCAATACGCCGCATCGAGGCATAGGTCTGAAAACATTAGAGCGCATAGAAGATGCGGCGAAGCAACAAAAGCTCTCGCCATTTACTGTCATGCGCGACATGGCTGGTCACGGCGGCAAGTCAGAGACTGCTGTTCGTGGCTTCATCGAGCTCATCGACAGTCTCAGCCACCTACCACAAAGAACCCCAAATGACTTTGAAGCACTGGGTCTAGCGATCATCAAAGCCGCGGGCCTGGAACAAGACATTAGACTGAAAACCGAAGACGGTGGTTCGCGTGAGCGCAAGCTGGCGAACCTAAGAAGCCTGCCAAAATGGTTTGGCACACTCGCTGGAGACTGTACCGACGAGGACAGTGCGGTGAATATTCAGGATCTCTTAGATTCTCTGTCGCTCGACAACGATCGGCGTGAAGATAAAAATCAAAATCAAAGCCAAATCTCACTCATGACGGTTCACGCGGCGAAGGGCCTAGAGTTTCCAGCGGTCTTCGTTGTTGGGCTAGAAGAACAACAACTCCCCCACAAAAACAGCTTGCTCGATCCCCAGGCTTTATGCGAGGAGAGGCGGCTTTTTTATGTGGCCTTAACGCGAGCTAAGAGCAAACTATTCCTTTCTTATTGCTTGGACCGAAATGCCGGATATCAGGGCAAACAGTCGCGAACTCCATCACGATTTCTCGACGAAGTTCCCCCCGAATGTTTCGTAAAATCAGACCAAGCCGCCAGCGCCGAAGCGCGCGTTAACGCCGAAAGTAACAGAAAAGCACAGACGATCCAGCGGCTGAGCTCACTGCGGGGGAGCCTTGGAGCACCACGCCGCTAGGTCAGCCTTAACCGCGCACCACTTCGGCGTCTAAAAGGCCTTTTTTGCTGACGAATTCGCGCAATTTTTGAATGATCCTTGACTCAATTTGACGAGCGCGCTCACGTGTGACTCCGTAACGATCGCCGATTTCCTGAAGAGTTAGGGGGTCTTCCGCCATCATCCTGGCATCGAACACCTCTAGATCTCGGCCCTTCAGGGTCTCTCTAAAGTCTGCCAAATGATCAGCAAAAATGCGCCGAACTTCGTCATCCGCTAGCGCATCCTCAGTGCTCTCTGCGCTTGATGCCAGCAGTTGCCCGCGCGTGACTGAGTCGGACTCATTGGATAAGGGGGCGTCTAGAGAAAGATCAGGTGCTGCCAATCTGGCCTGCATTTCTTCGACGTCTTTTTCGCGAACGTTTAAATGCTCCGCCAACATTTTGGCGTCTACATGATCGTACTCCTGTAGCAACTTACGCGCGGTGCGCTCTAAGTTGTAGTACAGCTTGCGTTGATCGGCTGTCGTGCCAATTTTAACCTGGCTTCTATTGTCCATAATATATTTCAGAATGTATGCTCTTATCCACCAGGCAGCATAACTTGAAAGTTTAACCCCCTTATAAGGGTTAAACCGCTTGACCGCTTGCATCAGGCCGTAGTTACCTTCTTGAATCAAATCCAAGAGATTCAACTGGGCTTGGCGGAAATCATTGGCTATCTTAACGACCAATCGCAAGTTCGCCGTGACTAATCTATGTGCTGATCGGACGTCGCCTTCATCAAATTGCTGACGAGCGAGTTCGTACTCTTCTTCTGGTTCGAGTAATGGATATTTAGCGATCTGCTGTAGATACAGCTGAATTGGTGAAAGGGTAGCTAACGCTCGTTCACCCGATCGGACCGCTGGGAGCTTCGTCACTGGCCTAGACCCCCCTCCAAACGAAAGGCGACAAAAGATGTCAGGGATCGGCATCATAACAAATCCGCACTCTAAGTTGAACAGGCGAAATCCTGATCGACCGGCGCTTTTGGGCTTTATACTTGGCGCCCAGGGGCAGCTGGAGGTTACCAACTCGCTTGCTGATTTAGAACGAGTCGCCCTAGACTTTAAGGGCAAGGGCATTACAACCCTAGCAATCAATGGAGGAGACGGTACAGTATCTCGGACATTGACTGCTTTTTTAGCGGCTTACGGCGAAACGCCGCTGCCCCAGATAGCGCTACTTCGCGGTGGAACTATCAACGTTCTGGCCAACAATTTAGGGATCAGGGGAAGCCCCGAGGAAATTCTGTACCGCCTGGTTGAATGGCACTCAAGCGGACGGGCAATGCCGGTCCGGCGGGTACCGACATTATGCGTCGAAGGAAACCACGGCTTTCTCTTCGCCAACGGCATGGCTCCCGCCTTTCTCAAAGAATACTACAAACGCAAATCCGGAGCCTTTGGAGCATTTTTATTAGTTTGTGCTGTGTGGCTTTCAAGCCTTTATAAAGGACGCTTACACGATAAAATTGTGCAAGACCTGCGCCAAAATTTACGTCCCGGTGGGCGGCGCCCGATCGACCACACCTCCTGCTCGGTGTTCTGCTCGACCGTGCTTAAGTTGCCTCTAGGAGTTCCCCTCTTTCATATGCTCGATAGCCACCCCAGAGAGTTCCAATGCGTAAGCTTCACCACACCGTCCCGTGAATCTTGGCGCCTACCTTTAGTTCTACTAAGGCGACAAGACGACCTAGGAAAGGATAAAATCAGTTTTTGTTGCGAAGAGTTACGGATCGAGATGCCGCATCCATTCGACTACACACTGGACGGTGAGCTTTTTACCTCAACAAATAACAGCGTAAATATTGGGATTGGGCCAGAACTTGACTTCGTCACCATCTAAACTCCACGCAAATATTCTTACCCCGCCCGCCGCTGAACAGGTGGCGAAGATATTAAATGTTCCGGAAGTCAACATCGCCTGGTTAGCGGGAGACGGCTCCGACAGATGCTATTACAGAATTCACTCTCCTAAACTCGAGAATCCGCTTGTGCTGATGCAGCTCTCTGGAAGCGATGCCGTAGCATTGCGTTCAGGGGGATATGACTGGATTAAAATAGCTTCTTTGCTCGCTGACAGGGGCATTTTCGTGCCCAGAGTGATCGCGACTATGCCGGATCATGCGGCACTTATCATAGAAGACTACGGTAACCAGATGCTTGAGGGACGTGTGTTCGCCATGATTGAGAATCAAGGCACACAGGAGCTGCACTCAATCTACAAAAAATGTATGGAAATCATCGCCAAATTCCTCGCGATCCCTGCGACACAAAACGCGGTTTGGTGTCATCGCGCGTTCGATGCTGATCGATTTGCCTGGGAACTAAATTTCTTCATCCAGAAATATGCAATTCCAATTTCTGGAATTGATTTTTCAACCAGTGAGCGCGCTCAGTTTGATCTAGAGGTCAAACTTATCAGCGAAACACTCGCGGCTAATTCGTATTATTTTGTTCATCGTGATTTCCATTCCCGCAATGTTATGGTTAAAGACGCCACCCTCGCCGTAATTGACTTCCAAGATGCTCGCCTTGGGCCAGCATCCTATGACCTAGTGTCTCTGTGTTTCGATTCCTATGTGCCTTTTGATGCCGCATTTCGCACCCAACTTATGAAAAGTGGTCTAACCATAATTAGGGAACAGCTGGGCGAGAAAATTCATGCCGAAGTCGATGCTCTATGGCGCCCTATGTTGCTACAGCGGCAATTAAAAGCGATAGGCAGCTTCGGATATCTGACTTTAGATAAAAAACGGAACAACTATCTCAAGTACGTCGAACCTGCACTAGCCACTCTGGAAGCGCAAAACCTACAGGATGAGCGCTGGCCTCTCATATCGGATACCTTAATAAGGCGGCTGCGCCGTCAACTGGATCAGCGGTAATATGCGCGGTAATTTTAAGGGTCTAGTACTAGCAGCAGGCTTCGGCACTCGCCTTAGGCCGCTTACCAACCACTATGCTAAGCCGTTGGTGCCTTTTTTTGGTGCCACACCTCTGGAGCTAGCACTATGGCGACTTGAAGCGTCCGGGGTGAAAGATATTGCGATCAACTCGCACTATTTTCCTGAACAAGTCGCCAGTTTTGTCGATGAAAATCGCCATGATCTCAATATTAAATTGTCATACGAGCCAAAAATACTAGGGACGGGTGGCGCCCTCAACCCGCTGCTCCCCTGGCTTGGCGACGACAGTCTGATTGTCATCAATGGAGACGTAGTTTCGACCGTTAATATTCAGGATCTAATCGAGACCCATCTCCACGGCAAAGCGGTTGCTACAATGGCTCTTTTACCCTCGGTAATTCCGGGGGAAAGCTCCGTTTTTCACCAAAACGGCGCCGTCAACAGTATCAGCAAAACCCCAGTAAGCAATGGTTCGCAGGCCGGGAATTTTGCCTGTGTTCAAATTCTATCTCCAGAATTTCTCAAATTATTGCCAGAAAATGGCGCTTTTGACATTATTTCGAAAGGTTACCTTCCGGCCCTACAGCGCCGAATGACGATTTGTGCGTCCATTCACGATGGCTACTGGTTTGACCTAGGGACGCCCGAGACCTATTGGGCCGCAATCCACCAATTACTTAAGCGCCCAGCCCTCGTCGAAGCTCTGGGAATCAAGGCCTGCCGCGCGCTCAATGGCCGGGCTACAACCATGACGCTAGATGGTGTTTTTATAGACTCTCGGAGCACCGTCGATGCGACCGCTACGATCGGTCCGGCAGTGGTCGTTGAATCCAACTGCAGCATCTCCGCAAACGCTGTGGTCAGCGAATCCGTCTTGTTGCCGGGCGCACGCATAGGGCCGGGTGAGGTTATACATCAGATGATCGTTGGGCCGAAGCTTAGACACCAACTATCCGTCTCAGTATAAGAGGGTCTACTTATCACGGTTGGGGAGTAAGCGGACGGGGCTGTAAAATTTGCCTAGTCTGGTTGCAAATCATTCGATCTCTTGATGATGCTGGCCTTGATCATCGCTGAGTTCTTTAGTTTGACAGAGATAGCTAATCTTTCAGCTTCACTACCGCTTAGTTTGGTTTCTAAACCGTTGACTCGTCTTTCTTGATACGAGATTCGGGTTCTTAACTGAAACCTTCATCAGACCTGCACGCTGAAAACGCCTTGCTTCAATTCGCGCACTGATGATTTATCACACCACGAAGTCTTACGACTTCCGATTATAGTTAATTGCATTCTATACGCGTTGTGCGCTGATTTTTCCGACGAAATTCGTTTTTGTTACGAGGTTTTTACCCACGGATGCAGCTCTCGCGCCGCCGTAAGTCTTAACATGGGATTTAACTACTAACTTCTTGGCGGTTGGGTGGTTGAGTTTAGCGATTTTTACGTTTTCAACTTTAACTTTTAGCATTGCTGCTTGAACTGCTCCCTTAGGAACATAGAAGACGGTTGAACCGGATTGGACTACGTCAGGGTTTTCGATATTGTCGTTGTGGCGCCAAATGGAGCGCCAGCCGGAGCTTTCGCCATAAACACGTTTGGAAATGGAAGCGAGCGTGTCGCCTGGTTTAACTTGTTCTTCGGCGCGCTGTACTGCGTCATAAGCTTTCGCAAACGCAACTGCGCTATCGTCGAGGGTGTAATAGACAACGTCGCCTGGGTAGATACGTTTAGGATTGGTAAGTCCACTCAGAGTCGCCATTTCCTGCCAGTGTTTCGGTGAGCCGAAAATTTTCTGGGAAATCTTGCCAAGAGTGTCGCCTTTCTCAACGATGTAGGCCATCTTAGACCCAATCTCTGGCAAACCTGCCGAAGCTGGGGTGCCACCCGGTTGTTGAGGAAGTGCAGATGCAGTAGAGCCTTCGGCTCTCCCTGCTGGTGCTGCTGGTGCTGGTGCTGCGGCATTACCAGAGGCGGCTGCAGGAGCCGAGGCCATTGCTGGTGCTGCTGCGGTGCCCGCTTCAGCAGAAGCGGAGGCTTCTGCTGGCGCCGCTGCTGCGCCGGAATCTGCTGCGGTGTTTTCACCCGCTGGTTGTTGGCCATTCATCTCGGTGATGATGTCCTGTAAATCGTTTTCACCGGCGCCTGTGCCGGCTGCGTCAGCGGTTGCACCAGCTGCTGGATCAGTAGCTCCAGCATCTGCTGCGGCCGCGCCATCATCAACGGCGGTATTACCGCCGCCACCCTCGGTTCCGTCTTCGCTGGCTGTGTTTTCACCGCCCGCGTTTTCATCTGCCGCCTGGTTCTCTGCCCCGTTCACTGGCTCTTCGGTCTCCTGGTCGCCGGAACACCCGACGCTTCCGAAACTGAATGCTAGTGCTAGGACAGAAGCGCCAAGCCAGCGCCTCCTGAACACTTTCATTCCCGATCCTCCAAAAAAAGTTTGCACACTACCTTACGAATCCTGCCTCGGCAGAAAATCGTAATGGCCTTAGTTTATTACAGACTGAATGCCGCATGCCCGCAAGGGGCAATGTTTTCCGATGGAGCTGTGCGCTTTAATGCCTGTTCAAAAGCAAATCTTGCCGCTCGTACGCTTACACAATTGAATGTGAGGCGGCTCATTAGTAGTGCTCAATCTGTTTATACCATCGACAGAATCATTGCCTATTCAGGACCCCAACACATAAACATTATTAGGTTTTTGTGAATAGTCGCCGCGGCATGGATCTTGCTCACTGTTCTTGTGGTTTAGGACGCTGATTTCGACGGAAGTTGCCCATGAATAGTCTGCTGGTTCTCTTATTAGCAATGCTGCTAATCCTTTTAATTGCTGTATTCGGCACGACAACCCCCCCCGCCAGGGCCCATCACGCACGCGCCGTGAATAACTGGGGGAGGTGGTTGCCGGTCGTTGCAATACTGGGATACTTTGCAGCAATTCTGCTCAATTTAGCCAATCTTCCGCTGGACGTAACTTTATTAAAATCTGTGCGCCTCCCCTTTAAATCCGTGGAACTCTACTTCCTGTTTTTCCTGGGGGCTTTATTTGTCAGCCGGGTCGCAAACATATCGGCTCTAGGGGCGCTTTCGTTCACCATCCTGCATAGTATGCTGCACGGATACAGTCTTTACGAACGCTCGGTTTTTATATTTGTTACCTCGCAATTAATTATCATTTTCCTCGCCGACAAAGCCCCTTGGGCTGGACCTAAACCGTCTCCTGTTGCCTGTCAAATGCTCCGCCAAATCGGCTTGGGGGTACTCACCATCAGCGCAATCGCTGTTACTATTTGTGGGTTAGCAAAAATCAATGACTTTCGGACATGGCTACAGTCTGTTGCCGGCATGCACACTTCGCGAATCTTAATTACGGCAATGCTTACTTGCATGCTAATCGGTTGGGGCGCCGTCTGGATTCGAATGTTGCGCCCATTCATGATGCCACTTCTAATTTTGCCGACTCTAATGCTTTTTACTTATTTAACGGGCTGCTCTAGCTCAATTAGTGCCGTCATCCTTTTAGTAACTTTAATTTTATCTCTGACTACTTCTGACAGACGCTCCTATGGAGCGGTGATTGACGGGCAGTTTTCGCGCAAGTTATTCTAAATAAGTGGCAACAAGTGGGAAAATGTGGGTTCACCCACCACTCTTACTTGCCTAACCCGCCAACGATGCCTCAATCTTGTGCTTTTCCCGACTGGGAGCTCGCCTTGTTCCAAGGCAAATTCGAACACACTATTGATGAGAAAGGTCGCTTGGCTCTGCCGGCCGCCTTGCGGCGCCTTTTAAGTGGCGACGACCTAGGCGGTGTATCGGTCATTTTAACCATTGCGGACGGCTGTTTAGCGGCTTACTCGCGCCAGGAATGGCAAAAAAAAGCCGAAACCTCGGCCAAGCCGGCCCAATTTAATGCACGTGTGGCCGCTTTTAAAAGACTTTTCCTAGGTTCTGCCCAGGATTGTCCAATCGACAAAGCTGGTCGCATCCTGGTACCTATGGACCTAAGGCGCGACGCTAAGCTGCAAAAAGACTGTGTCGTAATCGGTCAACTAGATAAAATTGAAATGTGGGCCGCCGAACGCTGGCGCTCCTGTTTTAACGAGATGGCCGACCAAGTCGGGTCAATCAGTGCCGCACTCTCAGAATTTGGAATTCCGCTGTGAAAAATCCTTCGCAATTGCATCAGACTGTACTTCTAACAGAGCTCGTTGAGGCGATGAATCTGGGGCCTGGCGACATCGCTATCGACTGCACCGTCGGTGCTGGCGGGCACACGGAAAGAATTCTTGGAAAGGTCAAGGAGGGTGGCCAAGTCATCGGTGTTGACCGAGACAAAACTGCGCTGAAGATCGCTAGTAGCCGCCTCGAACAACACTTAGCCACTGGTACCCTAAAGTTAGAGATGGCTCCTTTTTCTGCCCTAGGTGAGATTGTCAAACGACACAATATCGAGGGAAAAGTTCAAGCGATTTGCGCAGATATTGGTGTCTCGAGTATGCACTTAGACGACTCTGAGCGCGGCTTTTCTTTTCAGGATGATGGGCCGCTTGATATGAGAATGGATCAGAGTGGAGAACGTACTGCAGCGGATCTCATTGCCGAGGAAGACGAGGAGACTCTGATACGAATATTCAGAGAATACGGCGAGGAGCCAAAGGCAAAACAGATTGCTCGGCGCATCTTGCAGGTTAGGGAAACCACCCCAATCGTGACAACGCGGCAACTTGCCGATCTTGTTAAGGCGGCGGCTGCGTATCACACCGTTAGTCGCAAGCATCCTGCCACCAGAGTTTTTCAAGCTTTGCGCATCGCCGTTAACGACGAACTGGGAGAACTCAGGGCTCTTTTGGACTGCGCTTTCGCAGCCCTAAAACCTGGTGGCCGCTTAGTGATTATAAGTTTTCACTCTCTCGAGGACAGGATTGTGAAACAAAAGTTTGTCGATTACACAGGAAAGAACAAAAGAGAGAGTATCCCTCGGGACCTCCCCATCCTTGCGTCCTCTATCGACCGGTTAATTGACGCGAAAGCTGATATAATCAAGCCATTCCCCGCTGTTCCCAGCCAAGCCGAGATCGACCTTAATCCCCGTGCACGTAGCGCTAAGATGCGAGTTCTCGCCAAGCTTTGATTTATTTTCTAGCTATGATTAAACTTAAGGACAGCTAATGAATCAGAGGAACTTAATACCGCTGACGGCCACTACTGTCTTGGCCGTATTCAGCCTAATCTTAATGACTCTGGTGATGCTCCGGATTCATCTCCGGGTGCAGACCACCATGATCGGATACGAAATTGGCCACCTTAAGGCGGCCGAGGCGAGATTAATAGAATCGAGAAATGTGCTGAAAATGCAACTCGCCAAGATAACAACTCAGAAGCATTTGCAGCGAATTATTCAGGTCAACTCCCCCAAAGGCTCCGCCGAAGGGACTTTTGCTCTTAAGTGAGTCGCTTGCTGAAAAAAATCCATCTACTCATTTTTGGTCGCTCGGCTCGAACTCAAGCTGGGGAGTTTCGAAGCGATCGGGCACATTTAATCCAGTGGGCTCTACTTTTTTTATTCGGACTGATTGCTGCCCGGGCTGTTATCTTGCATATTTTTCCGTCTCAGGGCGACTCGCTCCAGCATCTTGCTGACAATCAATATCAACAAGAAGTTACCCTGGCACCAAGTCGCGGAAACATCTTCGACCATCGCGGAGAGCCGCTCGCAATTAGCGTTAAAAGGCCTTCCTTGGCGGTTAATCCGCGAGTATTCCATCCGAGTGCGGGGGAACTTAGCCAGCTCGCTCGAATATTAAAAATATCGCCGCAAAAGCTTCGTCGCTTGACGACCAAAAAAAGTTACTTCGGCTGGGTGGCTCGTCAATTAGACCAGCGAATTGCTGATGCCGCGATGAATCTTGGACTAGTTGGTTTGGTCGAAATCAACGAACCCGCTCGATACTATCCTTCGGGCAGCGCTGCGGCCCAAATACTCGGGTTCACTGGACTAGACAACAGTGGGCTATCTGGGCTCGAGCGCCAATTTGATCGTGACCTGCGCGGCAAAGGCGCCAAGGTCATGGCGAGCAAAGATGCCCGAGGTAATTTTATCGTAAACGAAGCCGTTGGGGCCGCCCCTGAACGGACGGGCAATAGCATTCTGCTAACAATAGACAGCGTAATCCAGGAAATTGCGGAGGAGGAGCTCGCCGTCGGTGTGAAGAATTCCGCTGCTCTTCGTGGCTTTGCGATTGTCTCGGATCCGCACACTGGACGCATTCTAGCAGTCGCTAACTATCCTTCGTTTGACCCGAACAATAGTCGTCACGTAAAAATGATTCAGGCGCGAAACAACGCTTTTCTCGACACCTTTGAACCCGGATCCGTCATAAAACCGTTCATTATCGCACAAGCAATTGAAAACAAGAGCACGCATCCCGACGATGAGCACAACTGCGAGTCCGGATCCCTCAAAATCGGCAACCACACCATTCACGACACCCACGGAGCGGAGAAACTGACAACGGCCGAAACCCTGATCCGCTCCAGCAATATTTGCACCTACAAGATCGCAAATGAAATGGGTCGCGAGTCGACATACAATGCGCTTGCCGGTTTCGGCTTTGCCGGAAAAAACAGTCTCCTTGGCTTTCCTGGTGAATCTTCGGGGTACATCACGGACTTCCATAAGTGGGCTCAAGTGCGCTTCGCCAACGTCTCGTTTGGCCACGGGTTTGCTGTAACAGGGCTGGAGCTCGTGCAGGGCATGGGAGCTCTGGCCAATGGCGGACACCTTATGAAGCCCGCCCTAGTCGAACGCATCATTTCGTCTGACGGACTGCTGGTAAACAGTGCGACGACAAAAGTTGTACGGGACGTAGTATCACCGGCAACGGCAAGGACGATGCGCGGACTTTTACAGCGAGTTGTCACCGATGCCCATGGTACGGGCAAAAAAGCTAAAGCTGTGAGTTACAGCACTGCCGGTAAAACCGGCACTGCCCAGAAAGTCGAACCAGGCATAAAAGGCTACGCGAAAGGTAAGTACATCTCTAGTTTTCTCGGATTCTCACCCGTGGAGGACCCACATTTAGTGGTTTATGTCATGATCGACGAACCGGGTGGAAAACTCTATTATGGAGGCGAGGTGGCTGGTCCTATCTTCGCACATATTGTAGAGCGAAGTTTGCGTTACTTAAACGTAGCCCCTGACTTACCTGACCCGGCTGTAAAGACGCCAACACCACCGCTGGCCAAAACTGAACACCATGGATCTAACCCTAAAAAAATGTGAAATCTCTCCCGACGCCACGCTTTCCGTGCTGCTCGGCAAGAATTTGGTTTCAGATTACAAAAAACAACGTCTGCCCAACGAGCGCGTGGGCCTACGGACTGACTCGCGGTCAGTCGCGAAAGGCGACATCTTCCTGGCTATTAGAGGCCAAAAATCAGACGGGCATGAGCATCTGGCCGAAGCCATCATCAAGGGCGCGGGTCTTTTAATACTCGAGGAGCCTCCAAACGATGCCGTCGTCAACGCCGAGGCGGTGCCGTGGCTCCTGGTAAACGATACGCGGATAGCGTGGGCTCACCTTGCCGCTGCCGCCTTCGGAAACCCCGAGGAGCGCCTCACTTTATTGGCTGCTACTGGAACCAACGGCAAGACCAGTACTATCTGGATGACTGGTGAGCTACTACGCGCGGCGGGCATAAAAACCGTGACTATTGGGACCTTGGGTGCTTTTTTTGGAGACATCAAATTACCAACTAATCACACAACTCCCGATCCCGATGTGCTTTACGGGATGCTGGCTTTGGCTGTCGAAAGCGGGTTTAGGGCCGTGGCGCTGGAAGCCTCGTCGCATGCACTGGCTCAAGGCAAGCTGGCTCCCATTCGTTTTAGCGGGGCTGTATTTACCAGTTTTTCGCGTGATCACTTGGATTTTCATCCTACGCTCGACGCTTACTGGGATACCAAGTGGACCTTGTTTACCCAGCACGTCAAACCTGACGCCGTACTAGGATTCGCCGGATCTCTGCCTCGCAGCTTGGAGCTAAAAAACCTACCTGGCACCAAGGTAATTTACCGTTTAAACGCAAGCAGCAAGCGTGCAGAGGGTGCTCAAAATAAAGAGCTCGTAGTTGAGAGCCTCGGCTCTAGTTTCAATGGCACCAACCTCACCTTGACCTACGAAAATCAGGCGACTACCGGCGAAGTCCCCTACTTTTCCACACATGCTATCGAAAACTTTGCTGCAGCGGCCTTACTTGCCTCGGCTGCGACTGGACGCTTGTTAGATAAGAATTACTGGACTAACTTGGCACCGGTTCCGGGCCGACTAGAACAAGTCCTCGAATCCAACGCACCCGCCGTCATAGTCGATTACGCGCACACGCCGGACGCTCTTGAAAAAACGCTGAAAGTCCTCAGACCACTCTGTCGCGCTCAGTTAATCGTCATTTTTGGCTGTGGCGGAGATCGGGACCGGGGCAAGCGGCCACTGATGGGCGAGATAGCAGAACGACTGGCTGATAAGGTTATTATCACCTCGGACAATCCTCGCGGTGAAGACCCACAAGCTATACTCAAGGAGATTGCCGGCGGTTGTCGGCAGCGCGACAAAGTTACACTGGAAGTTGACCGAGGCAAAGCTATCGCTGAGGCTATAAGACGCGCTAAGACCGAGGACTTAATTCTCATTGCTGGTAAGGGACACGAAAACTCGCAAATTTTTGCCGATAAAACCGTTCCCTTCGACGACCGCCTCGAGGCTAAAGCTGCTTTGAAACAGTATGTTACTAATGAAGGCAACATAAAATGCTGACATGGCTGGATTACAAAGACTGGCTCGGACCCGCTGCCCGCGCAGCGTCGACACCAATCGCGCGCGCCCCAGAACTCTTAGAGCTCTCGACCGACTCAAGATCTATTCAGCCCGGTCAATGGTTTATCCCTATTGATGGCACCAACTTTGACGGCCATCAATTTATTGCGGAGGCCATGAAAAAAGGCGCCGCTGGTTTCTTTTATGACACCTCTCGCACCAGCATTATTCCAGAGTACATACTCGACAAGGGTTTTTCTGTTACAAATACACTGCTCGCATTTCAGCTAGCCGCAGCAGGTTGGCGAAAAGAACTGAAATCATTGCGTCTCATTGCCCTGACAGGATCTGCCGGCAAGACGACGACAAAGGAAATGCTCGGTGCCATCTTACGTGCCGATGGGCCCACGTTTGCTACTCCTGCCAGCTTCAATAACGAAGTCGGTGTACCAAAGAGTCTTCAACAACTTAGTCCAGAGCTAAGGTATGCGGCACTTGAGTTTGGTGCACGCAACCCCGGAAATATAAAGTTTCTGTGCGAAATGGCGTCGCCTGATATTGTCGGCCTTATCAACGTTGGCACTGCCCACCTCGGTATTTTTGGCTCAGTCGAAAACTTGCTTGCCACTAAATTAGAAATCTTCAGAAATAGTCCGCCTCATGCCGTTCAAGTTGCCTTCCGGGACGATTCTAGAATCTTTGAAAATGCCATTAAAACCGGTAAAAAAACCATAAGCTTCGGCGCGGCTGCGGAGTCTGACGTACGCCTCATCGGCAGCGAATGGGGTGACGCTGGTGGGATGAATGTTCGTCTGCGGATCCCAGGCGGAGAAGAGTTAACAATTAACCTCGGCATCGCTCACGAAGTATTTCCGATCAACGTAGCCGCCGCTGCTGCGCTAGCCTTAGCAGCGGGCGCAAAACCCGAGTCAATCACAACTGGACTGAGTGGTTTTCGCGGCGTTAAGGGGCGCTATTACCTTCTAAGGTCCGAGGGTCTGACGATCATTGACGACACTTACAACGCCAACCCTGAGAGTATGGCCGTCGGGCTGAAGACGGTCGCTCGTGCATATCCCGGCAGTCGTTTAATTCTAATTCTTGGCGACATGCTTGAGTTGGGTGAGGCTAGCTTAAATGCCCACAAAGACATCGGCCGACATACGGTGCCGACAATAAATCCTGCGCAACTTATTACGGTCGGCGCTGAAGCGAAGCAAATCGCTGAAGCAGCATGTTCCGCTGGTTTTCCGCTGTCCAAAACCAGATGCTTTGACTCTGTAAATGAGTTAATCGAAGCTGCTATTGACTACAAGTCAATCGGACAAGTTCTTTATGCAAAGGGTTCGAACAGCGTGAAACTAAGCAAACTACTCGACACTTTGACAGCGGTGTCATCATGACATGGCTGATTATTGGTGCTGGTGTTTCTGGGCTTGGTGCCGCAAAACTATTGCGCTCAAGAAAGCTAGACGTTCGAATAAGTGAGGGGTCAGCTCTCCCCAAGGATAAGCGCGATAAATTTAAAATGATCGGTGCCAACTTATTCGACGGTGGACACAAATCAGAGCACTTGGACGGAATCAGTCAAATTGTCGTTTCTCCCGGCATTCCCGTGTCGCACCCGCTCCTGGTCGAAGCGAAGCGCAGAAACATTCCGGTCATGACCGAAATCGACTTGGCGATTCGCGAATATACGGGGTTTTTATTCGCAATCACCGGCACGAATGGCAAAAGCACTACATGCGCGATGATTTATCATCTATTGCGCAAACTTGGTGCTGACACCGCTTTAGGCGGTAACTTCGGTGAGCCGCCCACCCAGATGTTGGCTGAGGGCAAACTTTCTCCGCACCTAATTCTTGAGCTTTCCTCATACCAGCTGGAACAGTCCGCATCGGTTAAACCTAAGGTCGCAATTTTCACAAGTTTCTCACACGATCACCTGGCCCGGCACGGCTCCCTGGAAGGCTACTTAAAGGCAAAATGGCGCGTGTTTGAGGATATGCCCAAGGACAGCCTCGCTATGATTCCTCATCGCGTTCTGTTAGAGGCTAAGTCCTATGGGCTACGTATAGACGAAAAGAATACCCGCATAATTTGCGATACGGATTATTTGCATTCTCTTGCGCCCAAATCAATCGCGGAGCCACATAACAGGCTTAATGCCGGATTTGCGGTCAGCGCCGTTGCTCACACTTTCAGATCTGACGCTCGAGACATCGCGCTTTTACTCAACGGTTTCGTGGGGCTCCGGCACCGATGTGAAATGATCGGTCGGATTAAAAATTTGCCGGTGATTAATGACAGCAAGTCCACAAATGTCGAATCCACACTAGTTGCATTACAGGGTCAGGATCGGCCGGTCATCTTGATGATGGGCGGCCAGGGCAAGGGTGAGTCCTATTTGCCTATTTTAAAACTAAAAGAGAAAATCGCTGCCCTTGTCGCCTTTGGGGCCTCTGGACCAGAGATCGCGCGTGATCTCAAAGGAAGTGTGCAGGTGCACGAATTTCCGAATCTAAAGATCGCACTTGATCAAATCGCTGGCATAATTAAACAAGAGGTCGCACCCATCCTGTTCTCTCCCGGCTGCGCTAGCTTTGATGAATTTTCAAACTATGAGCATCGAGGCGAAGTTTTCCAGACTTCTATGCGTCCCCTACTTGATCCCTAAGCTTCAGCCAAAGGATAAAGACATGTCTACGATCGGCGCCAGTCCCAGATTTAATTGGCAGCAGCAACGGGTCATGTTAGTCGTGATGCTCCTGACGGTCATGGGTTTAATCGCGATATATGCAGCCTCCTCGCTTAAGGGTCAGCAACAGTTCGGCGATGAGTTCTTATTCCTGCGTAAGCAGGTGGGTGCCACAGTCGTAGGTTTAATAGCATTCGCCCTAATTCAGTGGCTTCCTTGGCGATGGATTGAGGGTTCCACCCTTCCTCTACTAGGCTTCACGCTATTCGTGCTCTCATTGATTTTCATACCTGGCATGTATGTAAAAATCGGTGGAGCTTCGCGCTGGCTAAACATTCCCTTTGTCGGCGGCCAGCCTTCCGAGCTCACAAAGCTTGCACTAGTTATGTTTTTAGCTCGCAATTTAAGTCGCCCAAATAACGATATTCACAATTTTTTTAGTGGCGTATTACCAAATGTTTTAATCTTCGCAGTTATTGCTGGACTCTTACTATTACAACGCGACCTAGGAACACCCGTGCTCCTATTTGCCGTCACATTCTCCATGCTGTTCGCCGCGGGCGTCACCAGAAAGTTTGTCTTAACGGCACTCGCTGGCTTCGTCGGCGGTATAGGGACAGCGGTCATTCTCGAGCCCTATCGCATGGCGCGCGTGATGAGCTTTCTAGATCCATGGTCGCAGGTCAAGGGAAGTGGGTTTCAAATCATTCAGAGCTTTGTCGCCTTTCAAAATGGCGGGCTTTTTGGGGTTGGTCTAGGGGAGTCGAAACAAAAACTATTTTTCCTACCCGAGGCTCACACAGACTTCATCTTGGCTGTCATTGGCGAGGAAAGTGGGCTTTTGGGCGTTTTATTGGTGTGTACCGCGTTTGTTTATTTGAGTTTTTTAGGATTTCAGATAGCCCAAGGACAACCAACCTCGCACCGTCGATTCCTCGCCTTTGGCCTAACGCTTACTATTGCTATCCAATCCTGTATAAATATCGGCGTCTGTATGGGACTGCTGCCAACCAAGGGAATGACCTTGCCCTTTGTCTCCAGCGGTAGCAGTTCCTTGCTGGTTTTCTTGTTGATTTCCGCTATCTTGACGAAGCTAGCTGGTGGTTTATCAAGCACAGCGGAGGTTGATGTAGCACATGCTGGGGCACACGATTGAAGACCCGATTCATTTCATCGGTATTGGTGGCTCGGGAATGGCCGGCCTTGCGGAATTAGCCGTGATTTCGGGCCACAAGGTTCAGGGCAGCGATGTTAAATCGTCGCCGGTACTAACTCGCCTAGCAAATTTGGGCATTAAAATTTCCACTCACCACACCTTTGACGGTGCCCACAACGCCAATACCATTGTTTATTCCTCGGCAATCGCCGCGGACAATGTCGAATTAATGGGCGCAAGGAATCTTGGCAGATTAACACTGCATCGCAGCGAGTTTCTCGCGCATTTGATGCGCAATAAAAGGGCAATAACCGTCGCTGGGACGCACGGCAAATCGACCACGTCGGCCATGATTACACATATGCTCGATGATCTTGGGTGTGCGCCGTGGTCTGCAACGGGCGGCGAGATGCTGCGCTATCAAAGCTCTGTTAAGGTGGGCAACAGTGAGTTGTTCGTTGCCGAAGCTGATGAATCTGACGGTTCATTCTTAAACTACCGACCATATATTGGCGTATTAACTAATGTGGAATGTGACCACATGGACTTTTTTAAGACCGAACAGTCCATGACGCAAGCCTTCCACACTTATGTCAGTAGTACCGATCCTGATGGCACCGCGGTCATTGGCTGGGATCACCCCCTTAGTCGCGAGGTTGGCCAAAAATACCTTGGACACCGATTAACGTATGGTTTCTTTCTAGGTAGCGAAGTGCGGGCGCGTGATTACAGTTGTCACGACGGCAGGACTCATTTCACTGCGATAGTCGAGAGAGACATGCTTAAGTGCACCATCCCAACAATGGGCCGACACAATGTGCAAAATGCACTCTGTGCATTAGCCGTTGCTCGGGCTTTGGAACTCAATGTCAAAACAGCTGCCGAGAGCCTTGCCGAGTTTCGCGGGGTTAAGCGCCGCATGGACCGAATCTTCAGCAACAAGAAAATCAAAATTTTTGATGATTACGCGCATAACCCTGGCAAGATTGCTGCTGGCGTGAGGACCCTTAGAGAAACCTGGCCCAATCACAAACTGCATGTTGTTTATCAGGCCCATCGATTCTCCCGCCTGGAAACGATGTACCATGAGATGTTAGGAGCTCTCGACGGTGCCGACTATGTGTACGTCGTTCCCGTTTACAGTGCCGGGGAATCAACTACCCTCGACTTTTCTCCCACCAAATTGGCCGATGACCTCAAAATCCACATGGACCTTGAAGCTGTTCCATGCGAGCGGCTCGAAGATGCAGTAGACTCAATATTGCAAAGGCTCGACGAACCTTCTGTTGTACTGACAGTTGGTGCCGGAGATGTGTGGCGCGTCGCACAGCTACTCAAGGAAACTTTAGCATGAGTAAAGGTCGCAAAAGTCGTCGGGAATCGGTGTTAACACGGCAGAAACCCCGAAATCAGAAGAGCCGCTGGCGCTCTTTAAAAGCTCGTGTGATCGGCATAGCTTTGTTCTGCGGAGTCGTGGCCGGGGGCGCTTTTATATACAGTAAAAATCGGTTTCAGCGCTCAAATTTATCTGTAAAGAGCGCCCGAGTCATTGATCCCAACTCCTGGGACCTAGTACTTAAACTTGGCGAACATACTTCAATTTCAGATCAGGCAAGGTCGGATCTATTAAACACGACACGACACTTGCTTGGTCATGGCTCGCACGAAGACCTCGAAATGGCGGCCAAAGCGATTCAAAAATTGGGTTCCTATGCCGATGTTAGGGTGACAAAAATCGCGCCATTTAACGTGATTATCAGCTTAACTAAGAGGGAGCCGGTCTTCTGTGTCGAGTCTGACAAGTTGAGGCTGGTCTCGACCTTGGGAGAAATCTACGGTCAAGTCGATCAAAGCGCAGGAGAGGCTTGTCCCGGTCCTGTGCTAAGTGGTGTGTTCGAAGACAGATTACCCGTGGAACTCGGTGAGGATTTAACTGTTACGGTTGATTCCACTACTAAACTGCTGCTGCGCGAGGCAATAACGCTATTGCAGGACGCACGAAAAAAGGATCTCGTTCTTGAGCATTTGCAATTGCAAAAGTTCCGCGGCTTTGTCTGCGAGCTCGCCGCAACCAAAACAGAAGTTGCATTAGGCCGAGCCCCTTTTGTCGAAAAGCTTGATAAACTTAAGGGAATTCTTGATAAATTAGCACTTCGCCAGGAACAGGCACAGCGAATCGAGCTCGACTATCAAGGCAAGGCTTTCGTAAAACTGAAGAAAATGTAACGATTAGAGAACTAGCTACTTTTGCAGTCCTCTTTTCACGCAGGTTCATCATGCAGCCCAAGGCGAAGTATCTTAAGGGTTTATTCAGCCTTGACTTTGGGACGACCAAATTTTGCCTGGCGATGTTGCGAGAAACGCCGAGCCTTGATGGTCACATGGTCGAGACACTATGTGTTCCTGCCGAAGGAATGCGTCGCGGCATGCTAGCTAACGTGGAGCAAGCAAAGTCGGCTCTGCGTCAGCTTCTCGAACTAGGAGAAAGCCATTTCGACACCGACATCACTCGCGTAGTAGTCGGGATTGCCGGAAGTCATTTGGCTAGTCGAATCGTCTCGGTAAGTCGCCCGATAGCTGGCGAAGTTGTTGCCGTGCAGGATATGCGCGCTCTTATGGAGCAAGCAGAGCTCCAGACTCCGACCGAGGGCCGTGAATTACTACACACGATACCGACCAGTTATCGCATCGATACTCGCGAGTCTATTGACGACCCCGTGGGATTTCGCGGCAAGATTTTGACAGCAGAATACTTCCTGATTGATGCTGACAAACTCTACATGAAAGATGTCGTCGATGTTTGCAATGAATGTGGCTTGCAGGTTGTTAGGTTATATTCGGAGCCCTTCGCTTCCGCTTCTGTAACGGTACCTGATTCCTACAAGCAACTTGGAGTTGCGCTTGCTGACATTGGTGGGGGCACGACGGACGGGATCGTATTTAAAGGCGGTAGGCCAGCTGCAGCTTTCACGGTAAACGTTGCTGGCAAGTTAATGACAAACGATATCGCCATCGGACTTAGTCTGCCGGCAGAAACTGCCGAGGCGGTTAAACTGCGCTTTGGCATCAGACCCAGACCGGGTGATTCGATGGAAGTTTTTAACATTAAAGGTGAAAAACGGACAATTAGCGCGGAGCAAACTACGCCTGTTCTAGGTCCACGAGTTCATGAGCTCTGCGCCCTTTTAGCTGGTGAGCTTCAGCCGTATAAAGGCTGCTTAGGTGCCGGGATTCTGTTAACAGGTGGCGGTGCTGACGTAAAAGGCATTACCGAGTATTTCTCGTCACGACTGAGCATTCCGGTGGCGCGGGCACGGCCCGTACTTGGGGGCGGACAGGAAGCTGGGTTACAGAACTCCTCGTCAAACAATACCGTCATTCATTCCACTAAATTTGCCACGGCCATCGGCCTGCTCAATCTCGAATTGGGGCGCGTCGAAGAGTTAACTAAAACGAAGAAGAATACTTGGACGAATCGCTATTTGGGCCAATTTGTCAATTGGCTACGCGAACTCAGCTGACTCAGCCTCATGCGCCAGACTCCTCAGGAACTTGAGGACTGGGAAAATTCTGTCAAATATTTGACAGGTTTCAGGCGTGGTTCCTATAATTCATATTACGCCATCATCGATAATCTCATCTGTGTTCCTGTGAACGACACAGGCTTTGCTGTGAGGGAGAAGTGCCTATGAGCTTCGATCCTAATTTCATCACTCCGCCCGGTGCGAAAATCAAAGTCATCGGTGTAGGTGGCGGTGGAGGCAACGCCGTCAACACCATGATTCGAAGTGGCCTCGAAGGGGTCGACTTCATCACCGCCAATACCGACGTGCAGGCTTTACGCTTCTCTTTAGCTGAGCATAAGCTACAGGTCGGCCGTGAGCTGACGCGCGGATTAGGGGCTGGTGCCGATCCCGATGTCGGCCGTGATGCTGCCCTTGAAGATCGCTACGAAATTCAGCAGGCTCTCGCTGGCGCGGACATGGTCTTTATCACCGCAGGCATGGGCGGAGGCACGGGCACAGGGGGTGCGGCTGTCGTCGCGCAAATTGCCCGCGAGCTTGGGGCCTTAACTGTAGCTGTCGTCACGAAGCCGTTTGGATTTGAAGGTAAGCGTAGGCGCAAGCACGCTGAAATTGGCATTTCTCGCCTGCGCGAGTGCGTAGACACCCTGATTACAATTCCTAACCAGCGCCTTTTGCAAGTAGCCTCGCCCTCACTGAGCATGATCGATGCCTTTAAGATGGCTGATGACGTACTGGTAAATGCGGTGCGAGGCATCAGCGATATCATAAACATACCTGGCCGGGTGAACGTTGACTTTGCCGATGTAAAGACGGTTATGTCTTGCATGGGACAAGCTCTTATGGGGATCGGTGCGGCGAGTGGCGATCAAAGGGCAGCGGAGGCAGCAAGGATGGCCATCTCGTCGCCACTTCTGGAAGACATCGATATCGAAGGCGCGACTGGCATCTTAATCAACATCACTGCTGGCTCTGAAGTCACCCTGATGGAGGTCAACGAGGCTTGCTCTATAGTTCAAGAGGCCGCACACGAAGACGCCAACATTATCTTTGGGGCCGTCATTGATGAGACCTTAGGCGGTCAGATGCGCGTCACCGTAATAGCCACTGGTTTCCCTGTCGACAAAGAAGAGACAGACATTAGCAATGTCAATATTCCAAAGTCTCAGCCAGTTCAGTCTCCATTCGGATCGCGACTCACGACATCGACATCGACATTTGGAATAGACACTAAATCGCCGACGAATGACCCCGTGATAGCAACAAGTGAGAATCACACCACGGCCCCTGTGGTTGTGCCGCCAAGTGTCTTGCTGAAATCTGACATAAACGTCGAGATAGAACCAAAATTTTCAGCACATGCTCCAATTCATCAGGTCGACGCGTATCCGTCGGAAGCCTCGGATCAAAAAACCCCCAGTCTGTCTCTCGGCCTGACGGCTACTGACGAAGCTCGCCAACTAGCTGCATGGACATTTGATTTGGCTGAGGTCCCGAGCCTACAAAGTGCGGCCGCAGAAACGGAAATCTCCCACGAGCACTCGGCTGAGATTGTGGGGCCAGGCTTCGCTGGCCAGATGGAAGAGGAATTCTTTCTGGAGAGCAATGGCTATTCGACGCACTTTACTCCCGAGATCGTCGTGACAACTCATGATGTCTTAAACATCGACTCTCTTGAATCGTTGGAGTCAGGGGTCTCTCTTAGCAACGCGCCAAACTACCTCAGCGAGGTCCTAGATCGGACCGTAGTTCAATCGATAGACGCAAACGATTATCGCCCCGGCGCGGTTAAAGGCGCTGTTGCCGAAGTTAGTTCGTTCGGATCTGAGGGCCTCGATGTTGTCGCCGAGATCGACAAAAAAATTGACGCGTCGCTTGAACTTGCCGAACGCATGCGTACCCCACAAAGAATGGGCGAAACCGACAACCTAGAAGTTCCGGCATTTCTACGCCAAGGCATGCGCGACTTACCGCTCGACTGACCAATCGCAGCCCAGGCTATGCTGTAGCATAGCCTGGGCAGGGCGACCTTCTATGCAGCACGTCCCCCGCCTGGATCTACTTAAATATCCCTTCGCGAAAGGCCACTAGCTCCCTGGGAATGACAGCATTCAGCGGGTTAGATAAAGCCAAACCCGTATCGGCATAGCCCCCCAGGCCCAGAACATGCTGCAACTTGGGCGTGTCTGTGTTGGTGCGCCGATCTCTTTCTAACAGCGGCAGTAGTGACCGCCCCAGAAAGCCACCCAGGGGTATGCGAGTGCCCTTCGTCAGGCGATCTGCGACTATTCGCAGAATCTCGGGAACCTGGTAACTTTCGCGACCATGCACTTCGAGAACGGCAACAGGCTCGTTTAATTTGATCTTGCAGGAAGATGCCAAAATTGTTGCCAGATCATTAACATGAATCGGGGAAATATTGCCGTGCCTTTGCGGCACTGGATAAATCGGATAGCGCAGCACCCTGAGAATTGATCGCAAGAAACGGTCGTTAGACTGCTGTCCCCCCCAAGCAACCGCTGTTCGAATGATAATGCGCTCGGAGATTTTAGAGTTGATTACAAGCGATTCTGCCGCATATTTTTCGCGCAAAAAAGGGCTTGCGGCCTCTTTACTCGCACCAATTGCACTAAGTAACAAAATTCTTTTAGTGCCGGCTCGTTCCATCGCAGCAATCAGATTCCCCAACATCCTCAGATTCGAGCTGCCGCTTGGAGCGGAGAGCACTTTGTCGTCCGTACCATTTGGTAACGACCCGGCAAACCCTCCCTCCCACGCCAAGTGCACAACCGTTCCCACCCCACGCAGTGGCGCGGCCATCAATTCTGGTGAGCTCAAATCGGTGCATACTGGATAAACCCGATCTAGCGATTCTGGCAATTTGCGCCGATAAATCGCCACTACCGTTCGGTGGAGCTCGGTCAAACGACGAACGAGTTGCGACCCGATAAAACCAGAGCCCCCTGTAACCATGACGGCGGCTTGTTCCACAGCGCTGCTCCTAGGTAATAAGTTAGTCGATTAGACTAACTCATTATACAGAGACAAAAGCTGAATGGCCGCATCTTTCCAGGTGGGGAGTGAAGAGAGGTGATCGGCTAGCATTTTGGGGAAACCCTCCTGCTGCGAGCGACCAAGTGCCTCCTCGACAGCATTGTCCCAACTTAGAACCGACTTAGTATCATCAACGGGTACGCTAACGCTCCGACCAGCCACCTCGTCAATGCCGCTACCCGGATGATAAACAACAGGTATTCCAGCACTTAGTGCCTCTACTGCGGGTAAGCAGAACCCTTCAAAACGAGAGGGGCTTACATAAATATCTGCCGCCTCGTAAGCCGCTCTAAGTGCGTCGCCAAAAACACTCCGCTTTAAAACGACAGATCCTTTGGCGATCAACTGAGAGCCATGCCGATTCCAGAACTCTTCCCCCCCAGCGTCAGTGATCAAAGTTAACTTCAGTGGAAGGGTGGATTCATTCAACCATTTTAACAACCAACTATGGCCTTTATATGGCTCGAAACGGGCCACGAATAATAATTCGATCGACTGGTTCCGCTGGCGTTTTGTCGTCCGCCTCGGAAACGAGGCTTGACGGAAAACACCATTCGAAATCACCCTAGCCTTTGCTGCCGCCCCGGGAATAAAACTCACTAAGGTTTGATAAGTCCAGTTGGACACACAAACAACTCGATCGGCTGCAGCCACGGCTCGCGGCAGTAAGTATTTAAGCTGCCATACTAAAGCCTTTGAAACTTGGTCGGGAGCCAACAAAGGTATCAAATCGTGTATCGTCAACACCCGCCGGCACCTTGCCAGTGTTCCAGCCGGGACATTAAAATTACTTAAACCATGGATAATAAAAGGAGCGCCGTCGCGACTGGTTCTTTTAGAGATCGCGCGCGCAACATCCGCACACCACGAAATTTTATTATCCGGCAAGAATCTACTTAGCGCTCCTGGGGCCGGAGCCACACCCTCTAAGCCAGGGAAGTTGGCCAATGCCGCTGGTTTACCAACCAACACCGGCAGGACTCCTAACCCAATTAATTCCGCGGATAAGTTTGCAGCGTGAACAAAAACACCAGAATTGGGAGCGTCTAAACCGTAGCCGTCCCAATAAAGGCCCCACTCAGCTTTCACTTAGTGAGCCGTGCAGCGACCACAAGCCGCTGTTCAGCCCGGCGCAGTGCAGCCTGAGCTCGCACCACATCAACGCCGCTCTCATCAGCAAGTCTAGACAACGCCCGCTGACGAGCGTCCTTGGCTCTGTCGACTTTGATATCCACTGGTTTTTCGGCAACATCTACAAGAATCGTGACATGGTTGCCCTCGCCTACGTCGAGGTAACCACCCGACACGAAGTAACTCTCGATACCCTGCCGGGTATGAACCAAGAGTTCACCATCGCCAAGTTCCGAAATTAACTGGGTGTGCCCTGGTAGCACCCCCAAATAACCATCGATCCCTGGTACTTGGGCCTGCTCAGCCGAAAACACCCCCACCACTTTAGCGGGGGTCAAGATACTCACATGTAGTTCAGCCATGGGCCGAAGCCTCTCGCATCAAAGGGTCTTGGACTTCTCAACGGCTTCTTCGATTGTTCCTACGTAGAGGAATGCTTGCTCAGGCAAAGCGTCATGTTTGCCTTCGACAATCTCCTTGAAGCTGCGAACGGTATCCTCACGCTTCACGTACTTGCCCTTCATGCCGGTGAACTGCTCGGCAACAAAGAAAGGCTGACTAAAGAAGCGCTCAAGCTTACGAGCACGAGCAACAGTTAACCTGTCTTCATCAGAGAGCTCGTCCATTCCAAGAATGGCGATGATGTCTTGTAGGTCTTTATACCGCTGCAAAACCTTCTGAACGTCCCGAGCGACTTTGTAGTGCTCGTCACCAACGATCTCCGGATCAAGGGCTCGCGAAGAACTAGCGAGTGGATCCACGGCCGGGTAAATGCCTAATTCCGAAATCTTACGTTCTAACACTGTAGACGCATCTAAGTGAGCGAACGTAGTTGCCGGAGCTGGGTCGGTGTAATCGTCAGCAGGTACGTAAATAGCCTGAACAGACGTAATCGAACCATTTTTGGTCGTTGTAATCCGCTCTTGTAGCTCGCCCATCTCACTGGCAAGTGTAGGTTGGTAACCTACGGCCGAAGGAATCCGGCCAAGCAAGGCCGATACTTCTGAGCCAGCTTGAGTAAAGCGGAAGATGTTGTCAATAAACAACAATACGTCCTGATTTTCCTCATCGCGGAAGTATTCTGCGATAGAAAGAGCCGACAGAGCCACACGCGCCCGCGCTCCGGGTGGCTCGTTCATTTGACCGTACACAAGCGCCGTTTTGTTAATAACGCCAGATTCTTTCATTTCGAAATATAAGTCGTTGCCTTCGCGTGTACGCTCACCGACACCACCGAACACGGAGAAACCGCCGTGCTGGGTCGCGATGTTATTAATCAGTTCCATGATACAAACGGTCTTACCTACGCCGGCACCACCGAACAGACCAATCTTTCCACCCTTAAGATAAGGGGCCATCAAGTCAATAACCTTGATGCCCGTCTCAAGAATCTCTGGTTCTGTTTTTAGATCTTCGAATGCTGGTGCGTCGCGGTGAATCGGATACCGCTTCTTGGTATTCAAAGGTCCGGCTTCGTCAACAGGGTCACCTGTAACGTTCAGAATGCGACCTAAAACCTCGCGACCAACAGGAACCGTAATCTGATCACCCGTGTCCGACACCAGGCCACCACGGCTAAGTCCGTCCGTGCTATCCATAGAGATCGTGCGGACTACGTTTTGACCCAAATGTTGAGCCACCTCGAGTACCAAATTTCCCTCAGAATCGCCCAAGGCTGGGTTGGTGGCCTTCAGCGCATTATAAATCGCTGGCAAATGCCCCTCTGGAAATTCCACATCGACGACAGGTCCTGTGACCTGAACAATTTTGCCTAATACTGCTGATGCTTCCATACCTTCCTCTTCGCTCCTTCACTCACAGGGCCTGGGCGCCGCTGGTGATTTCAATAAGTTCTTTAGTAATTGCTGCTTGCCGGGCGCGGTTGTATTGAATCTTCATCCGACGCAGCACTTCGTTGGCATTGTTTGTTGCCGAATCCATGGCGGTCATTCTAGCCCCGTGTTCGGACGCTGCGCCCTCCAACATGGCGCGGAAGATCAATCCAGCCACCTCTCTCTTTAACACCTGTTCGAGTACTTCCTGAATCGACGGCTCTACCAAAATATCCGGCCCAAACTCAGCTTCCGGCTCTTTGTGAGACCTGCCGGAGTGGCTCTTTCCTACCGGCAACACCTGGGCAAATTTCGGAACCTGCGACATTGCCGACTTAAACTCGACAAACCCCAGATAAATCCGGTCGTAACCCTCGTGTTCAAAGCGATGAACCAAATCCGCTGCTAATTCCTTGGCAAGACCATAGCTTGGTTTATCAAGCACTTTTTCCCGCGGGTCTTGGACTTCGTAGCTCAACTTTGCGCTAAATTGACGAGCTCTGCGTCCCCAAGGCATCAGGTCTACTTGAACGCCGTCGCGCCTTTTTGCATTGATAAACTGCACGGCCTGCTTGAACAAGTTCGAATTCAAGCCACCGCAAAAGCCCCGATCCGTCGAAAGAAGCACTAGCAAAATCTTATGCTCTTCGCGTTCGTTTAGAAGTGGTGACTGTACACTACCACCCGCTGCCACAACCAGGCGCTCAACCATTGCCTGAAAGGCTGTGCCATAGGGCCTAGCGGCCACGACAGCTGCGTTAGCACGCGCGAATTTTGCCGCGGCAACTAACTTCATTGCGCGCGTAATTTTCTGCGTGTTTTTCACACTGCCTATGCGGCGGCGAATATCCTTTAAACTTGGCATTACTTGAATCCCTTGTCGAATTCTTCAATGGCCTTAACCAAGTCGCCTTGGACATCTTCCAGTTTGCTGCGCTTCTCGAGCTTCTCAGCTACTTGCGGGTAGCGTGCAAGCAGATATTCGTGCATGCCTTTTTCCCACTCCCCTACCCGCGAAACATCACGCTTATCCAAGTAGCCCTTGGTCACCGCAAAGATTGAGGCAATCTGAAGACCAATTTGCATTGGCACGTATTGACCCTGCTTGAGGATCTCCACGAGACGCTCACCGCGCCTCAGAGTCTTTTGGGTGGACTGGTCAAGGTCGGAACCAAATTGAGAAAACGCGGCTAATTCGCGAAATTGAGCCAACTCGAGGCGCAACGATCCGGCGACCTTCTTCATGCCGGGGACCTGCGCCGCTCCGCCTACCCGCGACACGGAAAGGCCGGCGTTGATCGCTGGACGAATACCCGAGAAGAAGAGATCACTTTCCAGAAAGATCTGGCCGTCGGTGATGGAAATCACGTTCGTCGGAATATAGGCGGAGATGTCGCCAGCTTGTGTTTCTACCACCGGGAATGCCGTGATGGAACCCGCGCCTAGCTTGTCATTTAACTTGCAAGCACGCTCGAGCAAGCGACTATGCACGTAAAACACATCGCCTGGGTACGCTTCCCGACCGGGGGGACGACGGAGCAACAACGACAATTCACGATAGGCCACCGCCTGTTTCGAAAGGTCATCGTAGAAAATGACGGCATGCTTGCCTTTATGCAGGAAGTACTCGGCCATTCGGCAGCCCGAATATGGCGCGACGAACTGCATCGGCGCCGGGTCAATCGCAGTAGCAGCTACCACGATTGTGTAATCCATGGCGCCAAAACGCTTCAGCTTCTCGACGACCTGGGCGACGGTCGAGGCCTTTTGGCCGATCGCAACGTAAATACAGATTACGTCTTTGCCCTTTTGATTAATGATCGTATCAACACAGATCGTCGTTTTGCCGGTTTGGCGGTCGCCGATGATCAATTCACGTTGACCACGACCGATTGGGGTCATGGCATCAATAGCTTTAATACCGGTTTGCAGAGGCTCGTGCACCGACTTGCGGTCGATGATTCCGGGGGCCTTGACCTCAACAAGACCTGTCTCGGTTGTGTTAACTGGGCCTTGGCCGTCGATGGGCTCGCCCAGTGCATTTACCACGCGACCCAAAAGCGCGTCGCCAATTGGAACCGAATTGATCTCTTTGAGCCGCTTAACGACTTGGCCCTCTGCGATCCCTTTTACGTTTCCAAAAATGGCGATGCCGACATTGTCTTCTTCGAGGTTCAAAACTACGCCGCGGGCTCCGTTTTCAAACTGAACCAGCTCGCCTGCCATAACGCCCCCAAGACCATAGGCGCGCGCAATGCCGTCACCGACAGCGAGGACGGTGCCTGTTTCCTCAAGCTCTGCGGTTTGCCCGTAGTTCTTGATTCGCTCACTGATGATTCGGCTGACTTCTTCTACTCGGATCTTCTCTGTGCTCATGACGGCCTTCCCTTAACGAAAAGTATCTTGGACCGCGGCGTTGGCCAGACCTTCGAGCTTGGTTTTCAAGCTTAGGTCGACCACATAATCACCGACTTTGACGACAAATCCCCCGACTAGCGAGCTATCAACTAGCTGCGTAATCTCTGCTTTTTTGCCGAGTAAGTGACTTAGCGCGGTTGCAATCTGTTTAGTATCTTCAGGCGGTAATGAAACAGCGGAGGTAACTTCCGCATGCACTTTTCCCTCCGCCTCATCGATCAGCTTGGCGAATACGTCGATAACCTGCGGCAAAAAACTGACACGTCCAGCATCGACCACGGTGTTGACCATCCGACTAAGCTCGTCACCAGCATTAGCCACCTTCAGCCCGTATGAAAGCAGGCTCTTTTTTAGGTCGTTCGGCATAACGGGGCTGCAAAGAACCTTGGCCGCCTCGTTAAGGCTAAAAAGGGCCTTCAATTCATTCAAACTATCGCGGTAGTTTTTTGCTTTACCAAGGTCCCCTGCTGTTAACTTCAACAGGGCCTGTGCATAACGTTTAGCAATCCGTGACATGTAAACCTCAGCTATCCGCGCCGACGTGCTTCAATTCATCTATCTTTTTGCGAGCCAAAACCAACTGCGTATCTACGCTTAATTCGCGCACTAATTTTTCTTTCACACTGGCGGTGACCGTGTCGACAATCTCCTTGCGCAGTTCAGCGCGGGCCTTTGCCACTTCCGCCGCTGCTATCCGCCCCGCCTCGGCCCGCAGGTGGGTGGCGAGCCGCTCTGCATCCGCAACGATTTTGGAAGCCTCTTGCTCTGCGCTCTCGCGCGAGTCTGCCTTTATACTCGCTAATTCATCGGCAAGCGACTCTTCCCGATTTTTTAATTCGTTAAGCTTAGAGACAGCGGCATCTCGAGCAGCCGTAGCTTCGGCGACAAGCTTACTGTATTGCTCGCGGCGCTTTTTCGCTGCAGCTGCGGCTGGCTTGCGGAAAAAATAAATCGCCAATCCCAAAAAGATTGCGAAGTTCGCGTATGGAAGAATAACTCCCATCAACACATCAAAATGATCTTCCATATCCCGACATCTCCGATCAGATCAGGGCGAGCTTGTAAACTTCGTCCGACAAAGACTTGATTACGCCTGGTATTTTTTCTTTCTCCGTAGCCAGATCTTCGCGAATCTGCTTTTCCACATTTGCTATCTCTGCCTTAGCGACCTTTTCCGCGGCGCTAAGCAGTGTTTGCCGGGTAATTTTAGCTTGTTCGCGCAATTGTTCACGATCAGCCTTAGCCTCAGTAGCCGAAGCAATATATCTGGACTCGATATCCTTACTGATGCGATCACAGAGGGCCAAGGCCTTCGTCGCCTCGGCCTGGCTGCCGAAGGTGAGTGCCTGGCGGCGATCGCGCACGGAAAGATATGGTTGGACGAATAATTTCTTGACGGCGATGAAGTTTAAATAGAACACGCCGATCTGAGCGCCGAGGACCATGGGGTTAGGTATAAGATTTAGCGTAGCCATCGATGTTACCTGCGAGCAATGCAAAAGAAAAATAAGGCGAACAGCATGGGCGAACCTGATTAACGCACTTTTGCCAAACGAACAAGCCGATTTGCGCTGTTTCGATAATTAAATTTTTGGCGCTTGAGTTGCGACTGAGTTTAAAAGCGATGTCCCATAACTTTTAAAAGTCGCTCGAGCTCTGCCGCCGAGAAATACGAGACTTCTATTTTGCCTCTACTAGTGCTGCCGGCGACTCTGACTTTGGTGTGAAGATAAGTGCGTAGACTTTCGGTGATGTACTGAAGGTCGGCCTCATCCTTGATCGCGGAGGACTTGCCGTCACTCTTGACCGGGGCCTTTATATTTTTGCAAAGTTGTTCGGTTTGCCTCACGCTGAGCGACTTTTTTATCACTATGTCGCGACAACGGAGCATCAACTTCTTGTCGTCCAGCGACAGAATCGCGCGTCCATGGCCCATTGTTAACCGGGCGGTCACAATATCGTCCTGGAGCTCCTTGGGTAAGGTAAGCATCCGTAGTGAGTTCGCTACCGTGGATCGCTCTTTTCCAACTCGATCTGCGCACTGTTCTTGCGTCAGTCCGTAATCCTTGATCAGAGCGGCGTAGGCTTCGGCCTCTTCTAGTACGTTGAGATCGGCGCGCTGAATATTTTCGATCAGTGCTAGGCGCAAAAGGTCATTCGCGGCGCCCTCGCGCACGATCGCCGGGACCGTAGGAAGACCGGCGAGCTTAGAGGCGCGGAGGCGCCGCTCACCCGCGACCACGTAATAACGCCCGGATCGATCCGACTGAGTCACTACGATAGGCTGAAGGACGCCGTCTATCTTTAGGCTCTCGGACAGTTCCCTCAGCGCCTTATCATCGAACAGCTTGCGTGGTTGACGCGGATTAGGGTCGATGTCGTTCACGTCAAGCTTGATGACTTCCGCTTCTAGTCGTCGCTTTGCGTGGGCCTCGGCAGCCGCCTTAGCGGCCGCAGATTCACCCTCTTGGCCTTCTCCGTCTATATCACCAAGTAGTGATGAGATACCCTTGCCCAGGGCACCCCGCCTAGGCGGCGCTGCTTTATCACGTATAGTCATCACTTCCTCACTGATGGTCGGACGGTCTCTGCTTAGTCGGCGATCCTTTTTCTGCCCGCTGACGCCCGGCAATCCTAGCCTGGTTGCGTCTAATCAGCAGCCGCGCGGTCTCCATATAGGCCACTGCGCCGGTGCTGTTGATGTCGTATAGAATCACCGGCTTGCCGTGGGATGGGGCTTCGGACAGCTTGACATTGCGCGGAATCACGACCGGAAATACTTCATCGCCAAAATGAGCCCTGATATCCTGCTCGACTTGATGCGACAAGTTGTTACGACGATCGTACATGGTCAGCAAAATACCTTCCCGCTCTAACCCTGGATTCAGCTTCTTTTTGATCAACGAGATGGTTTTAATGAGCTGAGACAGTCCCTCCATCGCGTAGTACTCACACTGCAGGGGTATCAGCACCGCGTCAGCTGCCGTCAGGGCATTTACTGTCAATATTCCGAGGGCCGGCGGACAGTCGATAATAATAAAGTCGTAAAGCTTTTGGACCGGCTCGAGAGCCTCTTTGAGCCGAGCCTCGCGCCCTATAGCAGACACCAACTCGACCTCGGCACCGACTAAATCCTGAACGGATGGGGCAAGGTCAAGGCACTTTAGTTCCGTGTGCAGTATTGCCGTCGTGATGGGGACTTCGTCAACCAGAACGTCATACATACTAGTGTCGAAGTCGCCTCGATATATACCAAGCCCACTCCCCGCGTTCGCCTGAGGATCCAAGTCAATTACAAGGACCCGCTTTTCGGCCGCCGCCAGACAAGCTGCTATATTTATGGCAGAAGTGGTTTTTCCCACGCCTCCCTTTTGGTTGGAAACCGCTATTACACGGGCCATTGGACTGTCTCCGCTGCGAACACAATTGGAGGGACAAGGGGCCGACTATAGCAATGGGCTTGCCCTTTGAGAAGAGCTTAACGCGCCTTGCACAACCTCAAATTGTTTCACGTGGAACATTTCGGCTATAAACAAAATTATTTTGTTTTTATTTTTGTTTCACGTGGAACAATTTGCTAGGAAAAATCCATTTAGTACGGGGATTTATACGAAAACTTAATTTTTTTGGAGCAAAGGCTCTTTTGTGACCGAAAAAGTTCTTTTTTCTGAAAAAAATCGTTTTTTCTCAGTAAAAAACTTTTTTTGATACCAAAAATGCTTTTTGGGGAGAAAAATCCGCTTTTGGAAGTGAATAAGTAAATCCAACGCTTTTTCAGCACAATTCACGGCGGATTTACCGAACTTTACAGATGTGATTAGGATATTTTTGAGAATAGACTGTTTTGGCTGGCCAAATAAGTGGTGTGTTCCACGTGGAACACACCGAATAATTGCCGCTTAGTGCCATAATTACAGTGAGTTGCCGTCTTTGCGTGGGATGCGGGCGACGTGGACTTAAGGTAAATTCGCCGGGTTTTCCGCTGAGTCACGACGCTTTTCGTAGTGGGCTCAGGCACCACGGTCGCCGCCCCGCCCCACGCCGACGGCAGACAACCATGCCACACCAAAATCGGGTGCTTCATAAGTCAAAGACGACGGTACGTTGTGCCGATGCTCTAAAAGAGGCGGCGAAGCGAAATGACCCGAAATAGGTCACTGACAAAAGTTACAAAGGGGAGTTGCTATGAAAGCTAGCCTATCTGTAACACTCCGAAGTCCCGCTCCGCCCCCGAGATCCGAGATCCGAGATCCGGGTTCTGCCCTTTCGGGCATGAATGGATACTGGCCAGACGACACATTTC
>Ga0315274_10000303_pt1 | contig 76609 bp, 57 predicted proteins | sample YL17G02_20_MG_FD_203700 | JGI IMG/M metagenome (GOLD analysis project Ga0315274, IMG submission 203700) | Sediment microbial communities from Yellowstone Lake, YNP, Wyoming, USA - YL17G02_20 | ecosystem: Environmental > Aquatic > Freshwater > Lake > Sediment | place: USA: Wyoming | collected... | reverse complement strand
ATTCATTTTCTTGGAAAGAATTTTATATTACAGAGTATCAATCCTTTTGATAGAGGAGTTGTTAGTAATACAATAATAGATGGGGAAGGAATTCGTTCTGTTTTGTTTTTTAGTGGTCAGGAAGATGAAACCTGTATTGTTAGAGGTTTTACGCTTCAGAACGGCTATGGTAGAAATGGAGGGGGCATATCAGGTAATGGGACTTTAGCTACCATTGAAAATAACAAGATTATGAATAATGTAGCCTATAATTATGGTGGTGGACTGTATCAATGCAATGGATTAATCCAAAATAATATGATTTTTAATAATTCTTGTATTAGAAATGGGGCTGGACTTTACAAGTGTAATGGTATTATACAAAATAATACTATTTGGGGTAATAAGTCAACAGGATCTTCCTCCAGAGGTGGTGGGATTTCTTCATGCGGGGGAACTATTCAGAATTGTATTATTTGGGGAAATTCTGCTTATTCCAATTCACAAGTTGATTATTCTTCTGATCCTTTGTATTGTTGTATTTATCATTGGACTGGAGGGGGGACAAATAATATAAACGTTAATCCTCAATTAGTTGCTCCAACTAATGGCAATTTTCATTTAAAACCAACTTCCCCTTGTATAGATGCAGGAGAGTTTATAAGTGGATTAACAAAAGATTTTGAGGGCGATAATAGACCATTTAATGGTTATACAGGACCAGAACCTCGTGGGGATGGTTCTGACTTTGATATTGGTGCCGATGAATATATCCCTTCAACTACAAATGTTACGAGTTGGATCTATTGGTAAAATCGGATTTTTCAAACTTAATTTGTTTATTTTTATAAATCAATCTATAAAAAAGTTTAATGAAAAAAACAAAGGGGCGGAAATTAATCCACCCCTAATTCATCCTGTATGAAATGGAGTTGGTATATCTTATTTTACTCCGTTTGCGGACATACTGACATTTTTCATAAAGACAACCAAAAAGGGTGCTACCCAGACTGTATTTCTTGATGAGACCATATCTACAACTGTATCGGCACCATCAGCTTTTGCAATACGTGTGATCATTGCGGCAAGAGAGTCCAGATTAACAGTGTCTTTTAAAAGGGTCGTATTGATTAATGCACCACCTTCAGCTTCAACCTTGTCTGAATCACCAGTTAGTATCGGAATCCATAGGATATAAATGCCCCAATTTTTTCCATGATAATGCCCCACATTTTCCTTACCAGGGTATAACTTTAGTCCATTAAATGAACTTGCTTTTTTTACACTGGCACAACCAAACATTGCAAAAAGAAAAACTACACACAGAAGAATTACAGCAATTTTACGCATCTGAAATGACTCCCTTCTTTAATTTTTACTTATATTATATCACATTATTTAGCAGTTTTTTATTGAGAGGTCAAGAATATTTTAGAATAATTATATTATTTGTAAATTATATACTTATGGAGGAAACAGGTATGTTTGTTCCCTCCATATCTATCTGTTTTTAATACACCTTTCGTGCCCTTCGTGGTTTTGGATATTAGTTTTTTTTAATTTTTAAATCATCAGCAGTATTGTATTTTAAGTTTGACATTTGTAGATGGTAGAAATAGTTTAACAAAGCAAATTTTTTAGTGCAGGAGATTTGTTTATGCTGAAATCAGATGAATTGCGAAAAATGTTCATCGATTTTTTTATCGAACGAAAACATAAACACGTTCCGAGTTCATCATTGATTCCTTATGATGACCCGACATTACTTTTTACAACTGCTGGGATGGTTCAGTTTAAACCATACTGGTCGGGAACAGTTCCATTGCCTTACCGACGTGCTACGACCTGCCAGAAATGTCTACGTGTCTCAGGTAAAGGAAGCGACCTTGAGAACGTTGGTAAAACGCTCAGACATCATACATTTTTTGAAATGCTTGGGAATTTTTCATTCGGTGACTATTTTAAAAAAGAAGCGATTGAATGGGCTTGGGAATTCACAACAAAAATTGTAAAGGTGCCTGTGGACAAACTTTATGTCTCAATTTATGAACAAGACGATGAAGCCTTTGATATCTGGCATAATCTTGTTGGATTATCTGAAGATAGAATTGTGAGGTTAGGGGCAAAAGATAATTTCTGGGGACCTGCTGGTGAATCTGGGGCGTGCGGTCCTTGCACAGAATTGCATATCGATTTAGGCAAGGAAAGGAGTTGTGGTAAACCGGATTGTTATGTTGGATGCAGTTGTGAACGCTATCTTGAATTCTGGAATCTTGTCTTTCCTCAATATGACCAGCAACCTGATGGTTCAAAGCCACCTCTTACTAATCGTGGAATTGATACCGGAGTGAGCATCGAAAGGCTCTCAATGATTGTCCAAGGGGCAAATAGTCTTTATGAAAATGATATTATGTTGCCGATTGTCAATAGAGTTTGTGAGTTAATAGGGATTGATTATTACAAAGATAGTCAGTATCAGATGTCGGTGAATGTGATTGCAGACCATATCAGAGCCTTGACCTTTACAATTAATGAGGGTGTGATACCTTCGAATGAAGGTAGAGGTTATGTGATGAGAAGAATTTTACGAAGAGCTGTAAGACATTGTAAGAAAATCGGCCTTATGGACCCATTTATTTATAAAGTTGTGGATACCGTTGTGGAAAGGATGGGAGAGGCTTATCCAGAGCTCAAAGAAAATCCAAAAAGAATTTCTGAAATTATAAAACTTGAAGAAGAAAGATTTCACAAAACTATCGATAAGGGATTAAAGATACTCGATGGTCATATTAAATCTCTTAAAGAAGAGGGCGAGAATCTTATTGATGGAAAATTTGTATTTGAACTTTACGATACTTATGGATTTCCTATGGATTTAACTTATGAAATTGCGGAAGAGAATAAATTAGCCGTAGATGAGGAGGGTTTTCAGAAAAATCTTGATGCACAAAGAACGCTTGCAAGAAAGTCCTGGAAAGGTGCTGAGCTTGTTGAAGATGAAAAATTATTTGATAATGTCCTGGGGAAATATGGTCAAACTGATTTTTTTGGCTACGAAACACTGTTCACAAAATCCGAGATAGTTTGTCTTGTTAAAAATAAGGTAATTGTTAATGCAGTGAATGAAGGGGATGAGATTGAAGTTGTTGTAAAAGAGACGCCCTTTTATGCTGAAGCAGGTGGTCAAGTTGCTGATATTGGCTATATCGAAACAGATGAGGGGAAAATTGAAATTGGAGATGTACAAAAAACAGCTACTGAGATTTACAGACATTTCGGTAAAGTTGTTAAAGGACATATTAAAGTGCATACAGTTGGAAAGTGTGTTGTTGATGAGAATAATCGTCTGGCAATCGCAAGAAATCATAGTGCAACACATCTCTTGCAATCCGCGTTGAGAAAGGTTCTGGGGACACATATAAAACAGTCGGGTTCTTATGTTTCACCCAAGAATTTCCGATTTGATTTTACTCATAATAAAGCAGTTTCAAAAGAAGATTTGGGAAAAATAGAAAAAATTGTTTCGGATTTAATTATTTCAAATCTTATAGTTGAAAAATTAGTATTACCAATTGAAGAAGCGAAGAAGATGGGAGCGATAGCACCATTTGGTGAGAAGTATGGTGAGGTTGTAAGGGTCATCAAGATGGGAGATAAAAGTCTGGAATTCTGCGGTGGGACACATCTTGAAAACACAAGTCAGATAGGGCAGTTTATAATTCTAAGCGAATATTCTGTCGCCGCAGGGATAAGAAGAATCGAAGGAATCACTGGCGATGAAGCATTCAAATATAATCTCGCTGTAAGACATATCGTTGATAATCTAAGTAAAACATTGAGCGTGGGTAAAGAAGAAATCGCAGATAAAGTAAATAAATTAGTTGATGAAAGTAAGGAATTAAAAAAAGAAGTTAATAAGATTCGTCAAAAGGATAACCAAACAAGAGTTTTAAAAGAAATCCCACATAAGAAAGAAAAAATTGGAGAAGCGGAATTTTTCTATACAGAAGTTCCTGAGATGAAGGTTAATGAACTTAGAAATCTTTCTGATGTTATAATGGGTCATCTTTCTGGAGTTTGTATCATATCGTCTCCCAATATGGTAATAGTTAACACGGGAACTTTTGCGGATAAAATTAATTCTGTTGAGCTCGTTGGATTGATGGGTGAGGAGCTTGGAAGTGGTGGTGGTGGGAAACCAAATTTAGCGCAAGTAGGTGTAAAATATCGAGAAAAATTACCAAAGGCAATAGACAAGGCAAAAGAATTTATTAAGAAAAAGCTAAGTTGATTTGGATGTAATTGCCCTGAAGGTGCAACATATTATAGCCCAGGGTAGAATACCCTGGGTAATAAAGATTTTTTAAAAGTTACCCCTTTATACTTTCTTTAAATTTATTAACAAGCCTATCCTTCTTAACTAAAGGCTACATCAATGACAGTTGAAGGGAACAATATAGAGTATTTAGATGTTGTCGATGATAATAATAACATCATTGGGAAAGATACACGAACCAATATTCATAAAAAGGGACGTTTTCATCGAGCGGTTCATATTATTGTTCTAAACACAAAAGGGGAGATGTTCATTCAGAAAAGAAGTTCAACAAAGGATACTTACCCGAATCACTGGGATGTATCATCAGCAGGACATTTAAATATTGGCGAGAGTTATGAATCTGCTGCAAAGAGAGAATTAAAGGAAGAATTGGGAATAGAAAATATTGATTTGGAATATGTCAGTGAAATTAAAGGTTCTAAGGCAACTGATTTTGAATTTATTAAAATATTTAGGTGTAATTATGATGGTGAGATTATGATTAATAGTGAAGAAATCAGCGAAGGAAAATTTATTGGTGTGAATAAGCTTAAAAAATTGTTGCGGAGCAAAAGTAAAATAAAACTAACACCCGCCATTAAAAATATTATTATAAATTATTTGTAAAACATATTGATATTTATTTTAATTTCATTTTATCCTTGATATTATAAATCTTATCTGATTGATATTAGTAAATGAAAATTGATTTATGAGGTAATGAATGAGTTACGAAGAAAAGTTAAAAGAATCGTTCTGTTGTCCAAAATGCAGGTGTAGAGATGCGTTTATTAGAAAGATAAGCCTTTCTAAAACTTCATTACCTAAAATTATAGAATCTGATAAATATATCTTTGTTACCTGTATTTCCTGTGGATTAACTGAAATCTATGATTTAAAAGTCTATGCTAAGTCCACAGAGACAAACGAAGAGAATTCCATCATTAAAAACTCTGTGCCGAACTCACCGAGTCCATTCCAAAAATCTTCATAATCTAAGAATTTATCCCACTGCTAAGAGTGAGCATATATAAGCTGTAAAAAGACCTAAGAATGTTCCTAATATGTTTCCCAATATTGCCATAAGTAATCCAACAACTGCCAGTGAAGGTTGATATACTGCGGCAACAATTGGTGCGGACACGGGTCCACCAATATTTGCCTGTGATGCAGTGGCAGCGAAAAACATCGGTATTTTGAATATTCTTATTAATAAAAATAAACAGAGAACGTGTATTGATAACCAGATTAAACCAAGAATTATATAGCGAGGTGCCTTAACAATTTGAACTAAATTTGCTTGTGCACCAATAGATGCAAGTAAAATATAAAACATTCCATATCCAACTTTAGATGCTCCATAATCCTCAAGCTCTGACCACTTTGTGAATGAAAGTATAATTCCGATTATCGTAACAAGGATTACTACTATTGTAAAACTTGTAAATATGTAACTAATTTGAGGAATTGCTTTTTCAATATAACCGCCAACTGCATATCCAACTTTAATACACAATAACGCAATTGCGAAACTTAATCCTATCATTACTAATAGTTTTGATGTTATAAAAGGTTTACTTCTTGAAAGTTCAATCTTTCTCATTCGTTCGTTAACTTCTGCTAATAATGTCGTATCAGCTTTATTCCATTTATCAAACCGTTGTTGGAAGATGGAAAGTGCTACAACAATTGCCATCCAACCATAACCGACGATTACATCAACTATGGTTAGAGGTGTGAAAATATCCATAGGTGTATTTAGGCTTTCTTTAATTGCAGTCATATTTGCACTGCCACCAATCCAGCTTCCAGCCAGTGCTCCGATACCTTTCCAGGTTAATGGTGGGAACAGACTTCTCATAAAAAAGTATACGATCGGAGCCCCGATTACAATTCCAAATGAACCTGTGAGCATTGTTATCAATGCCTTTGGACCAAGTTTCATAATCGCAGGAATATTTGCAGATAAGAATAACAGGATTAAACTTGTCGGTAAAATATATCGCGATATCCATTTATATAAAGGTGATGAATCAGGTGTGATGCCAATTGTGGTTGAGAGCATTGGCAGAAAATAAATCCAGAAAACAAAAGGTAAAACATCAAAGATTTTTTTCACATATTTTTTTTCCGAAATGTAAAAAATAAATCCGATTAGCGCAGCGAAAAAAATAAAAATTTCTGTCGGGTCTGAAAATAAAGCTGTTGCCAGTGTGTTGTTCATCATTTATCTCCAATTATGTATAGTGGGATAACTTACTAATGATTCCTTAAGAAATAATAGCAAACTTTTGCACTCCTACAAAGTTTTATAAAATAAATTTATGTTCTTTTATAAAAATTATTTTGTTTAATCAATATATTTATGCAGAAAAGCAAATTATTTGATGTACTTTCTCAGTTATACTTTGATAGTTAAGATATTAAAAATAAAAATTCTTTGAAAAAATCATTGATTGACATCTCAGTTGTATTATAGCCTGAAAAAAATAAAAAGTAGTTTTAATATTGATGAATTCAATTTTTAGATTCATTTTTTAAATATATGACTGATAAGAAAAATATCAAATTGATTATTGAATATGATGGAACGGATTTCTGTGGATGGCAATCGCAGAAAAGGGATAGGAATGTCCAGGATGTAGTATCTAGAGCTATTGAGAAAGTTATTCAGCATAAAGTTAAATTAGTAGGTTCGGGTAGAACTGATTCAGGCGTGCATAGTCTTGGTCAAGTGGCTCATTTTAAGACGAATTCCAAGCTTCCGCTTGAATCAATTGTTCTGGGAACTAATGCCAATTTACCTGATGACGTAGTAATAAAATCTGCAGAATATGTCCCTGATAATTTCAATGCAAGATTTGATGCCAGATTAAGATGGTATCGATATGTAATTTTGAATAGAAGAATTGGAGAAGCTGTTTCGAGATATTATCACACACATATTCCTTATAAGCTTAATATTCAAGCTATGAGGAAAGCTGTAAAATATCTTATAGGAGAACACAATTTTGCAGGATTTCGGAGCATTCATTGTTCAGCTAAATCTACTATGAGGACCATTAATGAAGCGGTTTTGAAAAAGGAGCAGGATTATATTATTATTGATATAAAAGCAAATGCCTATTTGCATTCAATGGTGCGGATAATTGTCGGAACACTCATTGAAATTGGGAAAGGGAAATACAAGCCTGAGCGAATTAAGGAGATTCTTGATAAGAAAGATAGGAAATTAGCTGGACCAACAGCACCCGCTCAGGGATTGACTTTAATGGCAGTATATTATTAAATAATATTAACCGCAAAGGACGCTAAGAAGTTGCAAAGAACGCAGAGAATTTTAGTGTAGGGAACGCATATATGCGTTCCTTTCAATTCCCCTCTTGAGAGGGGTAAGGGGTGTGTATATTAAATATTTATGAACGATTCATCTAAATACGACATAATAGTAATTGGAGCCGGTCACGCAGGGTGTGAAGCAGCGTTGGCTTCTGCCAGACTTGGAATGAAGACTCTTTTGCTCTCCATTAATTTAGATACGATTGCGAAGATGTCCTGCAACCCTGCTATTGGAGGGCTTGCTAAGGGTCATCTGGTTCGTGAGATCGATGCTCTTGGTGGTGAAATGGCAAGAGCCACGGATTATACGGGTATTCAATTCAGAATGTTGAATACTGGCAAAGGACCCGCTGTTCAAGCCCCACGTGCTCAGTGTGACAAATCACTTTATTCTCAATATATGAAGAGAACGCTTGAGAAACAGGAAAATCTTTGTCTTTCTCAGGCACTTGTTGAAAATATTCTTGTCAAGGGTGATAGAGTCATTGGTGTTGAAACTCAAGTTGGGAATCAATATTTTGCTAAAGCCGTTATTATTACTCCCGGGACTTTTTTAAACGGTCTGATACATATTGGTTTGAAATCATATCCGGCAGGTCGAGCAGGGGAATTGCCTTCAATCAAGCTCTCAGAAAGCCTGAGAGAATTAGGATTTGAAATTGGTCGATTAAAAACGGGGACTCCAGCGAGACTTAATCGACGTTCCATTGATTTTACAAAATTTAAAGAGCAGTGGGGAGATAAAAATCCTCAACGATTTTCTTTCGACGATACACAAATTATTCAAAGGCAAATTTGCTGTTATATTGGTCAAACAAATAAAGAAACTCATAAAATCATTCTCGATAATCTTGATAAGTCACCATTATATCAGGGGAGAATCACAGGTATTGGTCCAAGATATTGTCCAAGTATAGAAGATAAAGTTGTTCGATTTTTCAATCGAGACAGTCATCAGATTTTTCTTGAGCCTGAAGGTTTGGATACAAATGAGATTTATGCCAATGGGATGTCATCGAGTTTACCCGAAGATGTTCAGATTAAATTTTATCGAACAATTAAGGGGTTGGAGAATGTTGAGGTATTGAGACCTGCCTATGGTATTGAATATGATTTTGTTTTTCCGACACAACTGAAACCTACTCTTGAGACAAAAGCAATTAAAGGGTTATTTCTCGCCGGACAGATAAATGGCACATCCGGGTATGAAGAGGCAGCAGCACAGGGATTGATGGCAGGAATTAATGCGGTTCAGATGATTAAAGGTGAAGAACCGATTGTTCTCGGTCGACATCAGGCGTATATTAGTGTTCTGATTGATGACCTTGTAACAAAAGGAACGAAAGAACCATACAGGATGTTCACATCTCGTGCTGAGTACAGATTATTATTAAGGCATTCAAATGCAGATTTAAGGCTCACGCCGATAGGTTATCAGGTTGGATTGATTGGAAAAGAAAGATATGAAAAATTCTTAAGATATAAGGAACAATTAGAAAAAGAAATTGAGCGATTGAAAACCAATTTTATAAAACCTTCTCAAATCCCTGAAGAATTTTTAGAGGAGAAGGGTTATGAACCCATTAAGAGGTCTCTCTCTTATGCACAATTACTTTCAAGACCTGAGGTAAATTATGAGGATTTAAGGAGATTGGGATTAGCAAATGAAGAATTAGATGAAAGAACAATTGAGCAAGTTAAAATTGAGATAAAGTATGAAGGATATTTTCAACATCAGGAAGATGAGGTTGAGAGATTAAAGAAATTTAGTGAGAAAGTTATCCCTGAAAATATTGATTATAAAAAGATAAAAGGGTTGAGAACCGAAACCGTCCAAAAACTTGATCAAATCAAGCCCCAAACCATAGGTCAAGCCTCACGCATATCAGGCGTCAATCCTGCGGATATTAGTGTGTTATTAGTCTATCTCAGATCGAAATAAATTAGGACATCAATTTATTTTTTTTAATGACTATTTATGTAATTTAAAAATGGTTTTCTTTTTTCTTTGCTGAAAGGTTATGTCAAAATGCTCAAAGACATCAGTTCTACCTAATAGAAAAGGAACTTGCTCAATTTGTGCCCAAGCTATGGTACAATGGAACTGATGGGTGCCTATTCTCATAGGAGCTATAGCAAAACGGGCACCTATTATTCCACCGATACCGCCTATTTCTTTAACATCAGATGTAATTTTAGTTAAATCCAAAAAACGCCCCATTCGATAGGGAATTAATGTGTAATCTGCCCCTGAATCGATATAAAAGTATTCCGCAATCCATTCGTTTTTATCTTTAAGAAGATAAACTTTAGCTACAGGTCTAAAAATGATCTCCCCTGATGGGAGATGTTCTTTTCTATAATTAAATTCAATCATTTTTTTTATCCATTATTGTAAAAATAAAAGTACCCCCATGAGGAACTTTCCAAAGGACTATTTCTTTATGAGGATATTTCTTTTTAGCTTTATTATATGCTACTTCGGGGTCTTTATCAGCGCAAATTACTTTCTTACCGACAATAGATATGTATTTATCTTCATATTTTCTTAAATCTGCTTTAGTAAACCAGTTAAAAGTTTCATCCATAAAATTTCCTCCAAATAAAAATAAAACTTCTTACGTTCACTTTATTTTGCCCATTGGTCAACTCTTTTTAAAAGTTCTTCTGTGGTAAGCAGTTTACCTTCTTCAGCATCTTTAAGCCCTTCAAGAACCTGCGCAACAAAATTTATTTTATACATTATATCTTCTATAGTACATTCATCTGGTAATTGTTTTATTGTTTCTATGGTTACATCTTTGATTGAACTCACCGAATACACCTCCTAATTAAAATAAATTATAATCTATAATATTATGAAATTTGTTATCTATTTGATATAGATTATTAAAATACTTTATTTTCAAATGTCAATTTAAAACAATGCAAAGGTGTTAATAAATTAAATCTCTTTATTTCTTTATCCCAATTAATATCTCAGAACGAGAGTCAAAGATTTTTTTGATTATTTTATGAAATCCTGCGGATTGCATCCAGGATTTGACTTCGTTGATTGTATAGGTATCGCCTTTTTCTGTCCCTACTAACATATTAATTGCAAACATCAAAGAGGAATGTGGGGCTGTTCGGTTTTCATTACAATAAAAATCCTTAATTATTAGCATTCCTCCGGGAATCAAAGATTCAGCACAGTAACGAATAATCTTCTGATTGTCTTCGGGTCCGAATGAATGAATAATGCTTGAAAGGAGAATAACATCAAATCCTTTGCCATAATTACCGTCGAGCATATTCCCGATTTTTGTATTGATGCGTGTGGCTTTGTTCTTTTTGATTTCTTTTTTTGCAATGGTAATAACTTCAGGCAAATCTAAAATTGTAGCGTGGAGTTTTGGATATGCTTTTGTAAGGATTATAGAAAATGTTGCTGGACCGCCTCCGAGGTCGAGCATTTTTCTGCAATTAGATAAATCAATATTTTTCAGAATCGTCTGTGCTGATTGTTTCGCGAGATTTTTCATTCCGAGAATAAAAGCTTCAAGTTCCTTTTTGTTTTGATAATGTTTCCAAGGCTCTCCAAAAGGCTTGCCTGTTAGTAATACCTCATCTAATTTAATCCAACGATAAATTAAATTCCAGTTGTGTTCCAGAATATTTCCCTGATAAAATGGTTTTCCTTCAATCAAATAATCCTTTGATAAATGAGTATTCAAATACTTTCCATTTTTCTTTTCTAAAACACCGATTCCGATTAGAGCATTGCATAGTTTTTCTGTAGCTCTCGGATTCCATTTCAGGATTTTAGCAATTTGCTCTGCTGTTTTTGATGAGTTAACAAGTGTATTAAACAGTTTATATTTGACTGCTACGAGAAAAATAATAGACTCTCGATAATTAGAGGCAAATTTATTGAGGTAATTAATTTCTTTTTGAATATTTTTCTGTTGTGATTTATTTTGCATATTCTTCCTCTCCATAAAAACAATCAGTTTGTAGTTCCTGCTTTAGCAGGGATATTTTTTACTTACTAAAGATAAAGTATTGACATAAGGTTACTATTAGTAAAGAAAAAATTATTGACCTTTTAATGCTACTCCTAAAATGTATTGATAAAATTATTTTTTATGTTATGTAGTTTGTATTAAAAATTTATTTCAAGCAAAAGTGTCGTTGAAATAGATATAAAAATTGAAATTCAAGGAAGTAACAATAATGAAAGCAATCGCCATAAAATTTCAGGATTATGAGGTACCCAAATTTTATAATCCACAGGATGAAGAGTATGAGGTCGGAGATTTTTGTGTTGTGGAAACAAAGGATGGAGAAGAATTCGCAAAAGTTGCTGCAAAAGAGATGCGATGTCCGTATAGCAATGATTTGTCTCTCTTACCAAAGATATTGAGAAAGGCCACGGAAGAGGAGATAAAGGAATTTCATGATTTAAGAAAGCAAGAAAGAGATGCTCATTCATTAATAAAGAAGAAACTTCAAACTCATCAGCTTCCGATGAAAATTTCACGTGTTCATATTCTTCCTAAAAGAAAGAAGGTTATATTTTATTTTACCGCAGATAAAAGACTTGATTTCAGGGAACTCGTGAAAGACCTTGCGGCTGATCTTAAAACACGAATAGAGCTATGGCAAATCGGTGTGAGAGATGAAGCTAAAATGATTGGTGGTTATGGTGTATGTGGAAAACAGACCTGTTGTTCTTCTTTTTTGAAAGAGTTTAAACCGATAACGACCAAATTAGCCAGAGAACAGGATATTGTGAATGTGGCGCCCTCAAAAATTTCGGGTCTTTGTGGAAGACTTTTTTGTTGTCTTACTTATGAGCATCCGATTTATCAAGAGATGGCTAAGAATCTTCCTATTATCGGTTCTGAAGTGGCAACAGATAAATTTAAAGGGAAAATCATTGATAGGAATGTTTTTTTAAAGACTTTTGTTATTCAGCTTGAGGATGAGCAAAGGATTATGATAAAACATTCCGAAATTAAAGAAGTCATTTCAATGCCTGTTGTTGAGGAAGTTGTTGTTACTGAGGATCAAGTTGTTGAGGATGAAGAAGTAGTCAATACTGAAGAACCTGATATTTATGAATAAGCAAATTTAAATTGGGAGAATTTTTTTGACGGAATTTGCAAAGTTTCCATTATGGCTTGAGTTTATAGGTTTGCCTGAATTTATAACAAAAAAGGCAAAACCAGTCGGTTGGGTTTTATTTAAGAAACTTATTGAGCTTGATTGCTATTATAATTCCATCCCTGATGTTTTCGAAATATCCGTATCAGAATTGAGCCAGAGGACTGGTATCGAGTCCTCAATGATTCCTAAACTTATTGAGAAACTTAACAAGTTGAAATATATTGGTTATTTTCTTCCGGATAATGAATATGAAAAGGGAATGTTTAAAATTATTCAACCGATTAAGACTCCTATCAAACCTGAAGAAATTGATTTAAAGGCGAATCCACAACTTAAAGTTGTTTTTCAAGGCAAGTTAAGATATTATCATCTTGACACCGAACAGGATAAAGTTGATTATAAGAATAAAAAACTAAGCAGAATAGTTGATTTATATATGACTCATTTCGGTGGTAAAATTAATACTTTTATTCTTGATGAATTAATCATAATTAATAATAAATTTCCATTACGATTAATTGAACAAATATTTGCCATAGCCGTAAAGAATGAAATTTTTAATTTACGATGGATTGTTCAACAACTTTATAAAGAGATGAAAAAATGCCAAAAACAAAAAGTGAAAATTTAAAAGAATCAGAAAATGTGTGTGAATTTTGTGGAGGTATCGGTTATATTTTAGTCGAAGGGAAAGGTGCACAACCTTGCAAGTGTCAGAGTGATGCGAAATATCAGGAAAATATGAGGAATGCACGCATTCCTAAAAAATTCTCTAATAAATTTCTTGATAATTTTAAAACACCTACAAAAAAAGCTGATGAGATTGTGCAGTTTATTCAGGCGTGGATTGATAGTTATAGCCCTGGGGGAAAGGGATTATTTTTAGTTGGTGGTGTGGGTTCGGGGAAAACTCATATTGCAGTGGCGATATTAAAAGAACTGATTGCAAGAGGTTTTACCGGTTTATATTATAATGTGGTGGATTTATTAAAAGACATTCGTGCAACGATGTCTAAAGATTATCAAGTTTCGGAATATCAAATTCTTGATGAAACCTGTAATGTTGATGTTCTTGTCCTTGATGATATAGGAGCTGAAAAAACATCGGATTGGGTTCTTGATAGAATTTATCATATTATCAACAAAAGATATGAAAGTCAGGTAACGACCATTGTTACTTCTAATTTTAATTATGACGAAAATGAGGCAAGAGTAGGGAAACGGATTGCTTCAAGATTAAAAGAAATGTGTATTATGGTCCATTTCCCATTTGATGATTATAGAAGACAATTAGTGGAACAGACTGTAATTTTGAGTAAGAAGAAAAAGTAATTATGTAGGGAACGCATATATGCGTTCCTGAATCTTTTTGTCTTGTTCCCAAGATTCACTTTAGGAACAGAATTCTTTTGTAGGGGCATATTGCATATGCCCTAAAATTATTGGGCACGTGCAACGTGCCCCTACAATGCTGATACTGGGGCTTGGGAACGAGACACTATAAGGAAGTATGAAAATCAAAGTATTTCTATTTGGCAAATATACAGATTGTTCCTCCAATCCAGAATTTGAGATGGATATAGAATCTAATTCTACTATTCGAGATTTAGCTAATAATCTTTCAATTCAAGAAACCCCCGACTGCTGGATTTTATTGAACGGAATACGAAGCAATTTTGATTCTGCTCTTTCGGAAGGTGATGAAGTGTATTTCTTTCAACCTGTGGGGGGAGGTTAATCTATGGCAAAAAGTCAATTCAGAGTTATTGGTAAACGTATAACAAGAATCGATGCGAAAGATAAAGTTACTGGAAAACTTATATATCCATCAGATTATTATTCTGATGATATGTTATGGGGAAAAGTGCTACGTTCAAAATATCCTCACGCTAAAATCAAATCTATCAACACATCCAGAGCAGAAAAATTAAAGGGTGTTATTGCAGTTCTTACTCATAAAGATATTGAGGGTTCTAATCGTTATGGAATTGCTATTCAAGACCAACCAGTGCTATGTGAAGATAAAGTGAGATATGTCGGTGATGCGGTAGCAGTTGTTGCAGGAGAAACAAAGGAAATTGCTGAAAAGGCTATTGAACTTATTGAGGTCGATTATGAGCCATTACCTCTTATAACAAATGTTCATAATGCTTTGAAAAGTGATGCTATAAAAATCCATAATAAGGGGAATATAATTTTAGAACTCCATTTTAACAGGGGAGATGTTGGGCAGGGATTTAAGGAATGTGACTTAATAGTTGAAAACACTTATTTTACTCCGATGATGGACCATACTTTTCTTGAGACAGAGGCAGGTTTTGCTAAAATTGATTCTGATGGAAATGTAACGGTTTGGGCAGGAGGACAATATCCTTTTAGAGACCAGACACAGATTGCAAGGGCATTAGGTTATCCAATGGAAAAGATTCGGATGATTGAACCATTCACGGGAGGTGCCTTTGGGGGTAAAGATGAAATTACCTGTCAGATATTATTAGCTCTTCTTGCGATAAAAACTAAAAGACCTGTAAAGATGTGGTTTACTCGTGAAGAACATATGATTAGTGGCACGCATCGTCATCCCCTTGAAATAAAGATGAAAACGGGAGTTAAGAAAGATGGTAAGCTAATTGCACATACTATAGAAGCTTATCAGGATGGTGGGGCTTATGCCTCCTTAAGTGGTCCTGTTTTAAATCTTGTTATTGAGCATGGAGTAGGTATTTATAATGTTCCAAATTTTAAAGCTGATGGATATTGTGTTTATACAAACAATGGATTGAGTGGTGCATTTCGTGGATTTGGAAATACTCAATCTTGTGTTGCGATAGAAAGTCAGATGAGTCGAATCGCAGAGGCTCTGGGGATGGATGAGCTTGAACTTCGCTATATGAATGCTATTGAGAAAGGTGATACTGTTAGTATTGGTTTTAAAATGGAATTATCAGCTGGGATTAAGGAGACTATTAAATCAGCGAAAGAATCTAAAGTATGGAAAAATCGTAAGAAAATTATTGATGATTTTAATAAGAGGCATAGATTTATAAAAAGAGGGATTGGAGTTGCAGCGTCGATGCAGGGGAGTGGTCTTGGAGCAGGGCTTCCTGATTATGCATCAACCTCTATTGAGTTGAAATCCGATGGAAAATTTTATGTAGGTTCAGGGAATATAGATATTGGTCAGGGAGTATACACTGGAATATTACAAGTGATTGCAGAAGAATTAAAAACTGATGTTGATAAACTTGTTTTAATTGGTGCTGATACAGCAAAGGTGCTTGATTCTGGAACGACAACAGCTTCCAGAGTAATGTATGCCGCAGGGAATTCTTCCATCAAAGCCTCAAGGCAATTAATTGATATTCTTAAAAGGAAAGCAGTAGAATTGCTTGATAATGTAGGAACATATCACGATACGCCACTACAATTAATGTATGATGGAGAAAAAATATTTGATAAGAGAAATAAAAATGTTAGCATTTCTTTAATAGATATAGCTCGTAAATCTAAAAATGGAGAACTAATATCAAAAGCCTCTTTCATTATGCCTGTTTCTAAACAAATGTATAATGAAGGGCTTCCCCATATATTATTCAGCAATAATACTAATATTGCCATTGTAGATGTCGATATACTCACAGGAGAAATCAAAGTTCAAGAAGCTTATGCATTTTTAGATTGTGGGACAGTAATCAATCCAATTAATGTTGAAGGGCAAAGTGAAGGTGGAATTGTTATGGGGCTTGGATATGCCTTATATGAAGAGTGTAAATTAGAAAATGGATATTTTTTGAATCCGAATTTATCGACTTATATTGTTCCAACTGCTATTGAGATGCCAGAAATAAAAACAAAGAATATTGTTGTAGAGGAAGAGACAGGACCTTATGGAGCAAAAAGTGTTGCTGAAATTGTAACAGTTCCTATTGCACCAGCAATAATGAATGCGATTCATAGTGCCACAGGTGTCTGGTTCAATAAAATCCCCATAACACCTGAAGCTGTGATTGAAAAAATTTCGCTGTAATGCGAGATTTATCTCGCCTATTTTTACGACATAAATGTCATGTTACGAGGAATAATTAATGAGACCCAATATACTCATAGTTGATGATGAAGAAAATGTCCGATTTTTCCTCCAGGAAGTAATGAATAGAGAGGGTTATGATGTTACTCTCGCTGAAAATGGGACAATAGCAATAGAAAAAGCTAAAAAAGGAGAATTTGACATTATATTATTGGATTTAAGAATGCCAGATATTAATGGCATAGAGGTTCTTGAAGAAATTAAGAAGATAAACCCTGCTCTAATTGTTATAATAATTACAGCGTATGGCACGAAACAGATTGCTTATGATGCTATTAAAAAAGGTGCGTATGATTATTTTTCAAAACCTGTCGATATTGATGAGCTGAGAATTGTTGTAAAGAGAGCTGTGGATAAACTTAATCTTGAGAAAGAAATTGGGAAATTGCGAACTCAGATTACTAAGAGCTATGATTTTGATAATATTATTGGAAAAAGTAACGAGATACAGGAAGTCTTTGAGATTGCATCAAAAATCATTAATAATGACGTTACAGTTTTGATATTTGGAGAAAGTGGAACAGGAAAAGAGCTTTTAGCAAGGGCGATCCATTTTAATAGTCTAAGGAAAAATAAACCGTTTGTCAGGTTGAATTGTGCAGCAATCCCCGAATCGCTTCTTGAAAGTGAAATGTTTGGTCATGAGAAAGGCTCGTTTACAGGTGCCTATGAGCGAAGGATTGGGAAATTTGAACAGGCTGATGGTGGAACATTGTTTTTTGATGAGATTGGTGATATGAGTCTAATGACTCAAGCAAAGTTATTAAGGGTTTTGCAAGAAAAAGATTTTGAGAGAGTTGGGGGAACTAAAACAATCAAAGTTGATATTAGAATAATTGCTGCAACTAACAAAGATTTACTCAAAGCTGTTAATGAAAAGAATTTCCGTGAAGATTTATATTTTCGATTGAATGTTATCTCCATTTATTTACCACCATTAAGAGAGCGGAAGTCTGACATACCAATTTTATTAGAACATTTTATTGGGAAATATAATACAAAATTTAATATGAATGTGCTTGGAATAAGTGATGAAGTAATGGAAATGTTGAGGGATTATAATTGGCCCGGGAATATTAGGGAAATGGAAAATGTGATTCAACGCGCTATGGTTCTTCAAAAAGAAGGATATATCAATAAGGAGTTTTTATTATTTACTGTTGATAGGAGTGAAGCTGTTGGCGAATCAAAACAGAATATGAGTTTCCCTATATCATTATCTGATGAAGTGTATCATTTATCTTCTCAGCTTGAAAAGAAACTTGTGGAAGAAGCATTAAAGATTACAGGTGGTAAAAGACAGGAAACAGCAGATTTATTAGGAATTAGCAGAAAAAGCCTTCATAATAAGATGAAAAAATATGGGATAGATGTTTAAAATTCAACAATCTTTATGTGTAGCATGTTACACATTACACATTTATTTTTAATTCCTTAATATTGAAGTTACAAAGATAAAAATAATAAAAATTGGTATTTTACTTAATATTTAATATGAATCTTTGAAATTTTTATCAGATTTTGCGTGAAGTTTTGCTTTTAAAGTATAAATCTTATAAGTATTCTAATATGATAAAGATGTTTTCATTTTCTTAATTCATTGATATTATTATGGATAAGAATACTCAGATAAGTTTGTGTAAGATATTACACGTTCTAAATGGTTATTATGAGTATTTGTAATATGTTTATTATGGAGCTTATCTTTCATTATATAGTGTAACATAATTATTTTCAGTGAATCGTAAGTTATTACTAAATGTTGTGTGTTTCTGTGTAAGTTTGGCATATAAAATGCGTAGAATAATGAGCAAAATTCATTAAAAGGAGAATTTGTTATGAGGAGAAAAGGTGGATTTACCCTTGTTGAAATTATGATAGTTGTTGCTATCATAGGAATTCTAATTGCAATTGCGGTTCCTGGATTCTTAAGAGCAAGAGAGACTGCAAGAGCAAGAAACTGTGCAGAGAACTTACAGAAGATCGATGGTGCGTGCGAGCAATATGCTCTTGATTACAATCTTAGCAACACTGATACAACCATTGCTGATGACTGGACAGCGATTGTAGGTTCAGATAGGTATATCAAGAGAACCCCGATCTGCACAGCCGGTGGAGTTTATGGTTTTGGAACAATTGGTGAAGATCCAGTGTGCTCAATTGGACCGGGTGAAGATTTTGGTTTTTTACCGCCGAATGTAAGACATGCGATTCCAGGATCCTAATAAGCAAGTTTGAAAAAGCGGTGAGAAATCACCGCTTTTCTTTTTTTGTAATCAACCCAAACATTATTGAATTTTGTATTATCTAATAGAGGTAAAAAATGGTTATATTTCAATATAAAAGTCTTGGGTATAGTCATTACTCACGTCACATATCAAATTCTAAATCCAAATCCTCATTTCCTTTAAAAAAATCAAAAGGATTTACACTCATTGAAATAATGATTGTTCTTGCGATTATAGGTTTAATTATAGCAATAGCAGTTCCTGCATGGATTAGGGCAAGAGAGGTGGCAAGGGCAAGAGGTTGTGCTGAAAATTTATCTAAAATAGATGGTGCAGTTGAACAGTATGCCCTTGATTATCAACTTTCTAATGGTGACACGACAATTGAAGATGATTGGACAGCGATAGTTGGTCCTGATAGATATATAAAGAGAACACCAGAATGCCCTGCTGATGGAGTTTATTCTTTTGGAGTTGTTGGAGAAGAACCCACTTGCAGTTATTTTGATATTCAACCTGATTTCTTACCTAAAGGTGTTAACCACGCTTTACAAAATGAGCCTGGATCTTAATTTTGTTTTTCAGAAAGTCTTTTAAGATTTTCCTGAATTATTTTATTGTCCTTTTCTATCAACAATCCTTTTTCCCACCATTCTTTTGCTTTAGCATTTTTCCCTTGATGAGCATATAGTGTTCCTAAGTTAATATATGCATCAACTTCAATGGGATTTAATTTAATAACCTGCTTATAACTCTTTTCAGCTTCTTCCAAATTATTTAGCTTTTCCTCTATCGATGCAAGAATAAAGTAAAGATAAGGGATATTGTTATTTATTTTTAGAGCATTTAATCCGATTTCTTTTGCATTTTTATAATCACCCAGTTGATAGAGTGCTATTATTAATGTTGTCATTGCTTCAAAATTATATTTATCAGATTGCAAGATATTTGCACAGATCTCTTTTCCACTTTTGATAAGAGATTTATCAATAAATGTTTTTGCCTGTCCCATACTGATCAACGTTTTTGCTACTTTTACTTTATATTTGGGGTCTTCATTGTGAGATGTGATTTGAGTATATATTTTCAGAGCATTTTCAAAGTCATTAATATCATAAAATGCATCCCCTATTATTCCCTTATTTGATGGAGACAGCTTATCAATGTTAATATTAGATAAGAGATGATTAGCTTCTGTCTTATTTCCCGATCTATATTTGCTGATGGCAAGACTTGAAATGATTCGGGGAGAATTTTTATTAAAGTTGTAAGCATTTTCGAGATAATCGCTGGCAAGATCAAACTTTTTATTTTCAAGATAATAAATTCCAAGATTGGCATAAGGGCGAGCTATAATTCTGTCCCAGAGAGAATTATCTGTTGGTGTAAGATAAATAGTGTCCAATTTTCGAATCTCTGATGTCCATAGTGTAAGGTCATTCTTCCATACTTTATTTCTTTTAATTATGAGAATGAAATTAAGAAGAATAAGTAAAATTAAGATATAAATCCCGACTTTTTTAAATCTACAAATGAGTATATAGCTAATGAATAAACAAAAACTTATGGAAGGTAGATAAAGATACCTTTCCGCTAATGGATTTGCTAAAGGGAAAATATTTGCCACTGGAAGTAGTAAGCAAAAGAATGATAAGATTGAAAAGGAGATTATCTTTTCTTTTCTTATTATTAAAATTGAAATTATTAAAAGTAACACAATGATTAAATAGGATAGAATGAGTTTATACAGTAGTAATTTATCCTGGAAGTTTAAAGAATAATTCGCACTTAAATCTATTGGGATTAATGTTGTGAGAATATACTTTATAAATATATAAGGAGTAATCAAAATGAGTTGCAAATGATTTTGGTTATCTAATAATTGAGATTCCATTGGATTTTTCATCAACACAAATCGAATAAAAAGGTAGAAAATGGTTATTAAAATATGAGGAAGATAATTAATTAATAATTCGTTAAATTTGACTTTATGAATTGTGAGGTGATAGATTAAGATGAGAAGCAAAAAGGACAAGGCTGATTCTTTGCTTAATAATGCGAAGAAATACATTATTCCAGATAAGATATTGATAAAATAATTTAAGCGATTTGATTTCTGAAATATTGTCGTTTCGCAAATACGATCACTACGTTCCTTATCAAGAGAAATCATTGCAAAAATCATCGCTAAAAGAAAAAATATTGTCATTAATAAATCTTCTCTATATGCGATTGAACAGATTGTTTCTGAATGAATTGTTAAAACCCCAAATAAAAGAGCTGAAAAAAATGGAACAAATTGATGTGAGAAACTTTTTTTATCCTCATATTTTAAAATTTGCCTTACCAAAACATATACCAATAATGTTGCAATAAGGTGCAGTAGAAGATTTTTTAAATGAAAGAAGAAAGGCTTCAATCCCCAGAAAACATAATCAAAGAGGTAAGAGACCGTAACAAGCGGTCTATAGCTTAATTCCTGAGAATATGCAAAATATGAATTGTTAAAGAGGGATTTGATTTTGTGAATATTTTGGAATTCATAATTCTGAGTAATGATAAATTTATCGTCGTAGGTGAAATTATTGAATAGAGAGTTATAGTAAGAAAAGAATGTAATAATAGAAATAATTATTAGGAAGATTATATAAGCTTTCGGATTAAAGTTTAAAGTTTTGTTTTCCAACTTATTCTCTAACTTATTGTAGTTGTAACACGACATTTATGTCGCTGGTATTCACCAGATAAATCTCGTGTTACATAAAAGAAATAAATACCTTTAATAAACATTCTTCAAATAAATATCAAACATTTTTATTGCAACGTGATATTGATGTTACGTTTTTCTGCAAATTAAATCTCGAACGACTACATTAGAAATTTATTGCGAGATAAATCTCGCACTACTTTTTGTATAATTGTTAGTGCTACTGAGATTTTATTATCTTGAAAAGCTTTCTCGGTGTCTTTATATTTCTCCCAATCAATTTTTAGTTTTAATTCACCTTCGCCTGTTAGAACGACTTTTGCAACCTCTGTCATTTTTTGGATTGAATTAATTAATTCCGGGAAATGTTCCGAATGAGTAATTTTGTCTTCGAATACAAATTTTAGTCCGGTTTTCAGTAATTGTAATGATTTTATTCCACAGATTTCACATAGAACTCTTAAATGAGCCAAATTGATAAGCGTTTCTACCTCTGGAGGATATTCGCCATATATGTCATTTAATTCATCTTTTATCTCTTGTATTTCTTCTTCTGATTCAGTTTTGGAGAGTTTCTTATAAAGCATAAATCTCTGGGATTCTACTGGTATGTAGTTTTCAGGAATGTATCCTGTGTTATCCCATTTAATCTCGACATTAATGCTCTCTTTAATTATTTCGCCTTTAAGACGTTTTACGGCTTCTTCAAGCATCTGACAATAAAGTTCAAATCCGATTGAGACGATTGAGCCATGCTGTTCTTTACCCAAAATATTTCCTGTTCCACGAATCTCCATATCTTTCATTGCCACACCAAATCCTGAACCTAATTCTGTAAATTCTCGAATTGCGTTTAGCCTCTCTCTTGCTGTGTCAGTAATCGCTGTGCCTTTTGGAACGATGAGATATGCATAAGCACGATGAATGTCACGTCCAACTCTTCCTCTTAATTGGTATAATTCTGCCAATCCGAATGCATCAGCACGATTAATAATGATGGTATTCACATTTGGAATATCAAGCCCATTTTCAATGATTGTTGTTGAAAGGAGAATGTCATATTTTTGATTAATAAAATCAATCATTACCTGTTCGAGATTTTTTTCATCAATCTGTCCGTGAGCAATGGCAATCTTTGCCTTCGGAACTATGGAATGCAATTGCTCAGCCACTTTATCAATGTTGTAAACTCTGTTATGAACAAAATAAACCTGACCACCTCTGTTGAGCTCTCGTAATATTGCCTCTGTGATTAATTCTCTATCAAAATGTATCAACATAGTTTTAATAGGTAGTCTATTTTCAGGAGGTGTGTTGATAATGCTCATATCTCTTAATCCCGAGAGAGCCATATAGAGAGTTCTTGGGATGGGCGTTGCTGATAATGTGATAACGTCGACAGATTTTTTTAACTGTTTCAATTTTTCTTTTTGTTTCACTCCGAATCTTTGCTCCTCATCGATGACAATAAGACCGAGGTCTTTAAATTGGATATCTAATGATAGAAGTCGATGAGTTCCAATTACTACGTCAACCCTTCCTTCTTTAAGCCTTTTGATAATTTCTCTTTGTTCTTTAGGTGTTTTAAATCGGCTGAGCATCTCTACTTTTACCGGGAAGTCAGCGAATCTTTCTGAAAATGTTGTGAAGTGTTGATAAGCTAAGATAGTTGTGGGAACGAGAACAGCAACCTGTTTATTGTCCTGAATTGCTTTAAATGCGGCTCTAATGGCAACCTCAGTTTTTCCATAACCGACATCGCCACAAATTAATCGGTCCATTGGTTTAATCGAGGTCATATCTTTTTTAACATCTTCAATTGCCTCAAGCTGGTCAGGTGTTTCTTCGTATAAAAATGAAGCCTCAAATTCACTTTGCCATAAAGTATCATCGCCAAATCTAAATCCTTCTACCGTTTCTCTCTCAGCATATAGCTGGAGTAATTCGGATGCTATTTTTTCAATTTCAGCTTTTTGTTTTGCCTTAACCTTTGCCCATCTTGTTCCACCAAGTCTATCGAGCATTGGTTCAACGCCTTCGACAGCGATATATTTTTGAACATATTTTATCTTATCTACAGGAACGTAGAGCTTATCTCCTCCCTGATATGTTATGGAAATAAGGTCAACTTGATTATTATCAATCGTTGTTCTTGTAATACCTTCATATCTACCAATACCGTATTCAGTATGAACAATGTAATCACCTGCTTTTATTTCATCAATTCCTCTGAGGACTCTTCCGCTTTTATACTTTATTTTATGTAATTTTCTTCTGTATCTACCGAATATTTCACGGTCAGTTATTAACATCAGCTTTATATCTGAGAAAAGGAAACCGTCATGGAGTTCACCTTCTGAAATAATTATTTCTCTGATGTTATTGTTTGTAGAGACGCAATGCATTGCGTCTCTATCGGTAATATCAGGATTAGTTGTAGTATTCAAAGCACCAATATCAAATTCTTTTAGAAGTTCTTCGAGTCTTAATGCCTGTCCTTTATTATCACAGACTATTTCGATTGTATAACCATTTTTCTGATTAGTTTTAATTATATCCACATATTTTGAGAATGAAGGTTCAATGTTAATGAATGTAGAAATGTTTAGTGAGAACTTATGATTGTCTTCTTTTTCAATATCAAGGATTGTGCAATTGATTTTCTGAAATTCATTGATAGTTCTGATTAATTCTTCACAATTGATATAAAGCGAGTCTGGTTTGTATACCACTCTTCCTTCTTCAACAGCTTCGTAATAGAGTCGTTTTATTAATTCTTGGTAATTCTCTAATACATTTTGGAAATCTCCTGGTTCATTCTTAATGATGATTGTGTTATTTGGGAAGTATGAGAAGAAAGAAGGGAGATTGATACCCTTCTCTATTAATTTGTTTAGAATAGATGTTTCATTTGCCGGTAGAATGACCACCTCGTCCTTTTCATCAATTTTCTTTATGGAGCGATGAGTATAAGGATTAAAAAGTCTGATGGATTCAATCTCATCACCGAACAAATCAATCCTTATCGGATTTTCATAATTTAAAGTGAAGATATCGATTATTCCACCGCGAATACTGTATTCGCCTCTGATTTCGACCATATTTGAACGCTGGTATCCGATTTCAATAAGCTTGTTTGATAAAGCTTCAACATCAATTTTATCCCTATATCTGAATCTCGATATATTCTCAGGAAAATAATCAGGAGGAATCACACGTTGAAGCAAAGTATCAATAGGTAGGACAATAATTGCAGATTTGTTTAGGGTTATTTGATTATTATTTTGTAGGGGCGAGGTCTCCTCGCCCTTGATAACGGGGTGATAAGATGTTGCTCCTACAGGGGTTTTTGCAGTATAATCTTGATTAGTTATCGAAGAAAAATTAACGAGTTGAAAGAACGTCTCAAGTCGTCTCAGAGAAATTTCCTTTAGTGATTCATTTTCTTCATAAGGTAAAATTTCCCATTTAGGAAAGAGGAGTGCATTTATGCCAAAGAATTTAAGATTCTCATACGTCTCCTCAGCCTTATCCTGATTGGGTTCGATAACAAGAAAAAATGAGGGATGGACCTTAGTAGTCTGTCCAGCATTTTCATACGGGCGAGGAGACCTCGTCCCTACAGTTAATGCTTGATTTAATGCAGCAATAAAGTAAGAAAAAGACGAAGTTCTTAGTCCATTAATACTTAAAGATTTCCCTTGTCTAATAGAGTCAAGGATGTTGTGGAAATCAGTGAGATTGTTTATCAAACTTAATAAATATTTCTTGTTCATATAATTTATTAGAAAGCAAAAATTTTTATAGACATACTATTTATAATTTTGACAGAATAAAATCAAACATAATTAAGGGTCAAAGTATTTTTTTTATGAACCAGGATTTGAATCAAATTATGGGGGATTGGGATTACAGTTCAACCGAGATTACTGTAAGAAAAATTATGGGAATGGATGGGAAGGAAAAGATTCAAATGCGAGTGGCTCTTGGACTTTTTCAGATGGAGATCACGGGAAGACCCGATGGTAAAAAGCCGTATGGTTTTGAATCTCTTTTTGATTTTTCTTTGAACAGACTCGAACAGCATACTCAAAAACATAGTTCAAGCGATGGTTTCTTTCTTGACCCCACAATTTGTATTGAATTACGTCAGGAATCTCTTCAGTATTATTACCGCTACTTAAGTCTCTTCATTCTTGGCGATTATGAATATGTGGTTAGGGATACTACGCGAAATTTGCAACTATTCGATTTCATCAAAGAATATGCGAGAGATGATGTTGATAAGTTATCTATGGAGCAGTACCGTCCTTATGTTATTATGATGTATTCAAGGTCTAAAGCCTATCTTGAGATGAAAAATGATGATTATTCAACAGCTGAGAATATTGTGGAAAATGCAATGATTGAGATTGAACAATTCTATATTTCTATGGGACAACCCGAATATGTTCAAAGTTCTTATGAGCTTGGTTTATTGAGGGAATTAAAAAAAGAAATTGTAGATAAGATGCCTGTGAATTATGTTGCCAAGCTTAAAATGGATTTGCAAAATGCGGTGAGTCGTGAAGATTTTGAAAAAGCCGCCGAATTACGAGACCTGATTAAAAAAATCGAGGGGCAAAATTCTCACCCATAGGAAGCTTATTTTAAACCACAAAGAATAAGAAGAAATAATAAATATAATTCAACCACGAATCACACGAATCTTCACGAAAATTAAATTATAAGATATTTGAATGCTGATTGACACTGATAATCACGGGTTTACAGAAAATGTCATTCTGAACTTGTTTCAGAATCTTATTAATGACAGAAACAAGAGATGCTGAATCAAGTTCAGCATGACAAGAAGAGGAATCGGTGTTTAAGCCGCGTCATTTGTGTTCTATGATTCTTTTTTCGTGCAGATTAGTGTGATTCGTGGTTAAATAATTTCCCTTTTCTCTATGTCCTCTGAGGTTAAATTTTTTATTATACAAAGAAAATGACTCAAGTTTTTATTGGTACATCTGGGTGGACGTATAATCATTGGAAAGGTGTTTTCTACCCTGAGACATTACCTCAATCAGAATGGTTTAAATTTTATTCTGAACGATTCAGGACAGTCGAGATAAATGCCACATTTTATTGTCTTATGCCTGAGAGTACGTTCAGTGGATGGGCAAAGAAAGCTCCAGACAATTTTTGTTATTCAGTTAAAATGTGGCGAATGATTACTCATAGAAAATATCTCAAGGATTGCGAATCCCAAGTAAAAGATTTTATTAATCGTTGTCAACTCCTCGAAAAATATCTTGGTCCCATTCTTATTCAACTTCCGCCTAATCTCAAAATTAATTTAGATTTACTTGAACAATTTATATCGATACTTCCTCGACCATTTGATTATACAATTGAATTTAGAAATAAAGAATGGATGTGTGATGATGTTTACAATTTGCTGAAAAAGAATAAAATTAGTTTTTGTATATATGACCATCCGAATATTCCCTGCCCGAGAATAATTACCTCTGACCCTGTCTACATCCGCTTCCACGGACGAGAAAGTAGATATGCAGGGAAATATACAAAGGATGATATTAAAAAATGGGGAGAATTTATTAAAGATTGTCTGAATATGAATTTTAGAGTTTATGCCTATTTCAATAATGATTATCGTGGTTATGCAATTGAGAATGCAAATGAGTTAATGGAATATCTGAATGAAAAATAAATATAACCACGAAGAGCACGAAAAACACGAAGAAAGAAGAATAAATAGCAACGAAAATTCACGAATGAACACGCAATAAAAAAAATATTTTATGGTAATTTCGCGTTCTTTTGTAGCTAAATATTTTTTTATTATCTTTTTTCATTTACTTAAAAAATCTTCAAACAATTCCCTTGAGTTTCTCACAATTTTATTTTATCAAGTCTCTAAAGTTACATTTCAAAGGTAAGAATAAATGGTTTTATTTTCAACTGATTATTTCTGGCTACATCTTGTTTATGTGTTTGTTTTTGGTCTCGTTTTTGGAAGTTTTTTTAACGTTTGTATATATCGTATTCCGAAAGAAGAATCGATTGTTTTTCCCGGTTCACATTGTCCTAAATGTAATGCTAAAATAAAGTGGTATGACAACATCCCTTTAATCAGTTATATAATCCTCAAAGGCAGATGCAGAGCCTGTAAGGAATCGATTAGTTTTAGATATTTCTTTGTTGAACTTCTTACAGGTGTTTCATTTACCCTTGTTTTTTACATTCATCGTTATAATTGGGCGACACTTGCTTATATAATTCTTACAGGAATGCTCATCATCATTACATTCACGGATTTAGATAATTGGATAATCCCTGATGAAATAACATATATAGGAGCAATTATTGGTCTCGTTTTCGGAATTTTGGCTCCATTATTAGGAAATAATTTTATTATCTCGAACGTCAATTTTAACAAAAGTTTTTACTTTGCACCGTTTGTAAATGCGCTAATTGGTTGTGCATCAGGAGTTGTGCTATTTTATGGCATTGGAGTTTTAGGTAAACTTATATTTCGAAAAGAAGCGATGGGATTGGGCGATGTGAAATTGATGGGAATGGTTGGATTATTTACAGGATGGAAAAATATTATCCTAATACTTGTTCTCGCTTCATTTTTAGGAAGCATCATTGGTGGGGGAGTGCTGTTAATAATGAAATTATTTAAAGGTAAGACAGAAGAAGAAAAAAATATTGGACAGGATGAACAGGATAAAGAACCAATTGAAATTTTAAAACAGACAACCGACAATTATTGTCCTCCATCATCAGTTAATAATAATTCGACCGACCAATCCCCAACTCCCAATCCCCAACAACTAATCCCCAGCCTCCAGTCCCCAGCCCCCAACAATAGTATTTCCTGTCATTCTGAGCAAAGCAAAGAATCTACTACTCAAGAGAACGAAGAAGACGATTGGCAACCGCAACCTGGACACATTCCCTTTGGACCCTTCCTTGCCTTAGCCACCTACATTACCATCCTTTATGGGGATAAAATCCTGGATTGGTATATGAATTTTATTCTTTGGGGAAAATAATCAATTAGTCTATCCTTCCTCTCTTGGGAGGTAGGGTGTATAAATAAAATATTTCAGAAGTCTCAATTAGTACAAACTCCAATAGGGATTTTTAACATTTGTTGTGCTATTAGTTACTACTGAACCTTTAGCTAACTGCGTCCCTATACCGTTTGTTGTATCTGCTGAAAAAGTAAAACATACTAACTTCGATTTAGAACTTGTCTGATAAATTCCAAAATCCCAATATACAAATTTCTCTTCATTTTCTAATAAATTCCCTATAGTCACAGTCTTATCAGTTAATATATAAAAATCCTCTTCAGGATTCAAGTCTAATGTAACCGTTACATTCTCAGCTGTTCCCGCCCCCACATTTTTTATGGTTGCATTAATACTATATTTATTATTGCACTCATAAGATTCTTGAACATTATTTAATATGAAACTTACTACAGGAGCGGATTGAACACCACTTGTTTGATTTAATATGTCGGTTATCTTTTGTTCTGTGGTATTCACTGCCGTTGTTGTCGTAGTTGCCTGATTCTGTATATCTGTCTTTATGTCCTCAACTTTTCTTTCAGGTTTACCTTGTGTTGATAATAAATACTCAATTATCAAACCATATAAATGAAACCTTTCCGTATCATTTTTGACTAAACTATCAAATGTATTTTCATAATTCGTCTTAAAATTCGGATCGGATAGATTAGCATTCGCTGCAACACCCAATAAAGGAGCTATGGCGTTCTTAAAATCTCCATTCAATTCTTCATCTTTTTGTAAAAGTTGAGGTAATAGTGTCTCTAATGTCGCCAAATCATCATTATTTATGGCTGTAACAACCTGTTGAACTAAATCATTATAATCCTGTGTAATTTCCTTTAATTTACCCAAAAACTTTACAGTAATAGTATTATTCTGAAGACTATAACTTAATTTCTTGATTGGCATACCTTTAAAAGTTTCAATTAAACTCACCTGATCAGGATGGAATGAAGCTATTGAAACATTATTTACATATTCCGGTATTGTTCCCAATAAATATGCACCGTTACTTATTCCTTCTCCAGCATAGGCTGCTATGGAAATCAACTTTAAAGCTTGGGCTACAGCCGTTATGGTTCCTGCACTAAATACCCCAGCGATGGAAATTAAATCAAGAGTAGTATTTGCAATCCCTGCAGCAATTTTAGTCCCTTGATATATATTATCTCTTATATCTGTCTCATCTTTTACAACATTTAGGATTTGATTTACCTTTGTTTCAGCACTTATTAAATCACCACTATAATTTAATGTAGACAAATTATTAATTGCATTATTAAGGTGAGGTTGGGTTTTGGGTATATAACCGTATTCCGTTATACCATAAACTCCAATAGGTTCTATAAATGTGATAATAATGTCCATACCAAGCTGTTTGCTAAGTCCCTTTAAAACTATATCCTTTGTCATAGTTATAGCTGTTTTTAGTACAGCACAAACTGGATTAGGATAAATAGCGTTTATCCCATCAAGGATTGTTGTAGTCATATCTAAAGCAAACTCAAACATCTTTCTTGTAGTACCTATTATAAATTTCTTAATGAAATCCGGTATAAGAGGATTACTGTTTATGTATTGATTCGCTCCACGCCATAACTTCTCTAATGGCACTGCAAGAGATAAACACTCACCAAAAGGACCAATTGTATCCTTTGCCATTACTAAGGCACCTTTAATCTCTGATGGATTATCCAAATCTTCATTTTCATCTCTATTGAAAATATATTTAATTCCCTTTTCTGATAATATTCCTCTATCTAAAGCCAGATTCCTTACATTATCTTGAGGGTTTGGTATCTGGCTCTTCCACAGCGACATTAAACTATTTGCTTGCTCTTCATTATATTTATTAATTAAAGGTAAAGGTATTAACCCTTCAAAATAATTTACTTGATGTAAATTTTCTAATTTCTGAATGATTTTGTTTTTTATAGATATATTAGCATTTAACCCCTGAATATACTTTATCGTCGCATAATCCCAATAAGTTCCTGAACCATAGCTCATTCCTGTTACATATACATTCCCTGAACTATCTAAAGCTATCACATATGCAACATCATAATAATTTCCCGGACCGTTATATCTTGCCACCCATTGCTGAACCCCTGAACTATTATATTTTATCGTCGCATAATCCCGATCTGTTCCTGAACCATAGCTCTCTCCTGTGACATATACATTCCCTGAACTATCTAACGCTATCGCTTCTGCCCAATCAGTATCATTTCCCAGACCATTATATCTTGCTACCCATTGCTGAACCCCTGCATCATTATATTTTATCGTTGCATAATCCCCACCGCTATTTCCAGTTACATATACATTCCCTGAACTATCTAAAGCTATCGCTGATGCCTCATCACCACTATTGCCCGGACCATTATATCTTGCTACCCATTGCTGAACACCAGAACTATTATACTTTATCGTCGCATAATCATCATAAGTTCCTGAACCGCCATAACTCTCTCCTGTTACATAAACATTCCCTGAACTATCTATAGCTATCGCATATGCTTCATCCCAACCATTTCCAGGACCACTATATCTCTTTACCCATTGCTGAGCCCCTGCACTATTATACTTTATAGTCGCATAATCCCAATAAGTTCCTGAACCATAGCTCATTCCTGTTACATATACATTCCCTGAACTATCTAAAGCTATCGCATATGCCCAATCAGCACTATTTCCCGGACCATTATATCTCGCTACCCATTGCTCTACACCCGCACTATTATACTTTATCGTCGCATAATCATCATCAGTTCCTGACCCCCAGCTCTTTCCTGTGACATATACATTCCCTGAACTATCTAACACTATCGCATATGCTTTATTCCAACTATTTCCCGGACTGGTATATCTTGCCACCCATTGCTGAACACCTGCACTATTATACTTTATCGTAGCATAATCATAATAAGTTCCTGAACCATAGCTCCATCCTGTTACATATACATTCCCTGAGCTATCTACAGCTATACCTCTTGCCCAGTCATCTGCATTTGCTGTTCCGTTATATCTTGCCACCCATTGCTCTACTCCTGAACTATTATACTTTATCGTCGCATAATCAGAAGAAGTTCCTGACCAGCTCATTCCCGTTACATATATATTCCCTGAACTATCTAATGCTATGGCATATGCCTCATCATAACTATTTTCCGGACCGTTATATCTTGCCACCCATTCTTCTGTTACTTGGGAGAAAAGATTTGATGTTGATAGAAATATAAAAATTAAAATGATTATGGTTATACCTCGAATAAATTTAAGCCTGTCCTGGCAAGATATTATTGGTTTCATGTCTATAATTCCCCTTTTGTCATATTTAAGGTTAAAAACTTTTTATCAAAAATCTTAAATAAGTCAAGATACATTTTTAAATAAGAGATTTTTTGCTTCAAACGGAATGATACATGGATTGTAGCGGTCGCATTTATGCGACGATTATGTTTGATAAATCAAACCGCTACATTAAAGACGAGATTGCTTCACAATAAGACTGTTTGTTATAACATGACACATCTAAGAAATTCCTTTCTGTTTCTTCACTGTGTTCAGGACTACAGCTCAGAGGGTACTTTTAGAATTTGAGAAAAATAATTGTGGGAAGAATTATAATAAAAATGAGAAATAATTGTCTTATCTATTATATAAAATAATTTAGTTTAAAGGAGAATGAGTATGAAGAAATCAAGGGTGAACGTTCTTGGAGTAATTGCTTTTATGGTATTGATGTTTAGTTTGTTAGCATTTGAACTTGTTGCTCAGCAAGAACCCGTTAGTCCAGAGAAGACCCCTGGCGTAGAAAGAGTCAGACAACGTCCTATGATGCCTATTATCGCGGCTCTTGATAAAAACAGTGATAAGATTATTGATGCGGATGAAATCAAAAATGCTCCTACCGCATTGAAGACTTTGGATAAGAACTCAGACGGTAAATTAACAGAAGATGAATTTCGTACACAACATCCTGAAAGAGCTGATAGACAGCAAAAACCTGCTGAACCATCAAAGGAAGTCGAAAAAAGTTCTGAAAAAGCTGTTGAACAACCAAAAGCTGAAAAAGCACCGGAACAAGTGGAATCCCCTGCTCCTGCTCAAGGTGTTCAACGAGAGAGACATTCTTTTACATTACCTATCGTATCAGCACTGGATAAGAACCAGGATCAGGTTATTGATTCGGATGAGATTGAAAAGGCTTCTGATTCCCTAAAAACGTTGGATAAAAATTCTGATGGACAATTAGCAATGGATGAACTTTATCCTCAGCGTTCCAGAGATAGAGAAAGTGCTCCTGAATCTAAACCAAAGAGTGAAAAGTAGTCTAAATAGCAATCTCTGAGGAACTTCAAAAACGAGATTGATTCGTCTGTTATGCTGAACTTGTTTCAGCATCAACATGCTCGGAATGACACCACACTCTTCACATTAGGAGTGTTCGCAATGACACTCATAGTTGGTAGTTCCTGCTTTAGCAGGTCTAATTTTCCCCACTAAAGTGGGAACTACAAGCAATCATTACGAGGAGCGATAGCGATGTGGTAATCTCGTTTTTATACCTTAGCGCAAATACGAGATTCTTCGCTTCGCTCAGAATGACAGGAAATACTGTCGTTGGTTGTTGGTTGCTTGTCGTTGGTCGTTGGTTTCTGGTTGCTGGTCATTGGTCGTTGGTCACTCGCATTATTGGTAATTGATGATAAAGGACAATAATTATCGGTTGTCTGTTTGAAATTTTTACTTAGTTCTTTATCCTGTTCATTCTGTCTATCCCTGTTAATTATAATTTATATCTTTGTGTGCTTCGTGGTTAATCCTTGTCTTTCTTTGTGTCTTCTGTTGTTAAATAATTTTCAAATCCCTAAAGAATTATCTATTCCTGCCGATAAATATAATGAAATGGAAATTGGAAAGAGATGGTTCTCATCGATTTTCCAATTTCTTTTTTCAAGGAAGAAATGAAAAGAATAACAGGGAGGTTGTGTTATGGCTACTTCAACTATTGGAGGGCTATTACCCTCCGAATCCTCACTTTTTAGATTTAATCCTTATCAAACTTCATCTGATGATTTGTCTCAGGATAATACCAATAACAATGTTTCGAATTCTAACAATCAAATCTCAAGTAACACCTCTGTTTTAGTTGATGTTGTTACACTATCAGGTCAATCTGTGAATGTGGTAAATCCTGATGCACAGTCTGGACTTGACCAAAATGGATTGTATAATCCACAAACTATTCCTCGTAATATTTCTCAAACCAACGTATCTGTAAGTGTTAATGTAGACAGTGAACTGAATATTGTTAATGGTAACGGATCTTTATCATTGAGTAATTCTGTAGATGTCGATGTGAATATCGATATTAGTGAAATTCTAAGACAATTAACAGGAAAAGATGGTGATGGTTTATCAGGTTTTATGCAAAGTCTTCGAGTAAATGTTGATGTTAATTTAAGGCAATCAATTGGAACAATAGGTAGAGGGCTTGGGATAGGCAACAGGAATGGGATGGAGATTCGAGGTAATTCATTGAACAGTATTTTAAATTTAGGGCAGATGCGAAAGATGTCCCGACTCGGTACTATTGATACGATTAAGAATCAGATTGAAAAACTTTATGAACTCGACCCCGAGCTTTTAAAGGATTATTTGCTCATACTGGCAACATTTTTAGACAAAGAACCGGAAGGATTGCAGAGCTTCCTCGACAAGATTCAGAATGTTCTTGATAAGCTTGGGAAAGTGAATGGGAATATCGGTGATATACAAGAAGCTGTTCAACAACCACCGAGTCAATCTGTTTCTGCGAGTATTTCAACACGAGTAGAAGTTTTTGTAAAACAGATTCAGAACGGTTCGAACAACTCCATTGATGTTGAAGTGAATGTGAATACACAGGTAAATGTTGGTCAGGGACAACAAGCTGACCCAATAATGTTTGACCTTGATGGAGATGGCTTTGAAACAACAGGAGCGGGTAATGGGGCGGATTTCGATATTAATGGTGATGGGAACGTAGATAAAACTTCTTTTGCTAATGGCGATGATGCCTTTCTGGCGTTTGATAAGAATGGTAATGGAAAAATTGATGGTGGTCAGGAGCTTTTTGGTGACCAGAATGGTGCAAAAAATGGCATTGAAGAATTAAAGAAATATGATTCGAACAATGATAATTATATTGATGAAAAAGACCCAATATTTAACGATTTAATGTTGCTAAAAAGCGGTAGCAATGAGCTTACATCACTTAAAAATGCTGGTATAAGTGCAATCAAATTGAATTTAATTAATTATTATCAGAAGATGAATAACAATGATTTTGTCAATGGAGCGATAGAATTTATTAGAAATGATGGAAGCCGAGGATTAGCTGGTGATGTAATGCTGAATTATTATTAATAAATTTCTTTCTTTTGGAGTGCGAAAGCTTGCTTTCGCTTTTCTATGCAGAAACCTTATTTCTGGTGTAGGGAACAGTCGCGACTGTTCCCTACAAATAAGCGAGACCAAGTTCTTGCCATCCAAAGCGGTAACAAGTTACCGCACTCCACACAAAATTGGACAATACTTCCTAAAAATTATTATGCGTCCCCTAAGAAATTGAAAGAATTTTCTACTACAATGGTGCGTAGGCACTGAAATCCCCACCATTTTGACTTTCTTCAACTCCTATCTTTAAATCAATTTAGAAAAGGTATTCTTTATCTAAATGTAATAAAGATTATTATTTATTTTATCGAAATTAGGATTCTAATAAAATTAATTGTCACAAATTTTTTCTCTTGCTTATCATTATATTAGTGATATATAGAAATATAAAAATTGTTTACAAAATGGTGTAAGTGTAGTATATAATAACTAATAAAAATTATTTTTTATTGTCTAAATTATTGTTAGGCATTTATTTTTGTATCTTCACTTAAAATTTCCTGGAGGGAAATTAGATATGCGTAAAATTAAGTATAATGTTATTATATCTTTATCTTTTATTTTTATGCTGTTACTCACGATAAATTCATATTCCGTTCCTGCACCTCCATATCCTTTAACTTATCAGCAAGAAGATGGAACTAAATTTAAAGTCAGATTATTTGGTGATGAGAGATATATTCGCATTGAAACAATAGATGGGTATACAATAATAGAAGAAGGCAAGAATTGGTATTATGCAAAAAGGGGAGCAGATGGAGACCTCGTTTCAATCGGTGTGCTTGTAGGGAAACAAGACCCGAAATCGCTTGGTCTTGAACAGCATATCTTACCTGCTGAGGAAGTATTAGAAAAAATCAAAGCTTCAAGACTTCAATATTCTCTTAAGCCTATTAAAAGAAGACCCAATCCTGATTTACCGAATGCTGAAAAATATTCGAAAGACCCTGAACTCGAACCAGCAATCTTAGGAACTGGTCAAATGCTGGTAATCCTTGCTGACTTTCCTGATGGAGACCAAGCTCGGTGGAATTTTACCACAGATGATTTCATGGACCTTTTGGGTTTTACTACTACTACTACAGAAATACCGGGACAAAAACCCAAAAAAGAGATAGGTGAAAATGGAACCTTGAATGCTTATTTTTTAGAAAACTCTTATGGGCAATTTGGTGTTAATGGTCAAGTGGTTGGTTGGATAACACTATCGAAAAGTTATGCGGATTACTGTGCTGTGGCTTATGGGATGGGAACATATCCCAATAATTCTCAAGCCTTGTGTGAGGATTTAATAAAAGCTGTAGACGATGATGTTGACTTTACACTTTTTGATATGAATACAGATGGTGTTGTTGATAATGTTACAATAGTATTTGAGGGATCTGCTACCGGTAATCCAAATCTTTTTTGGCCCCATGCTGGGGGTCTTGGTTTTCAATACGGAATGGACCATAACGTTTATGCGGATGGCCTACGAATAGAGAGATACAATATTATCAATGAGCAACAATGGAATGATTTAACTCAAACAATTGAAATCTGTCAAATTGGGACATTTTGCCATGAATACGCTCATGTCCTTGGAGCCCCCGATTTATATGATTATAATCCTCCTCGTGACTACTCTGATCCTGTATCTACCTGGTGTTTAATGGCTAAAGGTTGTTATGGTATTTCCAATGATTATATTCGTAATGCTACTCCTACTCATATGACTGGATTTATAAAATTTAGGTATATGGGCTGGTTAACGCCAACAGAAATTACTCAAAATGGTGAATATCAGATTTTCAACCTTGAGACCTTTGATCCAGATATTCCTTTATTATATAAAGCTGGAATTCAAGGAAAAGATAATGAATATTTCCTGATAGAAAACAGAAATCGTTATTCAACTGGTATATTTGATAAGAATGATTTTTATGGTGACCCTGAAACAGGACTAACCAAAGATTTAGTTAATGGATTAATTATCACACATATTGATGAAAATATGAAAGATGAGGATGATCAGTTTATTAATGATGGACCTCCTTCTTATGATCATTATGGTGCGTTTGTTGTTGACCAGGGTGAGCCTGATGATTTAACAGAATATCCCTGGCAATATAAATTTGATGCTCCTTTTTCAAAGGAATATGGTGATCGTAGAACCAAATTTACCCCTAATACTTATCTTTATCAATCTAATGCGTATGATGAAACCTGGTCGGGGATAGGGATTGTAGAAATATCTGAACCGGGTGAAATTATGACATTTGTTAAGGAATATGTTTATCCGCCATTATTATATATCAGTTTTTTTGATCCTGGTAATCATTTTGCTTCTTCTATTTCCAATCCTTACCTTAATGAAGATGGTACCGTATGTTTTGTTGCGGTAGGTTCAACGCAGACTAATTATATTGGTACTCTCTATTCTTTTAACACACAAAAATCTAACACTCAAGATCCAGACGGACCCGTTCCTATTACGGAAACTGTTAAAGCGCTTGATACAGGTGCATATCCTGTTACCATAGATGCAGGATATAATGATAGTAGATTAGCTGTTATGAGTGCGAATGATAATATAATTTCTGTTTATAATGTTAATATGAGTACAGGTGACCTATCCTTGAGATCAATATTTAAGCCTTACGGCTCAGTTTTTAATAAATATACAGGTCTGGTGTTGCATCCAACATTACCGATTGTTTATGCAGCATCTCAAGATGATACGATAGGGATGCCTGGTGCTATATATGTCTTTTCCCTTGATCAGACAGGATATTTCTGGGAGCCAATACAAAAAATATTAGTGGGCAATAATCCGCAAAGCGTTTACTTGACTCCTAATAATACCAGACTTGCTTTGGTGAATGCTGAAGGGAATGTTCAGATATTTAATGTAAATACCTCAACAGGGCTTTTAACTGAACGAGGGAAATTTACACCTCCTGTAACAACATTCAATGGTAACAATGTAATTTTAAGTCCTGGAGGCGCTAAAGGTTATATAGCTGGAAAAGATGAAGGTGTAATTTTTGTCTTTGATGCATCTTTGACAGGTGATTATTCCTCTATTATTCAAACTGTTCCAACAAGTCAAACTCCGCTATATATTGCAATGAATTCAAATGCTACTATGCTTTCAGTGATAAACGCTGGTGATGCGTATATTTATTATTATAAAAGAAACTCTTCATCAGGGAGATTAACTAAAGTTGGTGATGTTCGTCAGAAAGGGCAGGCATTTACCGATGTTCCTATTACAAGTAACATAATTATGATGTCAAACGGATTAGTGGGTTTTGCACCCTGTAGACCGACTGGACGCATCGTTGCGTTTGATACGAGAAAGAAAAATAGTCAACCTGAAAGTCTACAATTTGTAACGGGAGGTAAATTACCAACCAATGGTGCTATCTCGCAGGATGAAACTGTTTATGCACTTAGTACTGAAGGGGAAAAAATTACTCGTATATATAGAGTGTTGTTTACAGTAGATTCGACGGATTGGGAACTGTTTGATTAAGAGAAAAACCAAAATATTATAATCCAACATTTATGTTGCACCCCCACCCTTCCCTCCCCCATTATAGGGGGAGGGTATAGGGAGGGGGTTTGAAACCGTTCCCTACAAAAACCCTTTAGAGTTTATTCAGAATTTTCTTCATCTCTTTCTTGTATTGATCTACCTTTTTAGTCAAATCCTGGTATCTGAGGTTTGTCCTTAATAGTCTTTCAGCAAGAGTTTTCGCAAGATTATAACTGAATATTGGTGATGATTCGAGGAATTTTTGAAGTTTATCCTGTGTAATCTTGAGAAATGTCGAAGGAACCACAGCTCTAATAGTTGCACTTCTTGGTGTTCCCAATATCCCTGACATTTCACCAATAAACGAACCCACATTTGAAATGTAATCGAGATGAAGCCCTGACCTCATAACTTCAACTTTCCCTTTAAGGAGGATATATAACTCGTTTGAATTTTCTTCTTCATAAAATAGAACGCTTCCTGGTTCGCAAGCTATAGTTTCAAAGTTATACTTTTTAATCAATTCGATATCTGTAAAAAAGTCTTTTAGATTGTCAGTAATAGACTGAGAGAGAGGTTCAACTTTCTTCATTTTTTGTTCTATAATATAAATCGGTTCTTCATATTCGTATAATCCAAACTCCGGTTGCTCTCCCTTTTTTACCTTTAATAAGTCAATTAATAATTCTCCCGGTGTCTGGTATCTCTCAACTTTTTCCTTTTGAACCATTTTATTAATCACAGCAGCAAAATTACTTGAAATATCATCTTTGATAATTCTTACATAAGGAATTTTATCCGTGACGTGTTTTGTTCTTACCACTGCAGCGCTGAATCCGGAAAAAGGAAGTTGACCGGTTAATGTATAATAAAGTGTGATGCCTAAAGAATATATATCACTTCGAATATCAATATCTTCTAATCCTTGAGCTTGTTCAGGGGAAATATAATTTATGGTGCCAAGAATTATGCCTACCTGAGTAATGGCTGGGTCGGTAATATCCTTACAGAGACCGAAATCAGCTATCTTAATTATGTTGTCTCTGGTTATAAGGATATTTTCAGGTTTTATATCTCTATGGACAATGTTATTACTATGGGCGTGGTTAAGAGCAGAAATGACTTGAATAGCAATGTCCATCGTCTGCTGTTCGGGAATAAATCCGAATTTTTTAATTAATGAACTTAGTGAAGTTCCATCAATATACTCCATTGCAAAATAATAATAACCATCTGCAAAACCAGCATCAAAGCCTTTAATAATGTTCTTATGTTTCAATTTTTGAGTCGATTTAATTTCTCTCTGAAATCTCTCAGTATATCTCCTATCGATATAATACTCGGGGAATAATATTTTTAAGGCAACAATTTGATTTGTTTGTTCATCAATTCCTTTATAAACAACACCCATACCACCACTACTGATAAATTCGGTAATCAAGTATTTAGAGAGTCTACGATTTTCGAGATTGAAAATAGCTTGGTCCGAACTCATCTTCGGGGTAAATTTACTATCAGCCACCTCTGTTAAATCTTTTTCTTTATATGAATCCTGTTCCGTCATAAATATACCTTTTATATAAGTGGTGCGACATTTATGGCGCAATAAAAATACTGCGAGCTAAAGCTTGCACCACATTGTGACACGACATTTATGTCGCAAGAGATGCGAACTAAAGTTCGCACCACTGCGAGATAAATCTCACACTACATTAGATATTATGTTCTTTATTGTAATTTCAAAATCTGTAAGGTTGAAAGGTTTTTTAAGAATATAAGAAATATTCAGGTCTTTAATTATGTCATCTTTGAAATCAACACTAAAACCCGTGCAGAAAACGATTTTGGTTTTTATTTTGTTATCTTTAATTAATTGGGCGATTTCAAGCCCATTTATGTCCGGAAGAATGTAGTCTATAAAAACCATATCATAGCGATTATTTTTTAATCTCTCGATTCCAGCATAACCTTGCAATACCGATTCAACAGCAAAATCGTTATTTTTAAGTATATCACTCAATAATTCTCCAATAATGGGATTATCATCAATAACAAGAATTCTCTTCTTTTGAGTTTTTTGCTTTGTCATCTTGATATTATCTGGCAGAAGAGGAAATGTGATTGTGAATTTTATTCCTTTTGGTATGGTTAGTTCGGCTGAAATTAATCCCTGACATTTTTCAATAGTTTTCTTTACGATAGATAAGTCAATTTTCAAACTGGATATTCTTTTCGTAAATCCGGCTTCAAATACCTTTTCAACATCCTCAATTTTCATTTTAACATCTTTACTTGAGATAGTAATAAATAAATCATTCGTTTCAGACTGAGTACTTATAATGATTTTGCCCCCATTAGGCATCATCTCGATACAGAAATAGATTATATTCTGGATAATGTCGAGACAGTCTCTCTCTTTGATAAAAATTTTTGGAACAGAAGATAAATTGGTTATAAATGAAATATGAGGTGAGACATCCCTTGTTATTACTGATACATCGATGAGGGATATGTTATCTATGATTTGGGTTATTAATTTATTTATATCAACATTTGTTTTGGTCAAGATATGAGAATGGCTGATTTGTTCCTGGAAGTCCCTCAGGATATTAGACATATTTTGAGAAGCATCTTCGATGGCTAAAAAATTTTGTTTCAGTTCATCCTGTAGGTGAATTTTTTTAGCCATTTGTACTGTGCCTAAAATAATAGTCAGAATGTTGTTGAGGGTGTTTATTCTTTCAGCAAAGGAATCAATAGTTGTGAAGAGCCTTTCAGCAGAATCGATTTTATTATTAAGGTTCTCGTATCTCTGGCTAATATTAAATAGTTCGTCATGAAGAACCTTTATCTTATAACAAGCTTGAATCTTACGCCAGAACTCCTCTTCTGCAAAGGGTTTTAGAAGGAATTCATCGATGAAATTATAAATAGATTTATTTTTGAAATCAATCGTATTGTTTTCATCCGAGAGAAGTATTATGGGTATGTAAGGATTTTGCGGACCAATCTTTAGGATATTGATTATTCTAAAATCTTCCATTTCTAAGGAATTGGAATGTAAAATCATTATGTCAATTTTATGCTTTTTTACTATTTCGGTTGCTTCTTTAATGTTATTGATAAGTAAACTATTATAACCACGAGATTCAAGGATATGTTTTATATTTTTTATGTCGGATTTTAATTGGTTGATAATGAGTATACATTTTTTTGAGACAAATCTTTGATTAGTCAATGTGAGGTCTGAAAAGAGATAGTTTTCCATTTGAATTTTGTCATCAATAGAACAGGTTTTGTTTCTCCCTGAATTTTTGGCTTCGTAAAGGGCATTATCCGCTCTGATAACGAGGGTTTCATAAGAAAATATACTACTCTCTTCTTTCATTGAAGCGCATCCAAAGCTACAGGTAACATTGAGTCGTTTCCCTTCAAATTGAAATGGATAAATTTCAATCTGTCTTCTTATTTTCTCTGCGAGCTTTACTGCACCTGCTTGCTTTGTATTGGGTAGAATGATCAAGAATTCTTCTCCACCATATCTTCCCGGGATATCAATATCTCTCACGGAATTTTTTATTAAGAAGGCTATTTTTGATAGAACATAATCACCATATTTATGACCGTAAGTATCATTAATTGATTTAAAAAAATCTATATCAATCATAATGCAGGAAAGGGATTCGGAATATCTTTTTGCCCTTTTAAATTCTGCCTTTAATCGCTCTGTAAGATAACGTCTATTATAAAGATTTGTCAGGCTATCAGTTATGGATAGGACTTCAAATTGTTTTCTGCTCTCGTTGAGTTCAGTATAGATAGAGTGAAGTGACAAATAAGCTTTTACTTTTGCGATAACCTCTTCCGGGATAAATGGTCTTGTTAAGAAATCGTTTATACCGCTATTTAAATAACTTATAATCTGGGATTTGGACAATCTCCCACATATAAGGATAATAGGGATGTAATTATTTTGTCGTATTTTTACGATTTGCTTTAAGATGTCATCTTGATTTTCTTTAAACCATTTTTGGCTCAACAATATTAAATCCGGAAGAGATTTAGGCGATAACTTGGGGATTTGATTTTGTTTGGAAAAAATTTCAATTTCAAGAGACCCATCGGATAAAATTTCACTCAGGGCATCTGTGCAATTTTCATCCGGTTCGATAATTAATATGCTTTGTTTGTGTTGCATAGTTTTTATTAAATAGTAGGGGAGTGTGACAATACATCCATATAAAACTGGGTGATTTTTCCTTAATGATTTTTTCTAAAGAAATTGAATAATAAGGGATTACATTTATCAACAAAAATTTTCCATTATGCATCAATATTTGTAAGGGACACATATATGCGTCCCCCACATTTCAGGATATATATCCTGAACTATTAATAATTAATTAAAATATTAACGATTAGAGAGTTTAGTTTGTAGAAACTATTGCCGATTTAATTTATAATAGAATATTTTATTTGGAATTTAACTGAGTCAGATGAGCAAGAAAACAGCTTTATTATATAATGCAAACTACAAATTGCACAATATGGGAAATCACCCAGAATCCCCTGAGAGAATCTCAAGAATTCTTAAGCTGATTAAAGAAAAGAAGATTGATAAAAATCTTAAGATTATCAGTGTGAATGGGTCGGCTCAAGGTGAGATTCACCTTGTTCATAGGGATTATTATGTTAATTATATTCAGTATATGTGTAATGGGGGTTATGCACATATTGATACGGATACTTGGGTTTGTAAGAAAACACTCTCTGTAGCGAAGTCGGCAGTTAAAACTGTAATTGAGGGACTTGACTTAATAATATCAAAGAAAGTTAAAAACGCTTTTTGCCTTGTTAGACCTCCTGGGCATCATTCGTCTCCATCAAGGGCGATGGGTTTCTGTTTCTTTAATAACGTTGCCATAGCCGCACGTTATCTACAAAAAAAGCATAAAGTAAAAAAGATTTTAATTGTGGATTGGGATGCTCATCATGGGAATGGAACACAGGAAATTTTTTATCGTGATAATTCTGTTATGTATTTCTCAATACATCAGAAAGATATGTTCCCTTTGACAGGTTATGAAGATGAAATCGGTGAAGGTAAAGGAAAGGGTTATACGGTTAATGTTCCTGTTATGGGAAATATTTCTGCTAAAGAGTATGTTAATTTGTTTGAGAAGAAGCTGAATTTTATTAAGGGGAAATTTAAACCTGAGTTTATATTAGTATCTGCAGGCTTTGATGGGCATAAAGACGATGCTTATAGTAATCTATCTTTATCTGAAAAAGATTATGCGAAGATGACAAAGTTAATTCTCAATCTTGCGGATGAAACCTGCGATGGCAAGCTTTTATCAGTTTTAGAGGGCGGCTATCATTTAAATTCGTTACAAACTTCTGTTCTTCTCCACTTAAAGCAACTCATCAATTTTTCTGCTGATTAATACATATTTAACCACGAATCACACAAATCTTCACAAATTTTTAACTTGCTTTTTGTCCTTATTATAAATTATTCAATACATCTTAAAATCGAATTGACAATTACGGTAGAAATCCATAGTTTTTGATTAATACTTTTTTGGAATGTAGCCACTAAATCACACGAAATAACCTTGAATATACCTTGTAATTGGAACGCATATATGCGTTCCCTACAATAATTTCCCTCTTGAGATGGGATAAGGGTATGTACATTAAGATTTTTTAATGTGAAGATTAAAGAATTTAATTTTGTTCTTATTCGTGTAATTTTGTTTTTTTTGTGGCTGTCTTTAAGTATTTATTTGAATAGAAATCAGAGAAAAAAATAATGGCAAAGAAAACAACTAAATTAAATCTCGATATTCTTGAGGTTGCAAAAAATTCTCTTATTATTGAAGCGGATGCAATCAATGATTTGATCAAAAGGCTTGATAGTGGCTTTATAAAAGCTGTGGAGAAGATTAACTCCTGCACTGGGAAAGTGATTGTGACAGCTGTCGGGAAATCGGGTCATATAGGAAGAAAAATAGCAGCGACTTTTGCAAGTATTGGGACACCTGCATTTTTTGTCCATCCTACTGAGGCTTATCACGGTGATTTGGGAATGATTAAAGCAAATGATATTGTTCTTGCTATATCAAATAGTGGTGAATCTGATGAAATTATTAATATTGTTCCTGTAATTAAAAAGATTGGTGCCTACATTATACTTTTAACAAGTAGTCTTAGGTCATCATTAGCAAAGATGAGTGATATCGTAATCAATGTAAGTGTTGATAAAGAAGCTGATATATTAAATCTTGCTCCAACGGCTTCTACAACGGCTACTCTTGCTTTGGGAGATGCGATGGCAGTTGCATTGCAGAAATTAAAAGGATTTAAAGAAAAAGATTTTGCCTTATTACATCCGGGAGGAGCGCTTGGTCGGAGTTTTTTACGTGCTAATTCCATAATGCTGAAAGGTAAGGCATTAGGTAAAGTTCATAAAACTTGCACTTTAAAGGAAGCAATCATTGAATCAAGTAAAAAGAATCTTGGGATTTTGTGTATTGTTGATAATAGAGATAAATTATGTGGAATTTTAACTGATGGTGATATCAGAAGAATCTTCTTGAAATATGATGGGCAGGAACTTGTCTTTGCACTCACTGACAAAGTGGAAAATTACATAACAAAAAATCCTTTGATTATTTATCCGAACACATTGTGTGGTGACGCCATAAAAATTATGGAAGAAAAGTCGACGTATGTAATGCCTGTAGTAAACAAAAGTAAAAAGTTAATGGGCGTTTTACGAATGCATGAGCTTGTCTCATACGGTTTTGCAATTAAAGCGAATGGAAATGAATAAAAAAAATTCAGTAATGTAGCGGTTTGATTATAAATTTTTAAAAATTATTGTTCCAAATTATTTTGTAGGGGCGGGGTCACCCCGCCCTTCTATAAAGGCGAGGAAACCTCGCCCCTACAGTTCATTTATGAACAGAACTTTTTAAAAATCTATTATCAAACTTATAAAAAAATATATAAAAGGATTTGGGAGATTCAAGACGATTTAATAGAACACAGATTTACGCTGATTGAAACGGATTTACACTGATATTTAATATGTGAAAATCCGTATGAATCTGTGTCAATCCGTGTTCGATTTTGTTATTTATTATGTTTAGTAATTTTGAAGTAACTGTCATATTACATTTCGATAAAAAAGGAGTGATATGTTTTTTAAGAAGATTGAGACGCAGGGTTTCAAATCTTTTTGTCATAAGACTATTATAGATTTTGATAAAGGATTATTTGGTGAGAAATAGAGTTGAGAAGAGTAAGGATATTTTTAATAGAATTTCCGGTTTAATAGAAGAGGCAAGAAAAAAGGTTGCCATTACTATAAATCAGGAAATGGTGATTCTTTATTGGAATATAGGGAAAACTATCAAAGATGAGATTATAAAATCAGACAGGGCGGAATATGGAGAAAAAACAGTGAACTCACTGAGTTCACTATTGGTTATTAAATATGGAAGATCTTTTTCCACAAGAAATTTATGGTTTATGGTTCAATTCTATGAGAATTATCCAATTCTCCACGCACTGCGTAGAGAATTAGAAGGACTGAGTTGGACACATATAAGAAGCCTTTTACCGATTAAAGATAACTTAAAGCGACAATTTTACGCAGTACTCTGTCAGAAAGAACGATGGAGCACACGTACTCTTCAGGGAAGAATAAGTAGTATGCTTTATGAAAGAACGGCTTTATCAAAACTACCTGAGAAGACCATTGAAATGCAACTAAAAGAACTAAGAGAAGAAGATAAAATGACACCGGAATTAGTTTTTAGAGACCCTTATGTATTGGATTTTTTGGAACTTACTGACACTTATAGTGAAAAGGATTTAGAAAGAGCGATATTGAATGCATTAGAAAAGTTTATTATTGAATTAGGAAAAGATTTTTATTTTGTTGCAAGACAAAAAAGAATTACACTTGATGATATTGACTACTATATTGATTTGGTTTTTTATCATAGAAAATTAAGATGTTTTGTGGTGATTGACTTAAAACTTGATAAATTCAGAGCAGAATATAAAGGGCAGATGGAACTTTATCTTAGATATTTAGAGAAATATGAGGTAATTAAAGATGAGAATCCACCTGTCGGACTTATTTTATGTGCTGAAAAAGGCAAGGAACAGATTGAGTTGTTATTTTTGCAAAAAGATAGGATAAAGGTGACAGAATATCTAACAGAATTACCATCAAAGGAATTATTTGCTGAAAAATTACATAAGGCAATTCAAACAGCACAATTACAACTGGAGATAAAAAACGAAAATATGGTGTAATATGAGAATTATCTCGCATAAATAACCACGACATAAATGTCGTGTTCCATTAAAAAAGGAGCGATATGTTTTTTAAGAAGATTGAGATACATGGATTCAAATCTTTTTGTCATAAGACTCTTATAGATTTGGATAAAGGATTAACGATTATTGTTGGTCCAAATGGATGTGGTAAAAGCAACATCTTTGATGCAGTAAGATGGGTTCTTGGTGAGCAAAGTGCCAAATCTCTTCGTGGTGGCAGAATGGGAGATGTGATTTTCGGTGGAAGTGCTATGCAAAAACCGATGGGATTCTCTAAAGTTACCATAACTATTTCTAATGAGACAAAAATTCTGCCAATTGACTTTACTGAGATTGATATAACACGAAGACTGTTCACTGACGGTGAAAGTGAATATCTGATTAATAAAAAAGCTTGCAGATTAAAAGATATACACGAACTCCTTATGGATACTGGTGCTGGAACATCCGCCTATTCGATAATGGAACAAGGGAAAGTTGACCAGATTATTACTTCTAAACCGATTGAGAGGAGAGCCATATTTGAAGAGGCGGCGGGGATTACTAAATATCAATCTAAAAAAGATGAAGCTCAAAGAAAATTACAGAGAACAGAGGAAGACCTTTTACGCATCACAGACCTTTTGGATGAACTCAAGAAACAGGTTGGCTCATTGAAAAGACAGGCAAATAAGGCTGAAAGATATAAGGAATTAACGGATGAGCTGAAAAAATTGGAAGTTCAACTTCTGTATAAACGTTTTCTCGAATTGTCTGACAGAAATAAAGAAATAGAAAAAGAGTTCGATGAAAAATCCAAACAAGTTATTGAGATTAACACTCTTATCGCAAAATTAGAAGCCGAACAATCAGAATCCTCACTTCAGTCTGAATCTTTGAATAAAAAATTGTTAGAATCAAATAATTCTAAATATGACCTTAGAAGTAATATTGAGAAGTGCCAGAGCAGTCTTGAATTAAATAATTCTCAAATCAGTAATATAGAAAATCTCGTCGGAAAGCTGAACACAGAGATTTCTCAATTAAAGGCTCAACAAGCAATTCAGGTAGAAGAAATCTCAAAATTATCTAAGGACTTGAAAGAGCTGGATGCAGAAATTGATAAAGAAGAGAAAAAGCATAAGGAAATTCTTGAACACTTTGAAGTTTCTAAAGGAGTTTTGAAAGATAAGATTGAACGTAAGTCTACTCTCGTAGTCCAGATACGAGATTTGCAGATGCTCATTAATAATCTTCACAATGAGTTGGAATTAGCGAAAAAATTTAGAGAAAAATTTATCGCTGACAAGAAATTAATTGAAAAACAGAAAAAAGAACTCACCGAAAAGTTATCTTCTATGAACGATTATCTCGATGAAGAAAGAGAAGATATACGCAATATTAATATTGAGATAAGTAGCTGTGAAAAAGAAGAATTAAAAATCGATGAAAAACTCGAGGGCTTGATACAATCTATACCAAAAGCTGAACAGGAATTAGCAGAGTTAAATAATGAGAAGTTGACTTATGAATCAAGATTAAAGGCGTTGATGGAACTTCAGGAATCATATGAGGGCTTTTCTAAAGGGGTCAAGGAAATCCTTTCATCTGCCCATAATGGCGAGCTTAAAGGAATCTGTGGTGTTGTGGCAAGTTTAATAACCACTGAAGAAAAATATGAAATTGCTATGGAATCAGCCTTAGGTTCAGGGATGCAAAATATTGTAACTGAAAGTAGTGAAGATGCAAAGAACGCCATTGATTATCTTAAATTAAAGAATGCTGGGAAGGCAACGTTTCTTCCATTGGATTTAATTAAACCATTTGATAGGTATGAAAGCAAAGATATTCAAAGCCAGCAGGGTGTCGTAGGATGGGCAATAGAGCTGGTGGAATTTGATGATAAATTCAAAAAAATTGCAGAATATTTGTTAGGCAACGTTGTCATTGTTGAGACTCTCGAGGATGCTATCAGATTAGAAAAAATGGGAATCAGGCATAGATATGTTTCTCTTGTGGGGGACATTCTCAATCCGGGTGGCTCGATGATAGGAGGAAGTTATATTAAGAGTGGGATATTGGGACGAGAACGGGAATTGAAACAGTATGAAAAAGAAGTTTTAAGGCTTAAGGATTCAACGGAAAAATTACAGAGGGAATTAGATTCTGAAAAAGAAAAGTATAATGATTTAAATGAGAAGAAACTCAATTTACAAAGTAGTATTCAGAAATTTGCTCTAATTAAAGTTTCCAAACTTAAAGATGTTGATAAACTTATTACTGATATTAATAATATAGAAAAAGAGTTGATTCAGATTGACGACAAAATTAGAGAATCAGAAGATAATCTGCTAAAATTGGAAGATGAGAATAAGCAGATATTTGGAAAAATAGAAATTACGCAAAAAGAATTAGGAACAATTCAGGTAGAACATTCTCAGCTTGAAAAAGAAACGATTGGTAAAGATTCTGAGCTTGATGAATTAAATAAGACCATAACGGATATTAAAGTCCATCTTGCCTCTTTGAAAGAAAGAAAAGAGGCAACAATTAATAGGTTGAAATATTTAGAACAGGAAGTGCAAAATTCATATAAACTGGTAGATGAAAAAGAAAACGAGATCAAAACTCTCTCTCAAAAAAAGAATGAGATTTTCAAAGAGATAGAAAAATCAAGTGAGAAGATTAAGGAATTAGAAGGAGAACATAAACGATTAGAAGAGATATGTGAATCATTAAATCAAGAAAAAGAGTCTTTAGTTTCGGGTTTAACTAAGCTTGGTAGCGAACTCTCTATTCAACAACGAAATAAAAATATTCTTCAGAATGAGCTACACGAAACCGACGTTAAGAAGACTGAATTCAAAGTCCAGCTTGATAATATCAGAAAACAAGCCGAAGAAAAATTTATGAAGAGCTTTGATGAGTTAGTAAAAGAGATTGAGTCCTTAGATATGGATGCTGATGCAATTTATAAACAGATTATGGATATTAGAAGAAAGATAGAAGATATGGGTCCTGTGAATCTCCTTGCCATTGAGGAATATAACCAATCGAAGGAACGGCATGATTTTATGGTGGAGCAGGAAAAGGATTTGTCGGAAGCAAAAGAAACGCTTATTAAGACAATAAAAAAGATAGATGAAACAATAATAGAGATGTTTCAAAAGAGTTTTTCTATTGTTCGAGAACATTTTAAAGAGACGTTCAGAAGATTATTTGGTGGTGGTCAAGCCGATTTAATTTTGACAGATTCAGAAAATGTCTTAGAAGCAGGTGTTGATATTGTTGCAAAACCACCGGGTAAAAAGTTGCAAACCATAAATCTTCTGTCAGGTGGAGAGAAAGCCCTGACAGCAATTGCTCTATTATTTGCTTTATTTTTAGAGAAGCCCAGCCCTTTCTGTGTTCTTGATGAAATTGATGCTCCTCTTGATGATGCGAATATTGATAGGTTCAAAACACTGATTCGTGAATTTAGCAAGACAACACAGTTTATTATAATCACTCATAATAAGCAGACAATGGAATTAGCGGATACGCTTTATGGAGTGACTATGGAAGAGCCTGGAGTATCAAAGATTATTTCTGTAAAATTTGAGGAATTAGATGACAAAATGCTTGTTGGATAGTCATTATTCGTGATATAATATAATTTAGGATATTTGAAATATTAACAACAAAATGTAGCGGTCAGATTTATCTGACTTAATTATATTGTATGCAAATTGCATTGTCACATTGTGATTTGAGATTTCTGAAATAATAGTAAAGCATAATGTAGCGGTGCGATTTATCGCACAAAATAAATAATGTCGGATAAATCCGACCGCTACAACATTACTTTTTCAGAGATCTTGATTTATGAAATAATAAAACAAAGGGTATAATTATGGCAAAAAAAATGAATAAAGAGCAAATAATAGAGATTCTAAAAACAAATGTCGAATTATACAAAGATGAACCTGAGTTTGTAGAATATATTGTGAATCTTGCAATGTATCTTATTGAGTATCAAAAATTAGATGACGGACAAAAAGGGAAACTTGATTTTAGTTCTTTTGAGCCTATAGAGGGTTTTCAGAAATATTTTATTGAAAAAGGTATTAAATGTCATAATTGTGGGAAGGTCTATGATAATCCAGGGATTTGCCCTGAGTGCGGCGCTTTTAATAATTGATATTGGTTGTGAAAATTCAGAAAATTAGGGACAGATGATGACCGTCTATCACTAATTTTAATAATAAGGATTAAAAATAATTCGTATATTAAATAAATCAGATATCCCTTCAATTACAAAATTATTAAATGATTCGATGGAATATGATAAAATATTCTTTGATGGATTAGTTAATGAAAAAATATTTGGTGATGAGCGATATGATTCGCAATCTACGCTTGTAGAAGAGCAAAATGGGAAAATAATTGGGTTCATTGATGGTGTTTATGAAAAGAGAGAGAAAGGAAGTCAGGGTTGGATAAAATTACTTGCTGTGCATCCTGAGCATCGACAAAAAGGTGTTGGTTCTGTGTTGCTCAAGAAGGTTGAAGCATATCTCATAAAGTTTGGCATTGAATATGTTACCATTATGGATTCTGCCCCAAATTATTATATGCCTGGTCTTGATTTTCGATATACAGAAGGGAATTGCTTCTTGCTAAAAAATGGTTATGAGAAAACAGGTGAAAATATTAATCTTATCGCTGATATTGGACCTGGCCAGTTTAATGTGGATTCAGATATAAAGCGACTTTCTAAAGAAGGAGTCATAATAAAAAGAGCTGATAAAAATAATAAAGAAGCTGTAATTAAGTTTCTTACTCAAGCGTTCCCAAGCTGGTTGGGAGAGGTTAACGAAACATTTAAGAATAATCTCGTTTCTCTTTATATATCTATCATTGATGATAAGGTGGTAGGTTTTTCTGCCTATGATGGTAATAATCGGGGTATCGGATGGTTTGGACCGATGGGAGTTTTACCAGTAATGAGAGGTAAAGGAATTGGTGCAATCTTGTGCGAATTATGTTTAAGAGATATTGCATTACAAGGGCATAAACAGAGTATTATCCCCTGGGTTGGTCCTGTCCGATTCTATTCAAAGGTTTGTAATTCAAGGATTGATAGATTATTCTGGACTTATAGAAAAAATCTTAAGTGAAAAATAATCGTGAAAAATGGGGACAGACGATATAGATTAGTCCCCATTTTTTTATTGATTAAAATGCCATAAAGCGGGATATTAATCCCGCTTTTATATTTTAAGGGAAAATATTATTTAACAGGACAAACAGGATTTAACTTTCTTTATTATCTTGTAAATCAATTGAATCTTGTTAATCCTGTCAAATATTTAAAGATATATAAACTTGGATATTTATTCCTTATGATTAGTGTTATTATTCTTACATATAATCGGTGTAATCAACTTATTAGATGCTTGGATAAGCTTTATGGACAAGGATATGACAACTTTGAAGTTATTGTTATCGATAATGGTTCAACTGATAAGACAATTGAAATCCTAAAATCACAATCTTATCCGAGGTTGAAGATATTTGAAAATAAAGAAAAGGCAAACTTTTCTCAGGCAAGAAATATAGGAATTGGATTAACAAGTGGTGATATTATAGCCTTTACTGATGATGATTGTGTGCCTGCGGATAACTGGCTAAGTCAAATTGATAAAGATTTAAGGGAATATGAAGCAGTTGGTGGAATAGTTCTTCCCTATAAACAATTGCATTATCCCGGATGGTGGCATCCTGAAATGGGATGGATGGTGGGATTCTCTGTCCCCGGTCATTATGATGAGAGGGCAGGGCGAATTTGCTATCCTCAAACAGCAAATCTCTCTATCCGAAAAAGTGTGTTAGAAAAAGAGAAATTTCAAGAGATGAGTGTCAATTTTCATAATGGAGAATCAGTGTATTATTCGGGGAGAGAAGATGTTGAACTCTGGAGAAGATTACGAATTAAAGGGTATAAAATCCATTTTAATCCAGCCCTGATTGTCTATCATGATATTCCTCAAGAAAGGCTTGATTGGAATTATTTGAAAAAACGGGCTTTTATCGATGGCTTCACATTCTATAAACGAGAGAAGAAGTATTCTTACATAAAAATTGCTCTTAATGACATAGTCAGTTTCCCATTTGTATTGGTGAAAAGTCTTTATGATAATGAGGAACGAGAAAAAGGGAATATTTATTTCCATTATTTTTGGATGCTTCGTCAATTCGGTGTAATCAAAGGGTATCTCGAAGATAAAAGATTATTTTCTGAGATTGTTTATTTAATAAAAGAAATATTAAAGATTATATTTGGTAGAATTAAAGGGAAGTTTAAGTGGTTATTTAGAAAAATCTTTGTTTTTATTTATAAATTAATTTGGCGAAGAGACCGTGGAAAAAAATTTTATAAAAAAATCTATCATAATGAATTAAAAAATATTCTTTTTATTGCACTTGGATTTTTAGGGGATATGGTTATTATAATGCCTGCATTAAAGTTGATTAAAACGAAATATCCTGATAGTAAATTATCGTTGCTTTGTTATAAGAATGGTTATGATTTGTTGAATAATGAGAATATTGTTGATGAGATTATAGTGCTGGAAAAATGTAGTCAAAAAAATAAAAAAAATTGGTTAAAGAATTCTCTTAAAAAATTAGGACAACTCAAATTTGATGTGGGTATCATATCTTATTATCATTATGCTCAGCCGATTTTTCTTTTTAAAGCCAATATTGAGTATCTTATTGGTTTTGATAAAGATTTGGCATTTAGCAAACAATTATGGTATGATTTATTGGATAAAAAGGTAGAAAAAGATTTGTTTATAAATGAAATTGAAAATAGCCTGCGATTGTTAAAGAGGATTGGTATTGATAGCACACCTGAAAGATATGAACTTCATTTTTCTAAAGATGAAATGAGTAAAAGAGAGGAACTTTTAGAACGTTATAATCTGAACCATAAGCCCCTAATTGCTATTCATGTCGGTGGCTTAATGGAATATAAAAGGTGGGAAGAAGAGAAATGGGCTCACTTAACTAAAATGATAGAATCATTAAACAAGTACACTGTAATTTTTGTTGGTGGTTTAGATGAGAAAGAAAATGTTGATAGAATAATTAATCGTGGCAATTTAAAGGCTCTCAATTTATGTGGAGAGACAGAGCCAAGGGAATTATATTTATTATTAAAATGTTGCAAGCTATTAATCACAACAGATAGTGGTCCTAAACATATAGGATTTATTGCTGATATACCTACCGTTACATTATATGGTTTACTAAATTATTTAAGATGGCAGGCGTATTGGAATGATGGCAGACATAGAGTTGTGAAAAGTCACAATCTCGATTTAACTTATGAAGAGACCATTGGATTACCCGTGAATCATTTGATGCAAGTTATTACACCAGAAATGGTTTTTGACGAAGTAATGAAAAGTTTGCGAGTTCAGGAACAATGTCTATTTTAAATGATTGAGATTTCGAAGTGAAAATTTTAATTTTAAATCATAATTTAAAAGAACAGGGAAATTATTTTAGGGCATTAAAATTCGCCCAGTATCTTGCTGATAAAAATCATAACGTTACGTTGGTAACGTCCTCTGATAGATGGTATAAGACTCGTAAATATTATGTCGTGAAAGTTTATGTAATTGAATCACCGAGTTGGTCTTTTGTTATAGGTATTGATATGGGTTGGTCACCATTAGGGCTTTTATATCGCTTATGGTTAGTGATGAAGAATAAATATGACATTGTTTATGGCTTTTCACACAAAATTGTTGATTTCATTCCTGCATATTTTTCAAAGATTTTTAAAAAGAGTTTTTATATTACTGATTGGTGCGATTGGTATGGAAAAGGTGGCATATTTGTTTTAGGGAAAGAATGGATAGATAAAAACTTTGATCTTTCAAGGTTTAGAAAATTTATTTTGGTGTCTTATTATAAGATGGAAGAATATTTAGAGGAATTTGTTCCTAAAAGAGCGGATATGGTCTCTGTTATCTGTAAAGCTCTTTATAATAGAGCAATTGGAATAGGGATTAAAGAAGAGAATTTAATACAGCTTTTTTCTGGAGCGGATACTGATAGCATTAAGCCAGTTGATAAAACTGAAGCAAGGCAGTTTATAAAATTGAATTCAATTTTAGGAATCCCTGAGAAACAGTGGTGCGACATTGATGTCGCAAATAAATGCGAGATAAATCTCACACCACGATTCACTATACTTGGTTATGTAGCAAATTATCATTTCGATGAAACTTTATTGTTTGAAGCCTTTTCAATAGTATGCAAAAAAAATAAGAATGTTAAATTGCTTGCAGTTGGACCTGACTTTAGCACAAGAAAAGAAAAATTAAAGGAGTTGGGTCTTTCATTATTTAACGTATCAACTAATAATAAAATTACTCCACAAGATAACATAATCTATTTTGGCAGAAGACCATTTAAAGAAATTAAGTATTTCTTAGGTGCCAGTGACATTTTATTATTACCGATGACTGATGTTTTAGCGAATCGAGGTCGATGGCCTCATAAGACTGGCGATTACTTATCCTCAGGGAGGCCAATTGTTGTTAACAACGTTGGGGATATTCCTGATATATTTAAAGGGAATAATGCTGGTTATATCGCGGAACCAAATGCAGAAGATTTTGCATTTAAAATTATTCAGATGATACAAGATAAAGATAAGTGGGAAGAATATGGTAAAAACACAAGACAAGTTGCTGAGACTGTTTTAAGTTGGCAAAATATTGGGAATAAATTGTATCATAAATTGAAAGAAAAAATTAGTGACTTATGAATCAGACTGTTTTTTTTGATGAGAAAGATTTGCCATCAGTTACAATTGTTGTCCCTGTTTATCAAGGAGAGAAATGTATTTCAGAATGTATCGAGAGTCTTCTTGATCTTGATTATCCAAAAGAAAAGATTGAAATAATTATAGTCGACAATAATTCTACAGATAAAACTATTAATATTGTTAAAAAATATCCAGTTAAGTGTATGGTGGAAAGAAAGCGGGGTGCTTGTTGTGCAAGAAATGCGGGATATAGAAATGCATCCTACGAATTAATTGCATTTACAGATAGTGATTGTAATGTAGATAAAAACTGGTTAAGAGAGCTTGTAAAACATTTCAAAGATGAAAAAGTTGGTGGATGTGGTGGACATCTTGAACCCACTCCACCTAAAAATATTATCGAAGAGTATGTAATTTATAAAGACATTTTATCTCAAGAAAGAGCCTTGAAACGTGAAAGAGTTTCTTTTCCGTTTTTAATCACGGCGAATGCTATTTACCGAAAAAAAGCATTGGATGCAGTTAATGGTTTTGATGAGAATTTCACAGTAGGAGGTGAAGATGCTGATTTAACCTGGCGGATAAATTGGTCGGGTTATAAAATCGAATTTGAACCTAAAGCTATTGTTTATCATAAACATAGGACAACCCTGGTAAGTTTGTTAAAACAAATAAAATCTTATGGCTCTGGCTCTTCCTATTTATTCTGGAAACATCATAAAAAGTTTGGTTTGAATAAACATATTGTTTTAAGTCCGTATTATGAATTGATAAATTCTTTTTTTAAGATACCTTTTTATTTACTTTTTAAGAAGGGTGGACTCCAAAGAATGCTTCCATTATTGGATTTTTTAGGCTCTCTATCATTTTTGATTGGGAAAATATCAACAAGTTTGAAACTTGGTATTCGATATTATTAGAAAGGTTGTAGTAAAATATTATGGGAGGAACAAATCAAAATTTTGATATTGTTTGCTTGAGTCATCTCAAATGGGAATTGACTCTATTTCAAAGACCACAGCAGATTATGAGACAATTGTCGAAAGATCATAAAGTCTTATATATTGCCTTTTGCAGTACAAAAGATTTTGTAAAAGGCATTTTAAAAGGGAACAAAAAAGATTATATGGGAAAATATAATGATAATCTTTATTATATCAATATTCCTTTTTTGCCATTCACGAAATATATAAATTATTTTCAGCATTTGATGCCAAGAATCGCTGCATTTGTCGCTAAAAAAATGGCAAAAAAACTTAATTTTAAAGATGTTTATTTGTGGCTTTATTATCCCGGTTATGTTGATTATCTGAAAAACTTTCGGTATAAAAAACTAATATATGATTGTATGGATTTATTTAGTGGTTTTCAGATGTCCTCAGGTAATGTTCAGGACCAGGAAAACAGATTGCTACAACGGGCTGATATAGTATTCACTGGTGGAAAAAGCCTTCAGAAATCTAAAGAAGGGATTAATCCAAGAACATATTGTTTTCCGAGTGGAGTGGAATATGACCATTTCTATAAAGCAACCTTAGATGAAACCACAATTCCTGAGGATATTAACAAAGTTAAGCGTCCAATTTTAGGATACTTTGGAGCTGTAGATGAAAGGATTGATTATAATCTAATTAATTATTTATGTGAAAAGAGACCTGACTGGTCAGTAGTTTTTCTTGGACCATTAATTTTTTATCAATTCGTTCCTGTTGACCAACCCAATTTTCATTTTTTAGGTAAGAAAAATTATTCTGAATTACCCAATTATCTGAAAGCATTTGATGTTTGTCTGATGCCTTTTGTAATAAGTGAATTAACTTTACATATAAGTCCTACAAAAACTCCCGAATATCTTGCAGGTGGAAAACCGGTAGTCTCAACAGCGATTCCTGATGTTATTGAAGATTATTCAGATGTAGTAAAGATTGCCAATGATTACGATGTGTTTATAGAAAAAGTTGAAGAATGTCTTAATAATAAAAGTGATGATTTGCATATAAAAATCAAGAATAAGGCTGAAACAAAGTCCTGGGAAAATGTTTCAAATGAGATGAGAAAGTTAATTAATGGAATTTAAATTATAATTGACAGTTTCCTCTATATATTTTTTACATAACTTAAGTGGTATATAAGGAGCCCTATTTATGCATATAGCTTTTGTCTATCCTGCTACGGAATTTGATCATAAGTATCATAAAGAATCCTTACCAATTGGTTTATTGTATTTGACAGCAGTTGTTGAAAATATTTATGGGGCAAAAGTGGATATTTTTGATTCCCGACATAATCAACCACTTCCAGACCTTTCAAGAATTAATTCTTACGATGTGATTGGTTTTACCTCGATGAGTATGCAAATTTCCAATGCCCTAAGGCTTGCACGTAAAATAAGAGAGGCTGGATTTTCAGGTAAAATCGTTTTTGGTGGACCTCATGCGAGTGTTGCTCCTGACCATTTAAAAAATCAACCTTTTATCGACGCTGTTTTTATTGGTGAAGCTGAAGAAACTTTCCCACAATATCTTTGTTATCTTGAGGGTAAATCCCATCAGTTGCAAAGGATATGGATTCGTGATTCTAAAAGAGAATGGAAATTTTATCCTGGGAAAGATTTTATAAAAGACCTTGATACACTTCCTTTTCCAGCTCGTGAAAAGTATGAGAATCTTATAAAACGAATTCGCTTTATTAATATGACGACCACGCGTGGTTGTCCATTTCAATGCAATTATTGTCAACCTTCTAAGCAAATTTTGTTTGGTAAATATGTGAGAAGACGAAGTATTGATAATATTATAGCAGAAATTGAAGATGCTAAAAAGAAGTTTGATATTACAGGTTTCTCAATTGATGATGATACATTTACTTTTAATAAAAAAATAGTTTTGGAATTATGTGAAAGATTAAGACCCTTGAAATTAAATTGGTCGTGTCAAAGTAGGAGTGATATTGATCGAGAGACTCTTGAAAAAATGCGTGATTCCGGCTGTCAAATGTTGTTCGTAGGAGTAGAAAGTGGCTCTCAGAGAGTCCTTGACCTGATGAATAAATCAAATACTGTTCAAAAGAATGAGGAATTTATTAAAATCTGTAATGAAGTTGGTATACAAACCTGGTGTAATATGATGGTGGGTTATCCTGGTGAGACCAAGGAGGATATGGAGCATTCTCTACAATTTGTGCATCGAACTAATCCCTCTCGGGTTTGCGTAAGTCAAGTAACCCCATTTCCCGGTACCGATCTCTGGAAATCTCACCACGATGATATTATACAGAGGGGTTGGGATGATGTAGCAAGACATATAAGAAAACCTAAGTTCAAATCAATGGCAAAATACCAAAGGCTTATTAAATATTTTATGATATTGATGTCAAAAGATTTTGACCAATCCCTTAACATTGACCTTATAGATTCTTCTCCAATTGCATCTTTATTTAATCGTTACTTTCCGTTTCTTTTATCGTATCAGAGAGTTTTTAATTTTCTTACAAAGAAACAACTTGAATATTATTCTCTTTTTCGCAAAGCCCTTGATAGTGTTCGATCAGGGAATATCAAAGAAGGTCTTAATCAATTAGAAGATTTAAGAATCCACTTTCCTTCAAAAACAGAGATTTTGGGGAATCTGGGATGGATTTATCTCACGACAGGTAATCCTCATAAGGCTATTGAAAGTTATAAATGTTTTCTTGATATTGAACCTGATAATCCTGAAGTTCATTTTCTTATTGCAAAAGCGTTTCTCGAGATAGGTCAGATACAACAAGCTCGCGCAGAACTTATTGAAACGATTAGATTGTCGCCTAATCATAAGCCAGCAAATGAAGCTATTAAAGCATTAGAAGGCAACGTTAAGTGATTTTAGTGATTTTTATAATCCTTGTTTTTTTCTATTTCCCATAGATAAATTCACATAATATTTATTGTATGATAATGAATGTATTTTAAGATTATCTCTTTTGATTTTGATTAATATAATGCAAAATGAAACCGATAATATAAAATCTAAAACCATCTTTCAGGAAGAACTAAGTCCTATTTTGCAGTTGATGAAGTCCGGAAAAACTGATGGTGTAAATGAGCTTAGTTTACTTCTTGAAAAGTATCCTGATAATCTTGAGATAATGGGGCATCTGTGGACAGCGTTTGCTATAAAAGGGGAACATCAAAAAGCTATTGATATATTAACAAGGTATAAGGAACTTCAACCTGAAAATCTGGAAGCGCAGTGGAGAATCGGAGACCGTTTGGTGAATTTGGGTAAACTTGAAGAAGCTCTTGAGACTTATAAAGAAATTCTAAAAGAGAATCCCGATTGTATGGATGCCAATATGGGGATTCGTTATGTTGATTATCTCAAGAGACGTAAACATATTCAAACAGAAACTTATATTCCTAAAAAAGTAAAATTATCTGAGAGACAGGAGTCAAATTGGGAATTAAATAAAAAAGAATTTAAAGAGCTAAAGCTTAAATTAAAGTCATTCCCACCTTTTCTATTTCTTGAAGGCACAACAAAGTGTAATTATTATTGTCGGACTTGTAGTAAAGGTTATGGCGAATATTATGCTGAGGATTTGCATCCCGACATTTTTAATAAAGTTCGACAAGAGTTAATGCCCACCAATGTGCGCATTAGTATTACTGGATTTGGAGAACCCACTTTAGCAAAAAATTTTGATGAGATTCTCCAAATGTGTTTAGAAAATGGTTCGGTGGTGCATTTTGCAACGAATGCCTCTTTATTAAATTTTAATCGAATAGAAAAATTAACACAATACCCTGTTGAAGTATATTTATCCATAGATGGTGCATCGAAAGAGACATTTGAAGAAATTAGAATGGGCTCCAATTTTGAGCTTGTTTGTGAAAAATTAGTAATGGTTAAAAAATTACGAGATATTTATCTTTCAAAAGATTTTTCACTTTTTTCTTTTTTATTTGTAGCATTAAATAGAAATATTAGTGAACTACCTGATGTCGTAAATATGGCGCATCATTACGGAATTAATTCTATCTTAGTACTTGATTATTTATTTGGATATAGAGATTTTGATCAGCAATCATTAAGATATGAACCTGAAAAAGCTAATTATTATTTAAAAGAAGCGGAAAAAAAAGCTGATGAATTAGGAATAGTATTAAATTTACCTCCCGAATATAATCCCGAGTCTCCACCGCCATTAAAAGCTTCTCTCTGGCATAAGATATTGAGGACTCGTAGATTTTTTTCAGAGAAAAAACGTTTTCCTAACAGATGTTATAGTCCCTGGACGGAGCCTTATATTCGGACCGATGGAACTGTGTCTCCTTGCTGTACAAGTGGACTGCGTTTGGGAAATCTAAAAAAACGTTTTTTTGAGAAGATATGGAATTGTTGGCGATACTATTTATATCGGTTTAGAATCCATACTTCGATACCACCTTTGGAATGTCGTAAATGTCATTTAAAATGGGGTCTAAATGGAGGGAATCCAGGAAATGTAATAGCTAAGGAAGGACTTTTAGTTAAGGCTTTTTATTTCTTTGAAGGTCGTCTTCATCGTTATGGGGAAAAGTTAATAAGATTTTTGCGTAGTCTTTTGTATAAACTCAAAGGTCAAGAAATACCAGAGCCAAAACCTAACTATTTTCGTGGCAGACCTATTTTTTCTGGTAAACAAAATAAAAGAGAAAAAGAGTTGTCTCAACTGCTTTAGCACTTTTTTTCTGATTTCTTATTATATAGTTGAATTTGAAAATGTTTAATTGATTTAGGATAAATACTGAATCCCACTAATTGCTAAAGCAAGTTCGCGTGGGTCGGGGTCAACTTTATATTTGTTTTCCATTTCAAATTTTAATTCAATTCTTTTACCTTTTATGAAATCTATAGGAAATGTTATTTTAAGACAAGTATTATCAAAAGGTTCAGTAACAGTATTATTAATTGTACATCTCCCAGGATTTATTGTTGAGGGTGGGAAATGAGGTATAATTGAAAATCTTATGAATTTAGCGTTCTCCTTCATAGGTAAGATAAGTTTAGCTTTTTGCTTCATCCAACGATGACTTGGAGAGCCGTCTTCCTTATGTTCAAGATCATAAAACCCTTCTCCATAATTAATGTCAGGTGAATTAAGAGGAATCTCTTCTTTTTTATATTTTGAGAAAAATTTTTCATAATACTTTTCATCACCACCTAAAATGCCTAATGGATAAGGACAATATCGACAAACTGCAGTAGGATTCCAACTATGAATGGTTCTTCTTAAATTCTTATAAAGGGAACCATTCCAAATGTCATTCCATTCTTGATTGTTTAAATTACCTAAAGGATCGCCCATAATACAACAAGGGAAGACATTACCTTTAGCAGAAACAAAACAATCTTCCCAGGGTAAGTAACAGTATCTAAGCCCAATCTTAGGTTTCGGTTCAAATCCATAAAATAACTTATTTAATGTGGGTTTAATTCCTTTCATCTTTATATATATAATTCCTAACTGTGCTTTACGAAATAGTCGGATCATTTTGCTTTTCAAACTTTTTCCATTTTCATTATCATTAAGGATAAAATCGCTTAATACGGGTGCGATAAAGAGTTTTACCCCAAGCTTATTGGCAATTTTGAGACTTTTTATAAGGAGAGGTTGAATCAGTTCTAATGAATCATAAATAGATTGATTTTTTATTTCTTCGAATGAATCTATACCACCTAAAGGTGAGGCAGTGACTTCTTCTGCGCCATATCTTGCTGCAAGTTGGACAATATCGGTCAGATCGTTGATGTTCTTTTTTATAAGAAGAAAATTAAAACTCAATTTAAATCTTTTTTCTGCTCCAGCGCTATTTGCATTGCGTTTTATACACTCAAGGGTTTCTATCATTTTTTCCCATTTAATATAGGGACGAATGAATTCATAAGTTTCAGGTTTGGCACCTTCAAACGATAAAACGAGATGAACATTATTTCTTACTAATTTTGAGACAAGCGTATCATCACGTAAGCAAATTCCATTTGTAGTAATACAAATTGCAATGTTTCTTTTAGAACATTCGTCAAACATTTGATAAAAATTTTTTGCAATGAAAGGTTCCCCATATCCAAATAAATCTATTCTTTTAACATTGTTTAAAATGGAGTTTTTTATCTTTTGGTAAATATCTTCACTCATATCTTCACCGAAATCGTGGTAATAATGACCGCAGTGTTTACAACGTGTATTACAACGGCTGGTAGGTTCTATCCAGATATGGTTAGGATTTGTTTTAGCTATCTCTTCGAAAGATTTAATGTTAGATTTTTTTGATTTTAACAATGATATCAAATTAGAGAATTCCTTTTTCATATTTAAAAAATGTATTGTAATCTTATTGTTGAATGACTTTTATTAATTAAGAGAGATATTAATATAAAGTTCAATTTTTAATCTATTATTTAATCCTTATGCCCCTCGCAGCTTTTTTATTGTGTTAACTATTCCTTTCGAACCAAGGACAAGATATATACCTATACCGATCTGGACGATTGAACTGATAATATAAGTGAATCCACGTGTATATTGTATATTTTTAAATCTTCCTTGAAGAATAATACTAATTATTACATCAGTGATTTTCGGTAATGCAATTGCAATTAAATAAATCCCGACTACTGTAAAAGCTATTTCTTGGATCGTTTCTTTCTGGATATTATTACTTTCTCCAAATGATTTATCTTCTTTACAAATTATGTTAGCTAATGAGTCTGCTCGGAAAATGAAGTTGTAAGCAACTATAAAATAAATAAGCACAGATATGGTATAACTAATGAGAAATAATAAGCTATTATGCTCTTGCCTTTCAAATATCCAAGGTATTGATATAAGAATACTATGAATAAAATTAAGAATCAAAATTACCATATAAATCCCAATTATCTTAATTGCTAATTCTAATATATCTCTCTTGGTCATTTTAATCTCTCCTTGAATTTTTAACGAATTAAACTATAAATAATCATTAATATGCAACATTAAAAATAATTCGGATTATTTAATATAAATGAAACCGCAGAGAACGCAAAGTAGTCGCAAACTTTGCGGTTAAATACTCCACCGCTTGGCAGATGAGTCTTATTTTGTGGGAAAATGATTTTTCTGTGACGAAAATTGATTATTGTAATATAAATTATTTAATATTCGTGATTAATAGATGTCTTATATATAATAATATCTTAAATATAAGAGGGAAATTTATGAGAAAAAAAGGTTTTACGCTTATCGAGTTATTAATTGTTGTAGCGATAATTGCCATATTAGCGGCAATTGCTGTGCCGAATTTTTTAGAGGCTCAGACTCGCTCTAAAGTCTCACGAGTTAAGGCTGACCAACGTTCGGTGGCTACTGCTATTGAGGCTTATTGTGTGGAATGGAATGCCTATCCGATGGATAGTAAAGATTTTGGACCTGATGACGGCGGAGTTGATTTTACCTGGTGGACAGATATGGGCTCAATTACTACTCCTGTCGCTTTTATTACCTCAATGATTAAAGATCCATTTTGGACAGATGGTCCTGATGTATATGAGCAATATGCGACCACTACTGGTGGAGGAAGTGTCACAACAACAAAAGCCTGGCTACTTGCGAGTGTTGGTGTGGATTTGGATAGTGCTGATAGGGGAGATGTAAAAGAGAGAACACACTTCTATTTTGCATATCCTATTTTAACGGTTCTTCAGACGCTACAATATGACCCGACAAATGGAACAATTAGTAATGGTGATATTATCCGAACGAGTTTGCTTAGTTATTGATTAAAGATGATTATATTCTGCACCATCACAAAACTTTTTCTGATAAATGGAGTAGAAAATGAAGAAATTATCAAGACGTGAATTTTGTAAAATTTCAGCGGCTGGAACAGCCGGTTTGGTCATCGGGAATATGCTTTTATCAGAGAAATCCGCCCTTGGTTATGTGAATAAAGACCCAATCAATCCCAATATTGATAATACAAGAGTTGTTTATATTTATGATACTAATATGACTACTGGCTCTGGAGTTATTAATCTTTGGGCTGATCAAAATACTGCTACAGTAGATTCAGTGGTCTCGGATAATATTGATAAAATGGCGAAAGCCCTTGCTGAAGAATCTGATATTTTTAATGCCTGGCATAAAATATTTTTAAAACCAGCTTCTAAGGCAAACTGGAGCGATGTCGTTGTTGCGATTAAGACGAATACTATAGCTGACCAGCATACAAGAAACGCTGTGATAAAAAAATTCTGTGAGGTTATGGTTAATGTAATGGGTATTACTGGCTCTAATGTTCATATATATGATGCGTGCCATGGTGGAGATATGATGTCTAAGACACCATTTTACAATTTACCAACAGGTGTAGTTATTGAGGGTAGATGGGGAGGCAGTAATACGTCTATTTATGTTCCAGCACCTTATGATGGTAATACAAATTGTCAACAGCAAATTGCTAATGGGACAGTTGATATTCTGATAAACATTGCATTGTGTAAAGGACATAACTGGGAGTATGGCAATTTTACAATGTGTATGAAGAATCATTTTGGAACTTGTGACCCTTGTACTCGTAGTGGTACTGCAAATTATCTCATTGGTATAAATAAAACAGAGGCGATATTAGGACAGATGGATTCGGGAACTGGTCATCTTTTATTCCCGAGACAGCAATTGTGTTTTATAGATGCTTTATGGGCAAGCCAGAGTGGTCCAAATGGTTATCCAAGTACTCGTCCGAATCGATTTTTTATGGGAACATTTCCACCGATTGTTGATTATCTTGTAGCAAAAAGATTTCGTAATGGCATAATGGGTTGGTCGATTAATAATACGGTTGTGAATCGATTCTTATCAGATTTCGAATATGTTGAAGGCGATTTAACGAATGGTGCACAAATGATTGATGCCGCAACCTGGACTCCCAGCGCTGTTGAGGACTGGAAGACTTTTGGGTAATATATAAAGACGAATAATTTCTCGCAGAGACCGCAAAGTTCGCAGAGAAAAATTAGCTACGAAATCCAAGAAATAACACGAAAGATATTTATTCTAAATGACATTTCCCTCTTCCTGTCATGCTGAACTTGGTTCAGCATCTGGAAAAAGGTTCTGGACTACTTCTGTGAAGGTGATTTAAAAAATGGTGGTCAGATGATTTATGTTGTAACCCGGACTCCCAGTGCTTTGAGGATTGGAAGTCTTTTGGATAATTAAGATATTAACTTATAATTTATTATTAAAGATTCAAGGTCTATTCCATCTGCCATTATCATCATAATTTTCTGAGCCATAATGCCCTGCCGCGTTCCAAATAATATCAAAAGTTGATTTCATAACTTCTGGAATACTGCAATCATAATTTTCTATAATTACTTCTGGTAATATTAAATTGTCTCTGTCTATTTTATATTCTTTGTGTGAAGAATAACTATTAGTTCCCATAATATACCCTTTCACACCTAAAAGGCTCAGCATTATAAAAATAGGTGTGCTTATATTAAATTCTTTTAAAAGCGGGATATATTTCTTTAGACCATTGATTATTTCTTTTTCATAAATTATATCAGGAATTAAGAGATTGTCCTGACGAGGTCTTAATAGATATGCTTCAACAGCTTCAATTATTCCTTTTCTAAATATTTGTAAATATGTACCGGTAATGTCAGTATTCGGTAATGATTCAAAAGTTAGAAATCCATCAAAGTTATGACGACATGAAAGGTTTTTAGCATTTATCGGCCAAAACCTTAGTCTATTTTTATAAACTTGCTCCATATTAATGTTAAAATCATATTGAAAAGCAGAAAATGGTATTATATGAAGAACAATTTTAGGATTATCAAGTAATGGTATTGGTGTTTCTCCAGCGATTATATTACTTAATCGTTCTGCTCTAAAATCTCTAATTCGTTCAGCAATTGTTTCTGTTAATAAAAATGCTGATTTAATTTCTGTTACATCAAGTGGATATTTACCATTAGATGTACGAGAAAAAAATCTTTCATGGTCCTTTATTTGATATGAAACCATATGAGGAGAAATCCAACTTTTTGGTATTCTAATAATAATAATAACTTTGTTTGAGTTTTTTAATTTAATAGGTTCTATTGAAAGTCCAGGAATTCTTGGGGATATACCTGTTCTAATCATTCCTTCAAGACGTAACTTTTCTGAATCAAAATTATCTAAATTGTTTAAACCACAAATATCGATAGGCAAACCAGACTTTGTTTTAACACCATAAATTATATCACCTCCAGAAGCATTAGCAAATGAAGATATGTCTGCGAGGAATTCTTTTTTATCTCTGTCAGTGCTTCCGGGTAATAATAATTTATATTCAATATCTTTACCCTCTGATACTTTATTTTCTATTAAAGCTTGCAGATCGGCTTCATTTATTTTATCTAAAGGCTTATTAAAAATTGACATTTTTAAACTCCTTAACAATATTTTAATTTTTAAACAAAGTTATTAATATTTCGTGAAAAACTCAAGATTAATTTTTATTATGTTTTCATTCTTTTAATTTATTTTTAAATATGAACAAAAAAATCAAAATTGTATCAATTACAATATTACTAATCCTCATCTGTTATGGTAATACCTTATTCAATGGTTTTGTATATGATGACAGATTTGTGATTTTAAATTCTCCGCTAATAACATCTTTTCAAAATCTCCCCGATTTATTTTCTCATTCTTATTTTTTAAAAACTGTTGAACTGAGTTACAGACCGGTTGTTACATTCAGCTATTTCATAGATTATTTTTTCTGGGGCAAATTAGCGTTTGGTTATCATTTAACAAATCTTTTAATTCATATTCTTAATTCAATACTTTTATTTTTGATTATTTGTAAGTTGATGAATTCATCTGTAGAAGAAGGGGACAGACGATTGACGTCAGTCCCTCTATCCTCTATTTCTCTTTTCCACGTTGCAATAATTCCGACATTATTTTTTGCAATTCATCCTGTAACAACGGAGGCGATAAATTCTATTTCATACCGCGAAGACCTCTTGGCAACTTTATTTGTTCTTCTGTCATTTTTCCTTTTTATTCTTTATCTAAAAAAGAGGAATAGTCTTATTTATATTATATTATCATTAATTAGTTTTTTCTTCGCTGTATTGTCTAAGGAGTCAGCGATAGTATTTCCTTTACTGCTATTTTTAATAATAAAAATGAAACTATTTGATGGTGATGAGGGAAATTATCGAAAAAGTAATTTTTATTTTATTCCGATTTTGCTAATTCTCATTTTTTATATTTTCATACGTTTCTATTTAATGAATCCTGCGACTTATAGTCCCGATGTTAGACATTATAATCTTTACGAAAAGTTTTTGAACTTCTTCTATTTATTTAATCACAATTTAAGAGTTTTGATTATACCATTGTTTCTGAGAGCTGATTATGTGTTTAATCCTGCTTCTCAGGACACATTATTAAATAATCTCATTTATATAATTAGTTTTTTACTTTATGGATTTCTCATCTTTTATTTCATAAAGAGAAACAGAATTATTTTTTTCGGATTACTATGGATTTTTATTAGTTTTTTGCCTGTTTCAAACTTTATTCCTCTCATCAATCCTATAGCTGATAGATACTTATATTTTCCATCCATAGGGATTAGTTTTATTATTATGGGATTAGTAAATTCCATTTTTAACGCTTCTCAATCAGTTCAAAAAGGACTTTCTTGTGATTATCAAAGTGATAAGATTGATAAGAAAAGAGAAGGATTTGGTAGTCCTATTAAAAATTATTATACTGTTTTCTTGATTACATCGAGCATCATTCTACTCTGGTATTTTTATTTGACCGTGAATAGGAATATTGAATGGTCGGATGAAAAGTTATTATGGAAATCGAATTTGAAATATGAACCCAATTCGGTAAGAGCCTATAATGGTTTAGCATTAATCGCTCAAGCAGAAGGTGATATTGATAAAGCGATAGAATATTTGAAAGCAGGATTGGATATCAAGAGTAATGATATCAAGACGCTGAATAATCTTGGTGTGATGTATATGAAAAAAGGGGAGTGGGAGAAAGCGATAGATACATTTCAAGGAGTTTTAAATTTGGATTCGAAACATCCGTCATCCCATTATAATTTGTTTCATTGTTATTTAACTCGTAAACCTGTTGATTTGGATAAGGCAAAATATCATTTGGGGATGGCAGAAAGTTTAGGATATCCTATCACAGTAAATGATAAACAAAAAATTCAAAATCAATAAAATAACAATCCACAGCTGATTATTGTTTAATAAATTTTGAAAAAGTCTATTTGCTGGTATTTATTACTTCTCTAAGATATTGAGCTGCTTCTTCTGGTGGTGTTGGATTGATATAAAATCCAGTTCCCCACTCAAAACCTGCCACTTTTGTAAGTCTGGGGATTATTTCTACGTGCCAATGAAAATCGTCTTTAATCCCTTTAAATTTCTCACCATCGTTTTTTCTTATTATCGGGGCTGAATGAATAATTAAATTATAAGGGGGATCGGAAAGGGATTTATAAAGGGCTAATAAGGCTTTTTGTAGAGCTTCAGAGAATAAATGAATATCCTGGTCAGATATAGTCTTGAAATCAGAGTTATGCCTTTTAGGAATAATCCAGGTCTCAAATGGGAATTTTGCAGCGAAAGGCTCGAATACAAGAAATCCATTATTCTCATATACAACTCGTTTTTGAGTCGCAATTTCTTGATTTTTAATATCGCAAAAGAGACATCTTTCTTTCAATTCCCAATGATTTAATGATGAGGTTAACTCTTCTTTTACCCATCTTGGGATGATTGGCAATGCAATTAATTGAGAATGGGGATGCTCCATACTTGCCCCAGCAGTAGCCCCATGATTTCTAAATATCTGAATGTATCGAAATCTCTCATCATTCTCAAGGTCAGCAGAACGCTCTTTGAACATTTTAATTAACTCTGATAAATGGTTCAAAGGATAGGAGGACATATCACCCATATGATCGGTGGTTTCAATTATAACTTCATGGGCACCTATCCCATTCATCTTATCATAAATGCCTTCACCCTGTCTATCAAGGTCACCTTCAATTCTTAATGCAGCAAATTTATTAGGAATCGTTCTTACTCGCCAACCAGGTGAGTTTGGTGCAGTATTAGATCCTCTAAAAGCTATAATCTCAGGAGGTGTAAGTGTTTCGTGTCCTTCACAGAAAGGACAGAAGCCGCCTTTAGTTTGGGCACTAACAGAACCGAAATCAGAAGGTCTTTTTCCCCTTTCCGTAGCGATTATAACCCAGCCACCGCTTAGTGGGTCTTTTCTTAGCATTGACATTGTGATTTCCTCCATTTTATTTCAACCTCTTAAAAGTTTTCATATAATAAGAGTAAGTTTTTGTAGGGAACGGTCGCGACCGTTCCCTACAGAGATAAATGTCGCACCACAGTTTTTCAGAGATTTCTAATTACCATTAAATTAATCGGAAGAAAGTGGTAAAAGGTTAATGGGAGTTGTTATTTTTCTAATCTTTTTGAATTTTCTTTTATTTTCAGTTTCTTTACTTTTTCAACAAGAGTAGTTCTTTTAAGGTTCAGTAACTTTGCCGCTTTGTTTTTAACAAAGTTTGTTTTGTGAAGTGCCTGAAGGATAAGTTGCTGTTCAAATTCACTAACAAGGGAATTGAAACAAACCCCTCCATCAGGAATATAAATTTGAATATGTTTCACGACTTCTTCAATGCCCGAGATTTTGGAAGGTAAGTCTCTCTCATCAATCCAACCAGAACTTTTTAAAATTACTAATCTTTCTATAAGGTTTTCTAATTCTCTTATGTTCCCGGGCCAATTATAGCTCATCAGAAGTGATATGGCTTTATCCGTAAAACCCTGAACATTTTTCCCCTTTGATTTATTAAATTTCCCAATAAAATGCTCAATCAATAAGGGAATATCGCATTTCCTTTCTCTTAATGGTGGGATATGGATAGGAATGACATTTAATCTATAATATAAATCTTCTCTGAATTTTTTTTCTTCTACAGCCTTTTCAAGATTTTTATTTGTTGCTGTGATAACTCTTACGTCTACTTTGGTTGATTCAACTGAACCAACTGGTTCAAATTCTTGCTCCTGTAAAACTCTTAGAACTTTAACCTGCAGTTTAGGGCTCATATCACCAATTTCATCGAGAAAGATAGTTCCACCATTGGCTAATTGGAATCGACCTAATTTATTAAAGTTTGCTCCGGTAAATGCCCCTTTGACATATCCAAAAAGCTCGCTTTCAAGCAAATCTTCAGGTATTGCACCACAATTAACCGGGATTAAAGGTTTCTCGCCTCTACGACTGTGATAATGCAACGCTTTTGCTACCAATTCCTTTCCTGTTCCACTTTCTCCAAGAATTAAAATTGTGCTATCACTATCTGCTACTGTGCGAATTAACTTATGCATATCTTGAATGTTTTGACTTGTGCCGATAATATTTTTTTCATCATATTTTTCTTTTAATTCTTTTCTAAGGATGATATTTTCCGTTTTCAGACGAGTATGTTCCAAAGCCCTTGACACTGTGCTAATGAGTTCCTCAATATGAAAAGGTTTGGTTATGTAATCATAAGCTCCCATTTTAAGAGATTCGATAGCGGATTCCATAGTTCCGTAACCTGTTCCAATTATACCAATAGTATCTTTGTTATTTTCTTTTATATGTTTCAAAACATCTAAACCCGTTCCATCTGGAAGCCTTAAATCTATTAGAGCAAGATTATAAAATTTGCTATTTAATTTATCAATAGCTTGTCTAACATTCATAGCTTCATCAATATTTTCATATCCTTCTTCTTTTAGAATGGTTAGTAATAAATTTCTAATCGGTCTTTCATCATCGATAATAAGCATTCTTTCATTTTTTTTAGCCATTTTAATGCCTTTTCAAAGATGTAACGCGAGCTTTAGCTTGCATATCATTGCGACATAAATGTCGCGTTACAGTTTTATTGAGAATATAAAAAAAATAATTATGTAGAGACGCAATGCATTGCGTCTCTACTAAGATTTTAAATTTAAATTCGGAGATAGATGATAATTTTTTGACGCAGTGATAGTCAATATTTATTTATAAGAGTAGAAATTAGGTGGGAATTAGGGCAAAAAGGAATGTAGAGACGCAATATTTTGCGTCTCTATAGAGATTTATTTTTTATCAGCGATTTTTTCAGATAAAGTTACTGCCTTTTCTTTAGGCATATTTTCGAGGATTTTACTCGATTTCTTCTGGTCCATACCTAATAGAATCTCAATAGTTGTGTTTTCATCTGTCTCAGCAAGAATCTTTGCCGCTTCTTCAGCTTTCATCCCTGAATATACACTTACGAGTTGAGTAATTTTTTTCTTATGCTGAGCATCGACTTGAACCAGTAATCCTTCAACTTCTTTTTTTAGTTTTTCATACTTTGATATTTGTTTTTCGACTTCACTCTGAAGAGTCTTTAATTCCTCTTCTTTTCGTTTTAACTCTTCTTCTTTTAGTTTCAGTTCTTCCTGTCTGTTTTGGAAAGCATCAAATGATTGAAGTTTATTTTTATAATACTCATCCATCTTTACTGCCTTTTCGATACTGTCTTGCGGGGTTTCTGTAGTAGGTGGCGATGCAGGATTTTGAGTCTCTACTTTTTTAGTGGCATCAACATTTTCTTCAGATTTAACTGTTTCAGGTGTAGGAGTAATGTTTGCATTTTCAGTAGAAGGGGTTGTTTCATCATTTTTATTTTTTTCAGACGGTTGCCCTGAGTTTTTATTTGTCATTTGCTCAGTAGGTTTTTCCGATTGAATGGAAGTGGTCGAGTTGGGATTCTGATTCTGGCTGAAAGTGTTGGCTAATACTAAAAACAATGAAAGGATAACGATTGAGAAGATCATCTCACGAATTGTTCTGGCTCGACGATATCTGTCTGCGATCTTATTATATTTTTTCATCAATGTTGATACTTTCTTTTTATTGAAATCATAATTCATAGTTTTATTCACCTTCTTTATTTTTTAAAAAATTTCTTATTGCAATTTCGTCAATCATTTTTGTTTCGAGAGAATTAAGCCATTTATAATATACTGTAAATTCCTTCTTTTTTAGTTCCTCCATCATTTTCCTATTCTTTGAAGCCTCAATGACCATAATTAATTTTTTATCAACATCAATTTTCGCCTTACCAACAATCTGTTGTTGATATTCAATTTGGTCTGATAAATTATTAATATAATTGATATACAGTGTTCTTTCAGAACATTTCATTCCTTTTCTATTTTTTTGTGAGAATTCCTTCTTTGAAGCGTTTAATAATTCTCTTATATTCATTAGCTTTTCATAGGCTTTATTAAATATGTTTCTTGCCTGGATTAATTCTCGGATTCTATTTTCTTCAATTTGCTTTTTGTATTCTAACACAGGCTCAAGAGAAAATCGCACCATAAAAAAGTTGCTCCTGTAGGGACCGGTCGCGACCGTTCCCTACATTTATTTAAAAATGGCTTTTAATTTTTCCACGCTTCCTTCTGTAGTGTCTTTCTCATATATATCTTGCTCTAAGAAAGCGTTTATTTTATCTATATACTTGAGAGATTCATCAATTTTTGGATTACTTCCTTTATTATAAGCACCAATATTTATTAGTGATTCTGCCTTTTTATGAGTTGCTAATAAACTCATACATCTTTTGGCAAGATTTAGATGCTCCTCATTGACAACTTCAATCATTAATCTGCTTTTGCTTTCCAAAACATCAACAGCGGGGTAATGATTTTGAGTGGCAAGGTCTCTTGATAAAACAATATGACCATCTAAGATTGCTCGAACTGCATCCGAGACTGGTTCTGTAAGGTCATCTCCTTCCACTAAAACAGTGTACATTGCGGTAACACTTCCCCCGACTTCATTAGTTCCTGCTCTTTCGAGTAATTTGGGTAATTTTGCAAAAACTGAAGGAGTATATCCTTTTGTTGTTGGAGGCTCACCTATGGCAAGTCCAATTTCTCTTTGTGCTGTGGCAAATCTGGTAATAGAGTCCATTAGTAGTAAAACATCCATTCCCTTTCGACTAAAGTATTCTGCAATGGCAGTAGCAACATATGCGCCTCTTACCCTGATTAATGGGGAACGATCAGAGGTTACAACAACAACCACTGACCTTTTCAGCCCTTCTTCCCCAAGGTCTCGTTCAAGAAATTCTTTGACTTCTCTTCCTCTTTCACCAATTAGCCCTATTACGTTTATGTCAGCAGAAGTATTACGAGCAATCATACCTAATAAGATGCTTTTACCTACACCTGAGCCAGCCATTATTCCTACTCTTTGCCCTTTTCCAAGTGTTAATAATCCATCTATTGCCCTTATCCCAACTGAGATTTGTTTATTTATTCTTGGTCGATAAAGGGGATTGATAGCTTCTCTATAAAGAGGATGTTCATCGTTAAGGATAGCCGGTTCTTTTCCATCAATGAAATTTCCTAACCCATCAATAACTCTTCCGAGTAAATTCTCACCAACTTTTAATGTTTGCTCTACTTCTTTAGTATAGATGGTGCTACCAGGTCTTAATCCACCCATATCACCATAAGGCATTAGTAAAACAACATCGTCTTTAAAACCGACCACCTCAGCCTTGATAAGAGTATCATTATTATGTGGAAAAACATCGCAGAGACCCCCGATTGTGCATCCAGGGACAATGCCTTCAACTACTGTCCCGATGACTTTAGTCACCTTGCCTGCAACAGTCATCGTTTCAGCGCGGTCAATAATTGTTTTGTATTTTTCAATGTCAAAGTTATTCATAATAAATTTGATTTAATTTCGTTAATTCTGTCCTCGATTTTAGCGTTTATAACACCTGATTTTGTTTCTATTAAACAGTCTCCTCTTTTGAGATTTTCCACAACTTCTATTGTGAAATTTTTATTAGAAGAGAGAATTTGTTTAAGATTATCCAATCTTGAAGATAGATAATCATAGTCATCGGGAGAAACCTTAATATGAATATTTGTTTCATTAATAGCCTTTGAAATAGCCTCTTTAACGATATTGATTATGACTGTTTCATCTTCAGATATTTCTTTAAATATAATTTTTTTAGCTATATGGAAAGCGAGTAAGATTATTTCTTTCTCATAATTTTTATATAAATTTTCTTTAAATGAAGATAGTTCTTTAAAAATAGAGGATAGGGATTTAATGATAGGTTCTAATTTTTTCTCACCAATCTCTCTACCGGCTTTTTCTCCGAGTTCAAAAGCTTTTTGATAAGCTTCTCTTTCTATTAACTCAGCTTGTTGTTTAGCAGTATATAGCAAGTCTTCAGTATGTTTTTTCATTGGGTCTGATTTATCATCCGAAACAGGTTGCCTGTTAGTTTGAGAAATCTGATCTGGTGGCCCTACCAATAGTTCATTTTTCTGTAATTTGATTTTCTTATAAGATTTTTTTATAAAGGGTTGTTTCTGAGTATCAGGAGTAATAATAATGATTTCAGGTTTAATATTTTTTGTTTCATCTATTTTTAGAATCTTAGACATAAACGTCCTCACCTTTTCCAACCATTACAACTTTTCCTTCTTCTTCTAATCTCTTTGCCGTATTAACAATAGCTCTTTGAGCGGCTTCAACATCTCGCAATTTAACGGGTCCCATTGCCTCCATATCTTCTTTTAACATATCAACAGCCCGTTCAGAAACATTTTTAAATATTTTTTCTTTTATTTCTTCACTTGCAGTTTTTAATGCGAGAACTAAATCAGCATTGTTTACTTCCTTCATAATTGACTGCATACTTCTGTCATCGATGAGTTTAAGGTCTTCAAAGGTAAACATAAGATTTTTGATTTCTTCGGCAAGATTTGGATTTTTCTCTTCAATCCGTGATAAGATTTCTACTTCAATAGAATGATCCAGATGGTTAATAATTTCAGCAGCCCTTTCAATTCCACCCACAACATTGCTTTTTGATCCGCCGGATGTCATTAATTCTTCTCGAATGACATTATTGAGGTCATTTATAACATTAAGTGAAATTCTATCCAGATATGCTAACCGCATCATAACTTCATGTTGAATCTTAGCCGGGATGTTTAAAAGAACGGTTGCTGCTTTTTCTGGTTTAAGATATGACATTATTAAGGCAATTGTTTGAGGATGTTCGTTTTTTAGAAAGGACATTAGAGCTTCATCATCAAGCCAGTTCAAAGAATCCAGAGTTGCCTGCTCTATCGGTTCGGCAAGATTATTTAGAAAGTATTCAATTTTGTCATCTGCCATAAATTGTTTTAGTAATTCCTTTAGATAATTAATTCCCTTTCCTTTTATTAATTCCTGTTCTTTATATTTTTGATTAAATTCTTTTCTAATGTTTACAACTTCCTGGTTAGATATATTTTCAACATTCTGCATTTGATTGGTTATCTGGTGAATCTCCATTTCGGATAAGTTTTTTAATACTTCAACAGCAACACTCTCATCGAAGGATAGTAAGAGTATAGCCGCTTTTTGCGGTCCTGTTAATTTCAGGGTTGATGCTATAGAAGTA